>Ga0326728_10017046_pt1 | contig 14651 bp, 10 predicted proteins | sample MB3enrmetagenome_FD_207602 | JGI IMG/M metagenome (GOLD analysis project Ga0326728, IMG submission 207602) | Lab enriched peat soil microbial communities from McLean, Ithaca, NY, United States - MB31MN | ecosystem: Environmental > Terrestrial > Soil > Wetlands > Peat | place: USA: New York...
TTGGACAGAGGTGGTGACGGCGACGGTCAGTTGCGCACGCTTAACAACGAGTGGATCAATCCGGCGTGGTCTTGCCATGCCAAAACTCTACCACTGTTCGGCTCATCTTGGAAGCGAATTAGAATTAATCTCGAAACGGCCTTCCGCATCGGCAGGCACGGCCTTGTCCATCGTGCCGCCCATGCGCTCGGTCCGGAACATGATCTCAGCCTCGGCTTTGGCCAGGGGCTTGCCTTTGGCGTCGGTCGCACGGCCCCTGACCGTCAGACCCGGCTCCAAACGCAGGTCCAGGTTTGTCATGGCTTCGTCAATGGCCTGGGCGAGAGCGAGGTTGCGATTGAAGTCGCGGGCGATAATGAACAGCTCGACGTTTGGAGTGTTTTGGTTCTGTGGCTGCGACGTCAGCACAAACCTTCCGTCGCTATCGGTGGTGGTTCCCATGGAGGCGGCGCGCCACTGCGGCCAAAGCGCCAATTGCACCCCTGCCAACAGCGTCCCAGCGCTGTCTCGCACTACGCCGGTCACCTTCGGCTGTGCGGTCATCTCGACTTCCATGCGGTTCGTCGAGCCGGGCGCAATTTCGAGGGAGTTGGTCTTGGCCTCGCCGCCCGGCTGAGCGCTAACAGCGGAAGCCAGCCCCAAGGCCAGCCCGGTAGCAATACCGAAGATTCGTTTTGTTCTCATAGTCTTCGTTCCAAGCGGAAGGTGCTGGCATCCCTCCGGGATGCACGACTCGGTGCACGCGGTTTCCGGCGGTGTCGCTCCGCTCAACCACCGGCTAATGGCTTTCAAGCCTCCGGCTTGTACTGACAGGAATCGCTATGCCGATGCGTCGGCACCAACCGTGATGAAGATTCGTCATTTTCAGGGCAATGTCCGCGCGCCGAGCACTATTTGGCCGGGCCCTTCAGTTTCGCATCCAGTTCGTCAAGTGCGAAGCCTTCGGCGGTCACACGTCGGTCGTCGTCGGTCAGGATCAGCCACGGCAACGACTCGACTTCGGAAGCCCACTTGGTCTTGTCTGCCTTCTCGGTGAGGCGGCCCATGGGGAACGGCACGGGGTTGGCGTCCTTCCATTCCTTGAATGAGTCACCCGTCGTGACGGCCGCCTGGGCGCCCAGTACCGTCAGTCCTTTCTGCCTGAGAGCGTCGTGCTGCTCGGCCAACTGCTTCACGAAACGGCGTGAGGGACGTTGCTCGATGTCGAACAGGCAGAGCAGCACCGGCTTGCCCGCGGGAGCCACATCGCCGCCCAACTCCAGCACCGCCAGGTCGGGCAGCGGCTTGCCTTTGAGCGAAGGGCGCTTAGGCGTTTCTCGCGCCGAGTAGGATTGGTTCACGCCTAGCCGGATGACCACGTTCGTGTCGCCCGCCTCAGCCCGGGTATTGCCGAAAGCGCACTGGGCATTGGCGGAGAGCTGGACTGTGCCCTCGCAGACCTCATCGAACTTGAATTGCCCCTTCTCATCGGTGCGCACCGAGGTGTTCGGCTGGCCCTGGCCGTACATGAACACGTTGGCCCGCGCCACCGGTTTCTCATCAGCATCCACCACTTCCCCAGCCAGCTTGCGATCCGCCACCTTCAGGACGCATGCCTCCAGTTCAACCCGGTTGGTGTCGGAATTCTCGTGGATGTTCTGATTGGCCGAACCGTAGCCTTTGGCCGTAGCATCGAGGCCGTACTTCCGGCCCGGTGGCATAGCGGTGATCTCAAACCGCCCCTGCGCGTCAGTCCGGATCGGCTTTTCGTCGAATTGTGAGCCCGAATTCCCCGACCAGAGATAGACTCGCACGGTGGCATTAGTCAAGGGCTTGCCATTCATGTCTTCCACCCGTCCAGCGACCACCAGGCCAGGCTCCAGGCGGAGATCAAGCGTCGTCGTGCTCTCCTCGATGTCCCGCGCGGTGGCGAGGTTCCGCGCCGCATCGCGCGCCATCAGGCAGAAGTTCCCGCCCGAAGGTCCGAATTGTTGGGGATTCCAGGCCATCTCGTAGTGACCTTTGGCGTCCGTTTTCGCTCCTCCCCCGCTCTGGCCCCAGTTAGGGAAAACGGACAACTCCATGCCTGGCACGGGTGCACCGGAGGGATCCCGCAGGACCCCGGCGATTCTCGGCGGCGGGCTTAGCTCGATCTCGACGTGGTTGGTGCGACCCGCCTCCACCGTTGCGTCGGCTGCCTCGGAGTGCCAGTTATCCTTGCCGGCGTTGACCTTGTATTCGCCGGGCGGCAAACGCAGGAGCGCAAGACCGTTGGCCTCCGAGCCGGCGCCACCCTGGTAAGCCTGTCTGTAAGCGCTAACGCCTGCCCCGGCGATGGGCTGGCGGTCCACCTTCCCCAACACTTTTACCTCCAGAAAGCCTCCCCAGGTCGCCGCTACCTGGACGTCGCGCGTGGTCTGGCCGGCCTCCACCGTCACTGATACCCGTTCCGCAACCCATTCCGGGGGCTGATTGGTGCCGAAGCTGGCCTGCAAGTCGTAGCTGCCGGGCGCCACATCAGCCAACTGGAATGTGCCATCCGCGCCCGATTCCGCCGGCTTGCGTTCGCCAGCGCCAGAATAACCGCCCCGCGTCCGTTGCGGATACAGCCTCACGCCCGCCAGTGGTTGGCCCGTGTCCTTCGCCACCACTTTGCCTTCGATGCCCCCCGCGGGTTCGACGACCAGCTTCACGTCCCGCTGCCCAGGTTGGCACCGCATGTTGTCGGGGCTAATGCCATCCCGCTGGGGTTCGCGCAGGAACTTGCCCGGTTTGCTGACCGCCAAGTCGGCCGAGGCATTGGTGGGGAAACCCTGGATCACGAACTTGCCGTCAGCCGCTGTCCGCGTAGAAAAGGGGGCACGCAAGGGCTTGCCGTTCAGATAGGCGTAGGACATGCCACCCTCCTCCCTCTCGCTGACCACACAGGCGTAGGACACCCACACCTCGGCGTCCACCACCGGCTTGTCCGCTTCATTCACCACTAACCCTGTGAGTGTCGTGGGAGGCGTAAATATCAGGCGCTGCCCCGTCGTATCTTTGGACAGATTCCAATACTGAGCCCACGCCGGTGCCAGGCCAGGCTTGCGCCCGAGCAGGACGGTAGTGACAGGCGAGACCTGGAATTCATAGGCGCCGTTCGTCCCGGTGGTCAGGTGCTGCTTCACCTCCAACTCAGCGCCAGCCGACGGAAAGCCGCCACCGCCGTACTGGTAACATTCCACGACCGCGCCCGCGACGGGCTTGCCGTCGGCGTCCACTACTGTACCGGCGATTCGGAAGGTACTCGCGCCATTGGTGATTGCCCGGGCCTCGGAGGGTGATACCCGCTGGATGACGCTTTGCAATCTCTGCGCTGCACTAGCGTCTGCGACAATGCCGAGCGCCGCAGTGGCGCCCAACAACACGGTGAAAGATCGGTTCATTCTCATAGCACCAGGTCGGTATTCTCGTTCCCGCTCAATCTCAATCCCCCCCACTCTCTCGATCTCAACTTCTCATGCAGTAGGGCAGGCGAGACGCCTGCCCTACTTCCTGAAAGGCCTCAACTCCGGCGCCTCCAACCGGTTCCTGCCGGTCGTGCCCAAGAGCGTCAGGCTTTCCGCCGCCGTCCCCAGGTAAACTGTGTGCTCGGTCGCCCCTTGCCCCGCGACCCACTCCAGCGCGAGGTTGCCGATGCCGATGCCGCTCGCCCTGTCTTAGGGCGTCCGTAGTCCGGCCTGCGCGCCCATAGCCTGGTGGAAGACGACCTTGCTCAAGCCCACCTTTCCTTTGTCATTCCAGGGCACAATGTTCTCGAATCGGACTTTGCGGACCGTTGCGCCTTGGAGCTTCAACCGTATGGGCTCGTCGTAATCTGAAGTGCCTTCCGCCTCCGCGAACTCTGCGCCACGCAGCACCGTTTGCCAGGTCGTCCCGTCGGGTGATACAGCCACATCGGCTTTGCGTACGCCGTCAGCGGTCTGCCATTCGGCGTTGTAGTTCCAGACCTCGATGGTCCCAAGTGCTACCGGCTCGGACAGTTCAAACTCAAGGCTGAGGTTTGCGGCGCAATCGCCCCGCCACATGTTCGTCAGGGCGGTGTCCTGCTCCAGCAAACCGTCCTTGTCCCAATCGCTCAGGCCGGCGCCATTGATGAGCACCGACAGGCCCTTTTCATCGCCTGGCGGGTTCAGGTGCACCGCCTCGACGCGCACCTTCGGGCCGAGCTCCGGCGGCTTCCGGTCACTGGCCTTGAGCGTCAATTGTCGGGTCACCACCCGGAACGGGCTGGCGAAACCGACGGTGGCAATGATGGGACGTTTGACCGTTTTGGGCTCTCGCCATGAGAGCGAGCAAACGCTTCCTCACCCAAACTCGAAGGTATTGGTGTACCGATAAGTCCCGTCGAGGCTGGTCAGCGTCAGCCGGGGCCCGCGCGGCCGCTGGCCGTCCTTAAGGACCTGGAGCATCTCGCCATAGTGGCCCTGAAAGCGGAGGCTGATGATATGGTCTCCACCGGTCTGCTTTGTGCCCGGCGGCGCGATGGCCTCACCAATCTCCATCACCGCGCGCATTGGCTCCCCCACCTCCAGCGACACCGGCTTGGCGGCGGCAACCTCGAACCGGGCGGAATCGTTGAAGCCATAACCCGAAAGCTCCCAAGCTGCCCCTCTATCGTCCTTGCGGTTGATCTTCCAGTCCGCGATGCGATACTGGCCCGCCGGCAAGGTGAATTCACCTTTGGAAGGCTTGCGCACAAAATGCCCGTTCGCCCCGAAAGCAACGAACTCCGAGATGGCCTCCGGCACGCGCACCTGGCCCAGCGCCACGTTCTCGGCCTTCTGCAACTTAATGAAGGCCCCGTCCCGGGCCACCTCGATCTGGTAAAACTGGCCGTCCACCTCCAGCAACTTGCCCAGGTAACGCTGGCCCACCGGGTCGCCTTCAACGATTACGCAGTCGCTGCCACTCATTTCCGCTCCCCGGTCGTTGAAAGCGCCGTTGACGTTCTCATCAACCAGTTCGATCTGCCGCTTCTTGCCGCCGATGTCCACCTTGCCGGCATAATACCCGCCCGATGAAGCATAAAAACTCGGCTCGCCCCCGTCATACTGGTAGAACCGGAGCACCAGGTGATACGTAATCGGCCCGTCTTCGCCCTTGAAGACGACGCGCACCGGCTCGAAGAAGGCGTTGTACTGGTCGCTGCGCGAGGTGCCAACTGGCGTCTTGTCATCCAGCCGCCCGTTGCCGGTGGTATCAAAATAAACCCGGTCATATAGTCCCGACTTCTTCGACCGGTCCAGGCACAACCAGCGTCCCGCCGGGTCCAACGGCGTCGTCCACTGAGCGAAATAGGGCCGCGCGTTGAAATTAGGCAACTTGACGTTGGGCGGCGGGTTCGTCGTGAGCGTCAGGTGGCGATAGCCCCGGCCATCGCGGCTCACATGGTAATCCAGCCATTGCTCCTTTTGCGCCGATGCCGCCGTCCCCACAACCATTGCGGCAACCGCGCCGCACCTAACCAACCCCGCGAACAGTTTCATATAAACGGTCCTTTCGGTTAACGTGACTGTGTTCACACCGCAAACCGTTACCCGCTGACAACCTTGCTCTCTCAGAACCTCTGCTTCTGCATTAGACCAGCCTCAGCCTGCTTCCATTCAAACTTGCGCCGATATTACCAACCCCCCGCTCATACACATTTGTTCCGCAGCTACCTTGCTCCGCCTCAGGTTCCGGCGGCCTCAGCCAGAACCGGCGCCGGCGGGGTGATCACCGGCGGCGCCGCCACCCCGCTCAAGTGCAACAAACCTATCAGCCGCTCCCGATAAAAGCCGTTGGCAAACGACAGCAGCAGGAACGGCAGGAGCACCCCAGCCGTGATCCCTGTCGCCACCGCCACGACCTGCAATAACACCTGCGGCGGGACATTGCCAGCACTTGAGATCATCATGAAAATGAAGAACGGTCCGAGAATCAGCGACCAGACGACCACCAGCGCGGTTAGGAGCCACAAGCTCAGCCGCACCCAGCCATACCGCCCGCGGCATACGAGCCCGGCAAGGGTCAGCGCCACTGAAATAACCAAAACGCTTGCCATGAGGAAAAGCCCCAACTGGAGCGTTTCCATCCCGAAGCCTTGCCAGTCTTGTCGGAACACAAAGGCCAACACACTGAACGCGGCCTGGGACAGCAGAATTCCCAGGAACGCCAGCATGCGGTGCTTCCACCCCAGGTAGCCCGACAACAGCCACACCGCCGCCACACCGAAGCCCAGAGCGCTCATCAAATCCAGGAATACTCCGAACCGAGACGAGGGGAGCAACTCCAGCACCGACTCGGGCGCGGAGGCCAGCCCACCCACACAGGCCAACGGCACCCAAATCCACCAGGCCGAGGCGCACCGGTTGGGTTTCAACAGCAGCAGCGCCAGGATTGCCAGCCACGGCAGGACTTGCGGTATCAGGCTCGGAGGCACCCAGTCATAGACGACCGGCGCGCCCTGTTTTGATCCCAGCCCCCCCAGATCCGCATAGGCCACCACCCTCAGTTTGCCTGCCGTCGTAGAAGGTACTCGCCATGAGTACGAGCAAGTGCTGCCTCACCCAAACTCGAACTTACCCGACGCAACCTTCTTGTCGCCCTGATAGACCGCAAACTCCGGTGGGTGTGAGCGGTCCTGGTTGACCATCTGATAGGCCCCGCCCGCCCCAACCAACCGGTAATTCATCGTGAGCTTCCTCCCCTCTCGGGCGATGGCGACCGAGTTCGTCAACGGCCCACCTGCCGTCAGCACCGCCGGCGCTGCCTCACTGATGGTGATTCGCCCCGCCCCACCCTGCATCCCAATGCCGAGATACGCCTCCACTCCACCCTTTCTCAACAACACTTTGGATGATCCATACCGGCCGACCGGCACCTTGACCGTGCTCCCAGGTTGGTCCAGAACGACCAGGTAAGGTCCGTCTTCGAGCGTCACCCGCTGCACAAAAGCGCCCGTGATCTTCAACTCTCCCAGTTTCGGCTGCTCTTCTGTGAGCTGCATCTGCAACCGGGCAAGATCGCCCTGAACGTCATTGGTGCAGCGCGACTGGTAGGCGCGGCCCCCCACAAACAGCTTGCGCGAAAACGGAACCGTTTCCAGCGTTCCGCTAAAGAGGCTAAAAGGCTTGTTCCGCTCGCCCCAGGGCCGCAGTAACAGGCTGCCGCTCTCCAGCGACGCTCGTTGATCGAGCGGGTTCCACACCAGGCCCAATTGCCATTCCTCGCCCTGCAAAGTTGCCTTGCCTTGCCACAAAGACCGCAACGTCGCCGTGCAATTCAGCCGCCCGTAGTCGTAGAAATTGAGATCCACCAGCATGGAGCGAGTGCCCACCGGCGTCTTGAAAGGCAAATGAATGTTCCTGTAGTACTGGAAGCTGCCATTGGAACCTCCCTCGCGCGAAAAGACCCCTGCCCGGTCATCCGTCAGATCCAAGTTCCGGTTCAGGTCCAGGTAAAGCTTCCCCGCGGTCCGGTCCCACGCAAAACCCATCTCGTCGCTTGTGCCGCTGCCCAATGGCAGCATGCCTCGAATGACCTTGTCCCCGCTGAAAACCGGCTCCTTCTTGAAAGCCGAAGACCTTGGGGTCACCTGCAGGCCCCAACTGATGATACTGTAATTGAGTTCCCGATAATCGAGGTTAGCGGTCACGCTTTGACCACTCGGCGAGTTCGTACCTCCCGTTGCCTCCTGCCCTTGGATTGACAATACGGCGCCCACAGCCAGGCCGAGCACGCCCACCACGAGCAAGGCCGTTCTCGCTGTTCCTGCCGCTAGTCCACTGAAATCCCGGTCATTCATCCTGCGAACCAAATCCGCTAATGCATTATACGTCCTGATTAGACAGGGGCAACACCAATCCGTCACTCGAAAATGGAGCTTGAAATCCTGCCTCGGCGGCGCAGTGTTATAGGGAAGCGGCAATGCGCCGCCCATTTATGACATCTCCGAACCCTTCTCTTCCGGCAACGCGGGAAATTGCGACACGGCTCCTGCCCCCTTGCCGCTGCGGACACTCTCATTCCGGCAACTGGCCGGATCGGGCCGGGGCGGATTGGCTCGTGGTTAAGCCCGCCGAGCCCACGCCGCAGGAGCCGCCCCTCATCGAATACGAATGCGTCGCGTGCCGGCGCCGCTATCGCCTGCGGGAAACCAAGCTCTATGAGGTGCTATCGGACGACTCCGAGCGGGCCTATATGCGCGAAGGCCGTTACGGCCGCTGGCTTTCCTGCCGTTAAAGGCGGCCCGTAATGGGCTGCCTCATTCGGGCAGGGTGACACCCCATTAAATTCCTCCTTAACCGATGCCAGGTCGAGGCCCGAAGCCGAGCCGGCTAGGGGTTGCGCATCAGTGAACTGCTCTCCTCGCTGGAGCCCCGCAGCGCCTGTGAGATTCCCCCGATCAGCCCCGCCAGCCCGCCCCGCACGAACACCACCGACTTGGGCACAAACCGGTCCGCGCCAGCTCGCGTCGCACGATCGAGGATTTCGGGCTGGCCGGCATCGGTCCAGACAAACACCTTCAGCCCCTTTAGTTCGGGTTGCTGGCGAACCCAAGCCAAGACTTCAAAGCCATCCATCCCCGTCAAATAAAGGTCCAACAACACTAACTCAGGCAACGGATGCGCCCGCCGATCTGCAAACCGGCCCTCGCCCTTGAGGTAGGCAATGGCTTGTTCCCCATCCGGCACGAAATGAAAGGCGAGCCCTCTCCCACCCTTCTGCGCGGCTAACCGCAGCAACTCCGCGTCTTCAGCGTTATCCTCAACCACCAAAACAGTCTTCAGAGCGTCCATTTCAAATCACGGATGGGCCTTCAGCATAATCGGCAATCTGCCACAGCTTCCTGGTCCCGCAACCCGGCTGCCTTCTGCCGGGGAGCGGCTCCCGCCGAGGCCGGTTTGTTGGACCCGGTTCCAGGATTTTTGGCTTTGGCAAGGAGCTTCTTTGTTGTTTGCTGTGCGGGTGAATCGAAGAACACGCCCCCAAGGCCGGGGCTGCCGCCTTGCTGCTCAGCCGTTTGCCTTGCCGGTAAATGCTGCCCCCGTTTTTCGCAGCCTGGCGGCCCTCGCGACGGTTATTGTCTCCACCATGAGGTTGGGAGCAGCCGAGGCCCCCATGCCCGCCGTGCCGATTCCCTCCGCGACGAACATTCTCGCCCGCCTCCACCGAGCGCATCCACGTCTCCTCGTCAGGGCGGAGGACTTCGCTCAGTTGAAAGGGCGGATGGCCTCCAACTCGCAGCTTCAGTCCTGGCATTCCAAACTCCAGACCCAGGCGCAGGCATTACTCGAGCAGCCGCCTTCGCGGTATGAGATCCCCGATGGTCTGCGGCTGCTGGCCACCAGCCGCCGGGTCGTGAAACGGGTTTATACGCTGGCATTGCTCTACCGGCTGGACGGCGACAAACGGTACGCCGAGCGCGCCTGGCAGGAACTGGCTGCGGCCGCCAGCTTCCCGGACTGGAATCCCCGGCATTTTCTCGACACGGCGGAGATGACGCATGCCTTCGCCATCGGTTATGACTGGCTCTACGACGCGTGGACGCCCGAACAACGCGCGACCTTGCAGCAGGCGATCGTGGAGAAGGGCCTGAAGGCCGCTCTACCGCTCTATCGCGCCCACAGCGGTTGGACCAGGGTGCGCCACAACTGGAACCAGGTCTGCAATGGCGGCATCGGCATGGGCGGGCTCGCCCTGGCCGATGTCGAGCCGCAACTCGCCGGCGAGATCATGCACGATGCCCTGGAATCCATCCAGCTCGCTATGGCCGAATTCGCGCCGGACGGCGCGTGGAAGGAAGGCCCGGGTTATTGGGATTACGCCACCTTCTACAATGTCGTCTTCCTTGCCGGACTCCAGACCGCGCTGGGCGACGATTTCGGGTTGTCGCAAATCGAGGCGTTCCAGGACACCGGGCTCTTTCCACTCTACGTGACCGGGCCGCTGGGCCGCACCTTCAACTACGCCGATGGCGGCGACCACGCCATTTTCGCACCCCAGATGTTCTGGCTGGCGCGCGAATTCAACCAACCGGTGCTCGCCTGGTATGAACGCCGGGCCACCGCACCCACTGCGCTGGACCTGCTGTGGTACAACCCGGCGGGCAGTAACCCGAAAGCAGCCGGCCTGCCGCTCGACAAGTATTTTCGCGGAGCCGAAGTAGCCGTCTTGCGCAGCGACTGGGAGAGTCCGCAGGCGTTGTATGTCGGCTTCAAAGCGGGCGACAACAAGGCCAACCACAGCCACCTCGACCTCGGCAGCTTCGTGTTCGATGCCGGGGGCGTTCGCTGGGCGACGGACCTGGGCGCGGATGATTACAACCTGCCCGGCTATTTCGGCGGCCAAAGATGGAACTACTATCGCCTGCGGGCCGAAGGCCATAATACGCTGGTCATTAACCCGGGCGGAACTCCCGACCAGGACCCCGCGGCCAAGACACAGATTACCCGCTTTGAGTCCACTCCGAAACGGGCGTTTGCTATCGCCGATCTCACCCCCGCTTACGCGCAGAACGCGAGCCGTGTCTGGCGCGGCATCGCTCTCCTGGACCGCAACAAGGCGCTCGTGCAAGACGAGATTCAGGCAGACAAGCCCGTTGATCTCTGGTGGTTCCTGCACACTCGGGCCAGCGTGAGAATAGAGAGCGATGGCCGAGTCGCCAATCTCCAGCAAGACGGGGCGCAACTCCGGGCGGAGATTCTCTCTCCACCGGAGGCGAAGTTTCAACTCATGGACGCCCAGCCCTTGCCGACCTCGCCGCACCCTGAAGGGCAGGCGAAGAATGAGCGCATACGAAAACTGGCCATTCGCCTGACCGGGATCAGCGATTCCCGGCTCGCCGTGGTGCTGGTCCCGAATCCGCCCAGCGCTGAAAAACCCAGCGAGACGCTGCGACTTTCCACTCTGTCCGAGTGGTGATAGACCGGAACCCCTCCCCTATGAGAAACAACACGATCGGCTTTAGGCGACTGCTAGTGCCCACTATCCTGTCGGCGGCCTGCCTCCTTACCTTCAAGAGTTCCGCGGCGGAGCCGCCGCCGGGCACCGCGAAGATTGAAACCCGCTTCTTCTGTCTTACCCTCTCAGGCGAGACGGGAAGGTGCGAACTGTTGGACAAAAGGACCGGCGTCAGTTGGCCCGGGGCCATCAATCAACCTCGCTTCGGAGCGGTAACGCTTCAGGTTGGCGAGCAGCCGCGGCGCGTGGACCTGACGCGGTGCGACGTTGAGTCGAACGGCAAGAGCCTGGTGGCGTCCTTTCACCCACTGGGCGACCAGCCCACGGCAACTTTGCGCGTCCGCATGCAGGCCCTCCCCGACCAGGAGACGTTGGAGGTGAGTTACCAGGCGGAGGACGGGCTCCAGGTGACGAGCATCTCGCTGTTGGAAGACCTGATGGGAGCAACGGATGCGGCGAAGGGCTACGTCATCGTCCCCGTGCGCGAAGGCTTGTTGGTGCCGGCCGACAGCGGGCTCAGCTTCACCCATCGCTTCGGCACGTTTGAATACGAAGGCTGTCACATGGAGATGGTGGGGGTCGTACAAGGGGACGCCGCCGTGATGCTAACCTGGCACGACCCCTACGTGGCCGCCGAACTCAAGAGCACCGTTGCCGAGACTCCCCCGACTGCCGGGCGCCAGAGGCTTTCAGCTTCACTGGTGCTTACCAAATCCGCCAAGTCCTTCCGTGTCCAATTCCTCGGCAAAGGTGACTATGTGACCATCGCCCGGGCCTATCGAAAAGTGGCCCAGGAGAAAGGCTGGCTGGTGACGTGGGACGAAAAGCTGAAGACCAACCCTGAGCGGGCCAAGCTGTTCGGCGCGGTTAATTACAAGCTCTGGAGCACCCTGGACCGCCGAATGAACGCCGAAAGCACGCAGGAAGAAGCCGTGCATGTGAATTGGACGTTCGACGAATCGGCGCAAGTGGCCGAACACCTCAAACGCGATCTGAAGCTCGACCGCGTTCTCTTTATCATGGGCGGCTGGATCCATCGCGGGTATGACAATCAGCACCCGGACATCCTGCCAACGGCGCCTGAGTGCGGCGGCGACGCCGCGTTCGCGGACTGCGCCCGACGGGTGCGCAATCTCGGTTACCTGTTCTGTCTGCACGACAATTACCAGGACATCTACCGCGATTCCCCTTCCTGGGACGAAAAGCTTGTAATGAAGACGCCGGACGGCAAGCTGGCTCGTGGCGGTCACTGGGCCGGGGGCACCGCTTATCTCACGTGCTCCCAAATGGCACTCGACCTGGCTAGGCGGCCTCAGAACCTGCCGGCCGTCAAAGCGCTCTCCGGCGCCGACGCCTATTTCATTGACACCACTTACGCCGCCGGCCTGCAAGAGTGCTTTGACCCGGCGCATCCGCTTACTCGCTGGGACGATATGAAATGGAAGCAGGCCCTGTCCGATTATGCGCGCGGCGTGTTCGGCATTTTCGGCAGCGAGTGCGGACGCGAGTGGGCCATCCCGCATAGCGATTTCTTTGAGGGCCTCACGGGCGTCAGTGGCCACTCCTACCACGACGCGAACCTGATGAGCAAGCTGGGCGCGACCGAGGTGCCGCTCTTCGAGCTGGTCTATCGCGACTGCATCGCCATGTATGGCAAGTACGGCTACAATCCGGAACGCGCCGCGGAGTATGTGCTCCAGCATATAAGCCTCGCGCGCCCATTGAACTACCACTCCGTTCCGTCGCATCTGTACTGGAAGGGTGGGTTTCAGCCGGCGACCGAGCCGGCATCGAATGCCCCTAATCCCGCCCTCTTTACGCGGGCCGACGGCGGCTGGGCGGCGGAGTTGCACCCCATGGACCGGTTCGTCAAGAACACCTATGAGATCCTGTCGCCGCTCAATGAGCTGACCGCGCGGATGCGGATGACCCAGCATCAATTCCTCACGCCTGACCGCAAGGTCCAGCAAAGCACTTTTGGCGAAGGCGCGGACGCGGTGGTGGTGGTTGTGAACACGGGCGGCACTGCTTTTACATACGCGTCGCGCTCCAGCGGGACAGTCGAATTGCCGCCTTATGGCTTTATCGCTGAGTCGAGGACGTTCGTGGCCTTTCACGCGCTGAGTTACGGCGGCCTGCGCTACGATGGGCCGGTCATGTTCACCTTGCGCAGCCTCGACAACCGTCCTCTATCCCGCTCTCGACAGGTGCGAGTGTATCATGCTTTCGGCAGCGACCAGATTCGGCTGGGAAAGGCAACGCTGGCGGTGCCGAAAGAAGCGATCACCAAGCCAGTATGAGACAGCCAGCACAAACACCTACGGACCCGGAGCGCCGGCATTTTGCCGGCTTACACGTCTCGAGTGGTCTAAGCCGTATCCATGCAGTTGCTCTGGGGGACCGCGCCGCGGAATCGTTGCAGCAAAGCCAGCATAATGTTTGTACTCGGCTCTGCCGGCCTTCCGTGGCGGGATTAGCGCGGCTATCCTCCACGCTGCTTCTGACCACCAGCCTGGCTGCCGCAACCGGCGCCCCGGCCATGCGCCTCGTGAGGGCTGGCAGCAACGGGACCGAGCTACTGGTCAACGGCAGCTTTGAAGAGCTGCAGCAAGGCAAGCCGGCCCATTGGTCCAACTGGCAGCAAGGCTATCGCCTTACGCCGGGCGAAGGACGCGGCGGTTCACAGTGCGTGGTGTGCGAGCGTCGGGAAGGCGAAGGCGAGTTCGGCGCCAGCCAGACCCTTACGCTCAATCGGACGAACATAGCCCCCTTCATCCTCCGCGGCTGGAGCAAGGCCGAGAATGTCAGCGGCACCCCCGATAGCGGCTACTCGCTCTACGTGGACATCACTTACGCAGATGGCACTCCCCTGTGGGGCCAGAACGTGGACTTCAACTGCGGCACGCACGACTGGGAACAGCGGCAGTTCGTGCTGCTGCCGGACAAACCGGTCAAGTCGTTCACGCTGCACTGCCTCTTTCGCGGGCACACCGGCAAGGCGTGGTTTGATGACGCATCGGTGGAGGAGATTCCGACCCCGGCGGGTGCGGTCCTGTTTCAAGGCGCGCCGTTGCAAGAGGTCACCGAGGCGAGACCCGATACCAAAGCGGCCCGGCGCAAGCTCTCCACGCGTGACGGGCTCAACCTGACACTGCGCGATAACACCATCGCCTCACTGCAGGTCGAGGGAAAGGAGTTGGTCGCCTCATCCCCTTCCGGCTTCCTGGCTCGTGATTTCGCGGTGAACTCAGATGTCTGCGCTTTCAGCGGGGGCGCCTGCAAGGAATTGGGCTTGAACCTCGAGGCCAATTTCAACCCGGGCCGGGATCATATTGCCGTCGAAGGCCGGGTGACTGACACGACGGGGAAGGACCGTGCCGTTACGCTCGTTTTCGCGCTGCCGCTCGACGCGACCGGCTGGCAGTGGGGTGACGACGTCCGCGGGAGCCGGCTTATCGGTGGCACCGGCGAGATCGCCAATACTGTCAGCCTGCGCTGCGGCGCCAATGGGAAGATGTCGCTCTATCCCCTGGCCGCCGTTTGGAACGAGCGTACTGGGCTGGCGCTGGGGCTGGACATGGACCACCCGGCCCAATACCGCCTGGTCTATCACGCCGGCACCAGGCAGTTCTTCATCGCTTACGACTTCGGACTGACTAAGGACACCGCCCGGTTTCCGGGCAGCG
>Ga0326728_10017047_pt1 | contig 14651 bp, 9 predicted proteins | sample MB3enrmetagenome_FD_207602 | JGI IMG/M metagenome (GOLD analysis project Ga0326728, IMG submission 207602) | Lab enriched peat soil microbial communities from McLean, Ithaca, NY, United States - MB31MN | ecosystem: Environmental > Terrestrial > Soil > Wetlands > Peat | place: USA: New York...
TCCCATCCCGGCACGTATGGCGAGTCGAAGCCCGCCATGGTTTTGGACTTGACGATGAAGTCCTTGAGGATTTTGTTGAAGGCGGTGCCGAGGTGGATGCGCCCATTGGCGTAGGGCGGGCCGTCGTGGAGGATGAAGGTGGGACGGCCCGCGCGGGAGGCGCGAATGCGTTCGTAGAGCTTCTCCTGGTCCCACCGTTCGAGCATTTTGGGCTCGGTCTGCGGCAGGTTGGCCTTCATTGAGAAAGCGGTTTTCGGCAGATTGACGGTCTGCTTCAGGTCGACGGTTTGCGGATCCATTGTCGGGAGTAAGTACTATGGTAGCAGGCTGGTTTCGGCGGGGACACGCGAACTTCGACCTGGTCAATGCTTCAGTGCGTAAAGTATCGCCTCCGTATCGAACACGCACCCACCCCATGTTCCGCCGCTCGCGTCCTGGAGCGCGGCCCACAGGCGCGTCTCAGTGGGCAGCGCCGGGTCGGGCGCCAGGTCGCCGCGTAACGGGCGCGCGGCCAGGATTCTCGATCCCTCCTCGGCGCTGCCGCCGTTCACCAGGTTGATGGAGCCCTCCAGGTTGACGCGGTCGATGACGATCTCGATCCGGTCGCCCTCCTGAATCTTGCCGAGGGGACCGCCGGCCAGCGCCTCGGGCGTGACATGGCCGACGCAGGCGCCTGTGGAAACGCCGCTGAAACGCGCGTCGGTAATGACGGCCACGTGTTTGCCGAAATCCAGGTACCGCAGGGCCACGCTGATTTCGAAGATCTCCTCCATTCCGGAACCCATGGGGCCGCGGCACATCAGCACCAGCACGTCGCCGGGCTCGATGCGCTCCGGGCCGGTGCTTTTGATGGCCGCCATGGCCGCTTTCTCGGTGAGGAACACGCGCGCGGGGCCGGTCTTGCGATACACGCCATCGGCATCCACCACGCTGGGATCGATGGCGGTGCTCTTGATGACAGACCCTCCCGGCGCCAGGTTGCCCATGGGAAAGGTGACGGTGGAGGTGAGGCCGCGGCGGCGAGCGCCGTCCGGGTCCATGATGACGTCTTCCGGGTCCACGCCGTCGCGCTCGCGCAACACTCGCCTCAGCGCCGCGCGCCGTTCGGACTGCTCCCACCAATCGAGCACGTCCCCGAGCTTTTCACCGCTGGCGGTGAGGACGTCGGTTTCGAGCAAGCCGGCGCGCCTCAGGTGCAGCATGACTTCGGGCACGCCGCCGGCCAGAAACACTTGCACGGTGGGATGCATCCTGGGGCCGTTGGGCAGCGCGTCCACCAGGCGCGGCGTCTGGCGGTTGACCCTCTTCCAATCCTCTACGGTGGGGCGCGCCAGGCCCGCCGACCAGGCTATGGCCGGCAGGTGCAGGATCAGGTTGGTGGAACCGCCGAACGCGGCGTGCACCACCAGGGCATTGCGCACCGAGGCCGCGGCGAGGATGTCCCGCATGGCCAGGCCGCGGGCTTCGAGCGCCATGACGGCGCGCGCCGAGCGCCGGGCCATGTCGGTCCAGATGGGGTGTCCGGAGGGCGCCAGCGCCGAGTGCGGCAGCGACATGCCCAGCGCTTCGCCCACCACTTGCGAAGTGGCCGCGGTGCCCAGGAACTGGCAGCCGCCGCCGGGCGTGGCGCAAGCGCCGCATAGGTTCCGAGCCGCGTCTTCCAGGGTCGTTTGTCCGCGGGCGTAGCGCGCGCCGACGGATTGGATGGCGGCCGTATCCTCGCCCTCTTCCGGCAGCAGCGTGACGCCGCCGGGCAGCAGAACGCCGGGCAGTTCGCGGGTGGCGGCGAGCGCCATCATCATGGCGGGAAGCCCCTTGTCGCAAGTGGCCACACCCACCACGCCGCGGCGCGTGGGCAGCGAGCGGATGAGCCGCCCAAAAACCGAGGCGGCATCATTGCGGTAGGGCAGGGAATCGAACATGCCGGCGGTACCCTGCGTGCGGCCGTCGCACGGATCGGTGCAGTAAGCGGCGAAGGGGATGGCGCCCAGCGCCTTGAGTTCCTTGGCCGCGGCGTCCATGAGCAGGCCGACTTCCCAGTGGCCGGTGTGATAGCCCAGCGCGACGGGCGTGCCGTCGGCTGCGCGGATGCCGCCGTGCGTGCTGAGGATGAGGAACTCTTTGGCGCCGAGCGCGGCCGGGTCCCATCCCATGCCGGCATCCTGGGCCAGGCCGAAAAGTTCGCCCGAAGGACGGCGGAGCAGCATCTCCGGAGTGATGGGCAGCGCGCCTTGCGGGCCGCGTGCTCGGGAGCGGACATCGTAGAGCGATGGGTCGTGGGAATCGAGGATGTGGTCAGGCATTCAGTCTGATCGTATCAGTGCGGAGGCTATGCCGCTTCAGCGAGCTAACAAATGCCGCTCCAAAAAGCGGACGGCGGCGCTGTACGCTTCCAGCCAGCTCTTGTGCAGCAGGAAATCGTGGACCTCGTCGGGGAATACCAACTCTTCCACCTCGACTTTCTGTTTGCGCAGCGCATCGGCCAGCATTACGGTCTGGTTGAAGTGCACGTTACGATCGTCGTCGCCCTGAATCAACAGCACCGGCGAGCGCCACCCCTGAATGTAGGCCATGGGAGAAGATTCGAACGCCACGCGATAGTCCGCCTCCGTGGGCGGTATGTCGAGCTCGGTGGCCCAATTGTGCACGCCGTGGAAATCCACTCCGGCGCAGAAGAGATCGGAAGCGCGAGCCAGCGCCATGGCTGTGAGGTAGCCGCCGTAGGAGCCGCCCCAGGCGCCGATGCGCGCGGGATCGACATCGCTGCGCGACCGCAGATAGACGCCGGCGCCTTGAACGTCGTTGTACTCGCTTCCGCCCGAAGCTCCGTAATCGAGCGCCTCGCGGAAATCCAAACCGTACCCGATGCCGCTGCGATAATTGACGGAAAGCACCACGTAACCGCTGTTGGCAAGGTACTGGTTGAGCGCGTAAGCGTTGGAATAGTAGTACATGTAATGCCAGCCCAGCAGCATCTGCCGGCGCGATCCGCCGTGGAAGAAAACCATGGCCGGCGCGGGCTTGAGCGGCTTCGCAGGCGGCAGGAAAAGCTGTCCGTGAATGGGCAGGCCGTCGGCGCTGGAGAAGACCACCTGTTGCGGCGTCACCATGTGCTGGAGCGGGAAATCGGAGGGAATTGCGGCAGGGTCCAGGTCGCGAATCTCGGCCCCAATCAGTATTGCGGGATGGGCGGGATGCTGGGCGTCGGAGCGCAGGAACGCTGTGCCGGCGGGAGACCATTCGAGGCCTTGCCCGGAAGTGAGCGCGACGGGCGTGCCGGGCCCAGACACAGCGACTTTCCAGAGATGGCGGCGGTCGATGTCGCCCTGGTTGGAGGAGAACACGATCTCGCGCTTGCCGGATGCCAGCGTGACGTCTTCCACTTCGAAAGCGCCCGGGGTGAGCAGCGTGGGTTTGCCGCCTTCCGTGGGAATGGAATAGAGATGCGTCCAGCCGTCGCTCTCCCAGGGGAAGACGATGCGGCCGCCATCGGCCCACAGCAACTGGTTCCTGGCGGTCACTTCGCGGAACACGCTGCCGGGGCCGGCGGATGCACGCCAGATTTCGCGGCCGGTGCCGGTCTCCGCTGAGGCCACTCGGATGGACCACGGCTCGCCCGAGCGGCGTGCCTCGCGCACCGCCCGCAGTCCGCTGCTGGGGATTCGAATGAAGGCGACGCTGCGGCCATCCGGCGACCATTCCGGCTGCATGTCGGAATCGGTGCCGGGGTCGAGATATCGCAATGTTTGCGCGGCCGGGTCATACACGCCAATGAGGCCGTGATCGCCGCGGCCGCTTACGAAAGCGATGCGCGCGCCATCCGGCGACCAGACCGGTCCCGAGCACTGGCCGCGTGTCTTGAACGCCTGCGCCGGCGCGACTTTGCCATCGACGGACGCCCACCATAGCTGGCCCTTCCGAATGAATGCGACGCGGTCGCCCCGCGGTGAAACGGCCGGCGAGCTGCCCTCGCCGATCTTGCGCGGCGCGGAGCCGTCCAGTGCGACGATCCACAGGTCCTGCTCGGCGCCGTTCGGGTCGAGGGCCGGATTGGGGTATTCGCCGGCGCGGTTGGCGGTGTCTCCACGTACGTAAACGATGGCGGATACGTCCGGAGTCCAGGCGAGATTCCCCATTTCCTGGCCGTCGTCCGCGGTGTACGCGGTGATTTTGCGGGCCTGGTAACCCGGAGGCTCGGCCAGCATGATGTTGCGGACACCTTTGGCATTGGAGACCCACGCCACCTTGCCGCCGGCGGGCGCGGCCGTCAATTCCGTGGGAAAAGCGGAGCTGAGAACCTGGTCGAGGGTGAAAGGCGGCGGTTGCGCGGATGCACCGAGCACAATCGCCAGGACGGCGATGATTCGCATGTAATCAATGTTACGCGACGCGCTATCAGCGCGCTACCAATCGCACTGGACCCAGCAAGCCCGAAGCTACCGGCGAGAACACTCCCCGCAGGTTGCCGCCGCCGGGGGCGTTGATGGCCGTGGCCGAACCCGCGGGACCGACCTGGCCTCCTCGCCCGCCTGCCGCAGCGCTGGTCGGCGCCGCGCCCCCGCCTCCGCGGCCCGCCGGGCTCGCGTACACGTCGATTTGCAGATCATTGGAGCCGGGTTGCAAACTGCCGGTGATGTCCCATCGGTACGGTTGCCAGGCTTGCGCGTCGAAGGTTGCGCCGTTCACCCTGATGCGGACGTAGTCGTGAACATCCGCGATTTCCAGGAACACTTTTTTCCCCGCGGGCACCGCGGGAACCGTGAACTGCTTGTGATATATGCCCGGCCCGACGAACGATTGCGTGCCCAGCTCCTCCCACGATTTCAGAGGCGTGGTCAGGTGTTTGCCATTCAGGTCCAGCGTCCAGTCTCCCCCCAACTCCCCCAGAATGCTGCCGGACAATAAGGACGGCTCCGAATCGCGAGCTTCATCGGGAAGCGGCCCGACCACGACGACTTTCGCTTCGTACGGTTCCAGCACCAGCGGAAAGCGCACGGAATCGTTCTCCGCGGTCGCGCCGGAGATGGCGTGAATCCGTTCCGAGCCCAAGTCCCACGCCTGCGCGTGGCCGCGCCCGGCGATGGTTGCCATGCGCGATTCCTCTTTGTTGCTCTCATTCAAGAAGAAGTACACCTCCCCGTCGCGCCAGCTTCGGTGCGTGTACGTCAGTCGCTGCCACGGGCTGTCCAGCTTTACATCGGGTTTCGGCAGCGCCGCGATCACCCGCTCCGTAATATCGCCCGCGGGCTCGACGAGCGTGGCGAAGCTCAGGTCGGGCGCGGCATCCTTGGCGGCATCCTTGAACGTCTTGTCCACCACCAGCGTGGGAGTCTTGCCCACGAAGATCACCTTGCCGCCCGCTTTCACGAACGCCCGAAAACGCTCCAGCCCGGTCCGCGTGATCACCGTCGAGGAGGGTACCACGATGGCCCTGTACACCTGCCCGCTGAGGTTCTTGAACCCCCCGTCCGCAATGGTCGCCACCGAGCTGAGCGATTGCTCATCGAAGTAATCCCAATCCACTTGGTGTTCGTACAACTGCCAGCCCAGCTTGGTGGTGCTGCGGTCGGCCTCCTGGTCGCCGAGCCACATGCTGTTGGCGGGATGGTACAGGCCCACCTGCGCCGCCGGCCGTCCCATGGCCATCAAGTAACCCGCCCGGTTGGTGTACCACGCCAGCATGGGCGCCTGCGGCGGCGCGTTGACTTGGCCGGCCCGGGATGCGCCCGCCTGATAACTCATGCCGTCGCGCACCACGGGGATGCGGATCTGAATGGTGTTGACGCCCCTCACCAGTTGATAATCCAACTGGTACTTGCCATCGATGCCCAGACCACCGCCGCCTTCGGTCCAGACCCTCGGCCTGCCGAACAGGTGTGCGGCCGAGGAGGCCAGCTTGGGAAAATTGTTGTTTACGTCCCACTTCCCGTCCGGGATGTGCACCGCCAGCGGCAGTAACTGGCTCAGGTTATCGATCCCCGGCACCTGCACGTACCGCTCGTCGCGAAAGTAGTCGCCCTCGGTGCGAGTCAGGTGCATCATGATCTCTTCGCCTACCAGGTGCACCAGGTATTCCAGGTTGTTCTTGGCGCACCATTCGGCCTGCACGCCGAAAAAGCTGTTCTGGAAGATCGCGCTCCATACGTCGTAGTAGTCGGCTTTGACGCGCCGCGCCTCTTCCGTCAGCTCGCGGGCGAAGAACAGGGGCAGATAAGGCTGGAGGTCGTAGCCCTTCCGCTTTCGAAACTCATCCAGCAGCGTGGGCGTCCAGGGCAGGGCGCTGGCGTAATCCGGCTCATCGCCGAAGAAACCGAGGACAGTCGTGCCGAAATCCGCGCCGAAAAGCTGCTTGTAGACCTCGTGGGTGGTCGACATAAACGCGCGCGTGGCGTTCGGGTCCAGGTAATCGATCAAGGGGTACCGGGCATCCTTACTATATGTGCCGTCCTCGCGGTTGATGTAGCGGGTGGGGGAACTGCGGTAGACATGGCGCACGAACACCACGTCCCACAGGAAATTCGGGGAATACGGGTCCGAGCCTGTATTGGGTGCCGTCCAGGTTAAGTGGCCGTCCTTGGGCATGGGGAGCACCGTGGTGGTGTGGTCCGAGCCGTTCTCCACGTACACTCCCAGCGTGTCCGGCGGCAGGGGGATGGAGAGGGTCTGGCCGGCGGTGATGGAGAAGCGGGTGTCGGCCACGATCCCCTGCATGGCGAACTGCGGAAACTTTTCGCCGATCAGGCCTCCGGCAAAGCCGCTCGGATAGGTGCCTTCGTCGGCAATCCAGACCTTCATGCCGCGTTTGCGAGCCTCTTCGACGGCGAACTTGGTCAGGGCCAGGTGCTCCGGCGAGAGGTACTTGGGGCTCATCCCGCGCGCGGGGCCGAAGTTCACGATGTAAACGCCGTTGGCCTCCAGTGAATCGAACTCCTGAACAATCCTTTCGCGAGTCAGTTCGCCGCCCCAGATGGCCCAATGAATCGCGCCGTACTCCCGCGGCGGAGTTCTGAAGTTGGCGGCCACCTCGCTGACGGTAGGCGCCGTCATCTGTTGCCAGGGCCGTTGCGCCATCGCCGCCAACGAAACCAGCAGGAGGACCGCAAAAATGGAGAGGGATCTCGTTATATTGTTCATATGGAGATCCCATTATCCCGTATCGGCGGCGCTTGGGCCACCTTCCGCGGGGCTGCGCGAGCCCTGCTTCTGGCAGGCTTTTTCTTGCTGGGCGGCGGTTTCTTCCCGGCCCACGCACAGGCGCCGCCGCTTCGCGTTTCCGAAAACCACAGGTTCTTTGTCACCCAGGACGGCACGCCCTTCTTCTACCTGGCCGATACCGCCTGGGGAATGTTTCATATGACCCGCGAAGATATCGATATTTATTTGAAAGATCGGGCGGGAAAGAAGTTCAACGTCATCCAGGCCGTCGCCGGCAACATGGGTGGTCTGGACAGGCCCAATCCGTACGGCGCCACGACATTTGTCAAAGGCACTAAGGCGGAACCCAATGAGGAGTACTTCAAGAACGTCGACTATGCGGTGAACAAGGCCAACTCCCTGGGCCTCAACGTCGCCATTGTGGCCATATGGGGGAAGGAGTACGTCAACGAGAGGGAGTCCGTGCTGGACCAGACCAGCGCGTATAACTACGGTAAGTTTCTCGGCAGCCGGTACCGCGACAAGCGCGTGATGTTTGTTCTGGGCGGCGACTGGTACCCCGACAAGACGGAAGACATTTGGAGGGCGCTGGCGGCCGGCATTGCCGCGGGAGACGGCGGTGCTCACCTGAAGACATACCATCCCACCGGGATACAAAGCTCCGGCAACTGGTTCCACAACGACGCCTGGCTGGACTTCAACATGGTTCAATCCCGCCACATGGTCCTGAACCGGACGTACGACTTGATCGCCTCGGAGTGGGACCGGACGCCTCCGAAGCCCGTGGTCGAGGGTGAATCGGTCTACGAAGGAATTGTCGACGAGCTGATCGCCTGGCAGCCGGGAGTGCCGATCATCCAGGACCGTGACGTGCGGAGAGCCGCTTACTGTTCCGTGTTTGCCGGCGCTGCCGGATACGCCTACGGGAGCCAGGGCGTGTGGAATTACACCAGCCCGGCTCCCGGCGCCCCAGACAGGGCGGGCAAGAAAAGTTCGGGATATGGCCTGCCTGCCATTTCCTTCCAGGAAGCCATGCGGCGGCCGGCCGGTTCTCAGATGCAGTACCTCCGCGCTCTGATTGAGTCCAGGCCGATGCTCACCAGGGTTCCGGACCAATGGCTCATCGTCAACGACCCTCTGAGCACCACCGACCGGATCCAGGCCTGCCGGTCGTCGGACGGAAGCTACATTTTCGTCTATACCTCTTCCGGCAAGCCGGTGCGCGTCCGGCTTCGAGACAAGATACACGACAAGCTGTCAGGCAAGGCTTACCAGGCCTGGTGGTACGATCCCCGGCAAGGCACATCCACTCTGATCGGACAGTTTCCCAGGACGGAGCCCGGCGACCGGGCGGCCGATGTGCGGCGCGGCGACATCAGCCGGGAATTCACGCCGCCGTCAAGCGGCCCCGGAAACGACTGGGTTCTGGTGCTCGATGACGCGGATAAGAAGTTCCCTCCGCCGGGCGCGAAGGTTCCGCAATAGGAGCCTCGGAGGCTTTCAGCCGTCAGCCGGTCTCCCGCCGGCAAACATAGTCCCCTGTTAACCTTCGGTAACTTGATGCATGGCTGCCGTCCTTGTTATCCACAGATGAGGGGAAGCCCCTCAGTGGGGGCTTCGCCGCTGGCGCCATGATTCTGGCGGGGAGTGCGGGGCAAAAGGTTGGAGGCCTGGTGCAATGACGCAGATTGAGCCACGGGCCGGACAGAAGAGCGGACGCCGGTCCCGGGTCTTTCGTTCGAGGGGTGCGGAGCCGCTGGAATTCACGCTGGTGCTGCTGCCTCTGCTGGCGATGGTGACGGTCCTGGTGGATACTTCCTGGGCCGTTTTCGCCAAGGCCACCTTGCAGCGCGCCGTCCGCATCGGCGTGCGCACCGGGATCACCCTTACTTCTTCACAGATGGCGCAAGGGGCGTGTCTCACCGACACGGTGAAGGGCGTTGTTCAAGCCAACGCCATGGGCCTGCTGAACGGCAGCTCCGGTCTGGCCCTGATTAAGGTTCACTACTTTCAGCCGCCGGCGGCGGATTCATCCGGCGCGGCTACCGATGTCTCCACCCAGTCCACCGGGGACGTACCGGGCAACATCATGCAAGTCTCCGTTCAGAGCTTCTCCCTGATCCCGTTGCTGCCGCGAATTTTCAACTGGAAAACCACGCCGGACAGCAGCGCGCTGGTGATGCAGGGTGTGTATTCCGCCGATCTGATCGAGCCGGCGTCAGCCAACCAGCGGCCGTGCATCGGGACGGCGCCCTAGGAGTATGGTTATGAGAGGCACGGGCTACCGCGGAGCGGCTTGCGTCGAATTCGCCTTTATCACGATGGTACTGGTGCCATTGTTGCTGGGGACGGGAGCGGCTGGAATCAACATGATCCTCACGCTCCAGACCATCCAGCTCGCCCGCGATGCCGGACACATGTACGCCCGCGGTCTGGATTTTTCACAACCGGGCAATCAAACCATTCTGGCGAACGTCGGTTCGACCCTGGGATTGAGCACCACTGCCGGCTCCGGTTCCGCCGTGGTGATTCTGTCGAAGTTGACCTACGTGGACGACGCTGCCTGCACTGCGGCGGGGGCCGTGGATAAGAACGGCAACCCGAGTGGATGCACCAACTTGGGCAAGTGGGTCTTTACACAGCGGCTGGAGATCGGGAATTCGAGCCTCCGCACCAGCAATATCGGCAGTCCGCTGACCAGCGGCCCGACGGGCGTCACCGTCTCCTCGCCCTCGGGAAACATCTCGCTTTCGGATTATGTAACCAAGGCGGGCGCGGTGGCCACATTCAGTTCCATAAACCCATATTCCGACGTGAACGGGGTTGTGTCCGGCTTGCCATCTGGCCAGGTGCTGTATATTGCGGAGGCGGCGGCCACGGCATTCAGCATGCCTCCATTCATAGAACCGCCGGCGACGTATTCCTATGGGCTGTTCTGACCTTTCGAGAGGAGAAACCATGCGTGCAAGTTTCCATCGCGGAGGCCGCCGGCGCGGGTCGGCCATGATTCTGTTCACCACCATGGTCCCGGCGGTGCTCATTCCGCTGGTCGGCCTGGCAATTGACGCCAGCAAGCTGTACATTGTCCAGGCCAAACTGTCGAGCGCCGTGGACGGGGCTGCGCTGGGCGCGGGACGCCTGCTCGGCACCGACGCCAATACCACGGAGATCGCCGGGGAGTTCTTGAACGCAAATTTCCCCACCGGCTTCTGGGGCACTACCAGTTTTACGCCTAACATTCAGTTCACCAAGTCGTTCATCATGAACCAGATCACGGTCTCGGCCACGGTTGAAGTGCCGCTCCTGTTCTCGCGGATTTTCGGCCAAAGTCAATCCTTAGTGGCCGCCAGCGCCGTCGCTACCCGCAAGGAGACGCGCGTCGAACTGGTGCTCGACCGTTCCGGTTCCATGGCGGGTGAAGAAGCCTCGCTGCAAGCCTTAGCACAGCAATTTGTGGCCTCGTTCATTTCGGGGTACGACGAGTTGGGCCTGGTGGTATTCGGCAGCAGCGCCGTGGTGGGATACCCCACTGGCAGACCGTACAATTCCAGTCCCACCAGCGCCGGCGGCCCCGATAGCAACTTCGAGACCGAGCAGACCGGTGGCGACATGGTGGACATGATCAACGACCTCAAGGCGGGCGGCGATACCAACACGGCCGAGGCCCTATCGCTGGCGTACATAGAGTTGCAGAAGGCCAACAACAGAGACCAGGACCCTACCCGGCTCAACGCCATTGTCCTGTTCACAGACGGCGTCCCGACTTCGTTTTCCGCGTACCTGAACGATCCCAGCAACAACTCGCTCAAATCCACCAGCAAGTGCACGTACAACCCGGCGACGGCGGGCACGGCGTCCACTCAAATGATCGGCTGGATCGGGAATTTTAACCCCGACGCCAGTAGGATGTCCGACATGTTTGGATCGGGCCTCTATCGAATGGCCAGTTCCCCCAACGACAGCAACACCACGGCATACTGGATGGGAAACGCGACCGCCGACCTGAACGTCATCGACCCCAAGACGCCCATCAGCGGCTGCAAATACCTGCAAGCCTCGGAAAACAGCGATGATTTGGACGACCTCGCACAGATCCCCCCGAATGACGCCTATGGCAACAGCACCAGCGACGGCACTGCCTACCAGTACTCGGTGCTCTACAACACCTTCAAGACCGCCTACAATTCAACCCAGCCCACCCAAGGGTATCAAATCGGCCTGGCATCCTGGAACGCCGTTGATAATGCGGCCCAGAAAATTCTGGCCGACACCAACCTGAACGTTACCATCTACACCATCGGCTACACCGGCGACGGCGGGGTGGACACAAATCTGCTGAACAGGGTCGCCAACACGGTAAGTTCCTCCAACTATAATGCAGCCTGGCAGACCGGGCAGTATATATCTGCCGCCGACACCAACGGATTGGCGGTGGCATTCCAAACCGTGGCCTCCGCAATCTTGCGCCTGGCGCAGTGATCCCGCGCGCCCCAGCGCTGCGTTTCCGTGGGACCGGTGGCATAATATGGCTCTAGGTCCCCAATGGCCAACCTGAAAACGCAAGGCCTCAAGCCCGGGCTGCTTCGCCAACTCGGCTTCTTCAGCGCGACCGCGCTGGTGATCTCGAACATGGTCGGGACGGGCATCTTTGCCACCACTGGTTTCATGGCCGGCGACCTGGGCAGCGCCACTATGATTCTGGCTTGCTGGGGCGCCGGCGCCCTGTTCGCTTTTGCCGGCGCGCTCAGCTATTCCGAGCTGGGCATCAATTTCCCCAGCTCCGGCGGTGAGTACGTATACCTGACGCACGCCTTTGGCCCGGAATGGGGCTTCATGACCGGTTGGGTCTCCTTCTTCGCCGGCTTTTCGGCGCCCATTGCGGCCGCGGCACTGGCCTTCTCCGACTACCTGGGATACTTCTTTCCCAGCTTGAAACAGGCTAACGCGACGCTGGTAATCGGCTCCGGCGCCTTCTCCCTGCGCCTGGGCGGAGGCCAACTGGCGGCCTGCGGGCTGATTGCCGCCTTCACCATTCTGAACTGCATGGGCGTGGGCCGCACCGCCAAGGTGCAGAACGTGCTCACTTCCACCAAACTCTTAGTGATCGCCGGCTTTGTGCTGCTGGGGTTCGCCGCCGGCAGCGGGAGTTGGAGCCACTTTTCCGAGCACGCCGTGCGCACCTCCACGGTGAGCTTGCCGGCGCAGTTCATTGTCAGCCTGCTATGGGTGATGTTCGGTTACAGCGGATGGAACGCCGCCACTTACGTAGCGGAGGAAGTGCGCCGGCCGGAGCGCACGCTGCCCGCGGCGCTGGCCGCCGGCACCGCCATCGTGGCAGCGCTCTACCTGGGCCTGAACATGATTTTCATTTACGCCACCCCGCTCGAAAGCATGAAAGGCGTGATTGCCATAGGCTCGCTTTCCGCCTCCAACCTGTTCGGGGCCAAAGTGGCGGGCGCCTTTTCCGCGTTGATGGCGCTTTCCATCATTTCCACCGTGAACGCCATGGTGACCATCGGCCCGCGAGTCTACTACGCCATGGCCAAGAACAAGGCGTTTTTCCGCGCTGCCGCGTCGGTGGACGCGCGTTGGCACACTCCCGTCAACGCCATTCTGAGCCAGGGCCTGTGCGCCATGTTCATGACGCTCACGCCGTTTCCCCAACTGGTGAGTTACATTGGATTCAGCCTGACGCTGTTCACAGTGTTGTCCGTGGCCTCGCTGTTCGTGTTCCGCCGCGGCCGTCCCGGATGGCAGCGGCTGCGCGCGCTCCAGTTTGCCTGGCCCCTGATTCCGGCCTCCTATATCCTGGTGGGGATGTGCATGATGGTCTACGGCGTCATCTGGCAGCCGGCGGCGTCCCTGACCGCGCTGGCGACCGTCGGCGCGGGCGCGCTGGTATACCACTTCGGGGTTCGCGCGCGGCGGTCAGCATAGCCGCCGCCACCACCGGCCAGGTTGCCCACGGAATTGATCCACTCTCCTAATGGCGCAGCGCGCCCTTGCGCGTCACGTACAAGGTGAGCACCGCGGAAACCAGCATCGCCCCGGACATAGCGAGCATCGCCCACGCCATGCTGTGAGTGTGGTCGACAATGATGCCGATAGCGTGGGGCGACGCATAGCCTGCCAGGTTGCCTACCGCGTTTATCCAGGCGATCCCGACGGCCGCCGCGGTGCCTGAGAGGAGCGCCGAAGGAACGGCCCAGAACACCGTAAGAGCGGACAGGATCGCGGCTGTCGCAATGCTCAGGGCGGCCAGGATCACAACGCCCGGTGCGCCGGGAAGGGAACTGACGGCGAAGGCCGCCGCTCCGCACAGACAGCAAAGCGTCAGGTGCCAGCGGCGCTCGCCGGTCTTGTCGGAGTGGTGCCCCACGACGAGCATGGCGATAGTGGTCACCACCCACGGAATCGCGGAAAGCCACCCAATGGCGACGGGATCCTTGCTGATACCGTTCTTAATCGCCTGCGGCAGGTAGAAGGCGATGCCGTAGTTGCCTGCCGTGATTCCGAAGTCCACGGCGCACAGCAGCCAGACGCTGCCGTTGCGAAACGCGTCCGAGAGCTTGGATTTGGCCCCGCCGGCGCGCTTGTTGGCATCCTGTTCCGCCTGGAGGTTTCCCAAAACCAGCCGCTTTTCATCCGCGCTCAGCCAGTTGGCCCGCTCCGGATCGTTGGTCAACACGAACAGCACGCCCACGCCCGCCAGCGTACACGGAATGCCGCAGATCAGGAATAGCCACTGCCAGCCGGCCAATCCCGCCGCTCCCTGTAAATGCTTCAGAATCCACCCCAATAGGGGTCCCGCGAATATGCCCGAGAGCGGCACGGCGGCAAAGAGCATGGCCATCATCTTGCCGAGGTACTTGGAGGTGTACCAGAACGTCAGGTAGAGAACCACCCCGGGGAAGAAGCCCGCCTCCACGGCGCCGCCGATGAACCGCAGGACGTAGTAGCTGGTCGGACCGTGCACAAACATCATCCACGCCGAGAGAATGCCCCGAACGATCAGAATCGGGCCCAACAGGCCGCGTGCGCCGATTTTCTTCAGGACCATGTTGCTCGGGACGTTAAAAAAGAAATAGCCGATGAAGAACATCCCGGCTCCCAAGCCGTAGACCGCCTCGCTCATCCCCAAATCCTGCTGCATCTGGAGCTTGGCGAAGCTGACGTTGACCCGGTTGATATAGACCACCACGTAGCAGAGGAACAGGTACGGTATCAGCCTGGTCGTGATTTTGCGGTACATCGCCGCCTCGAACCGTTCGGGCGCTTGATCAGGCGACGGATTCATCGGTCCCTCCTTGCGTGGCGGGCCGGGGAGGAGCTGTTTCGGGTAAACGGAGTCTGTAAGAAGAACGCCATACTGGCCAGTATGACAACTCGGGCCGGCGTTGTCATCGCCAGGCGCTCCGCGGGCGTCAAAGCGGAAATGCGGCTCATCTTGGTTGGCCCTGCCCGTGCACCAGTTTCCACTGTGCTTCGCAGGGGGG
>Ga0326728_10017050_pt1 | contig 14649 bp, 9 predicted proteins | sample MB3enrmetagenome_FD_207602 | JGI IMG/M metagenome (GOLD analysis project Ga0326728, IMG submission 207602) | Lab enriched peat soil microbial communities from McLean, Ithaca, NY, United States - MB31MN | ecosystem: Environmental > Terrestrial > Soil > Wetlands > Peat | place: USA: New York...
CTCTCATCGGTTGCGGCTGCTACGCCGACAATCTCTCCGCCGCCGTCTCCCTCACCGGCTGGGGCGAACCCATCATGAAGCTGGTCCTCGGCAAGTGGGCCACCGACCGCGTTGCCGCGGGCACTGCTCCCGACATCGCCGCCCGCGAAGCCATCGCCTACCTCTTCAATCGTCTTGGAGGACACGGCGGCATCATCCTCCTCGCGCCAGATGGCCGTTTCGGCCTCGCCCACAACACCCCCGCCATGGCCTGGGGCCTCGCCACATCCAAAGGCCTACAAACCGGCCTCAACGTCTGACCATCCACTGTCCAGTGTTCACACTCACCCGTGACTGCCGTCACCGCCAGACACTGCTCCCCGAACAAGAATGTTGGTCGCTATCAAGCGGAAGCCTTGCCGGTCACTGAAGGTTCGGCTCCGCCTATGGCTTTTCGCGCATCTGGGATACCGCTGCCAACGGCATAGTTCCTGGAGCACGCGGCGCACCACGGCGCAACAAAACTAGTGTCCTGGGTCCGAAGTTTGCAGGAGAACAATGGCTGTCATCCTGAGCGAACGGGGCCCCAGGCGTTCTCTTCAGCCCGGGGGTGGTGAGTCGAAGGATCTGCGGTTGTTTTTCAAGGAACTTCCGACTCACTACACTAGCTGCGCTCATTCGATCATCATCGCCGTGCCCGCTGCTCTGTGCTTCGCCGCTGCCGGACTCCCTGACCGCAAACCTCTATCCATCGCGCCGCGGCGGCGCGCTATCCGTCCGCAAGGAGAAAGTTCATGGCCAATACCCTCGATAAAAAAGCCGACCTGGCTGGGCCGGGAATCGGCGATTACAACGAATTGGAAAAAATCCTGCCCGGCGATTACCGCTCCCTGCTCACGCGCAAGGAGACCCAACAGGCCATCTTCCACGTCAAACGCTACATCGAAGACAACCTCTGCAAGGAACTCAACCTGATGATGGTCGAGGTCCCGCTGATCGTCGATGTGGAGAGCGGGGTCAACGACATGCTCGACCGCGACGGCTCGCGCACTCCCATCCAGTTCCACATCTCCAACGATCGCGACCTCCATCCCATCGACGCCCAGGTTGTCCAGGCCGCCACCAAATGGAAGCGCCCCGCGCTCATGGAATTCGATTGCAAGGTCGGCGAGGGCATCTGCACCGACATGCGCGCCGTGCGCAAGGACTACTTCCTCGATCACGACCACTCCGCCTACGTCGATCAATGGGACTGGGAGCGCGTTATGACCGCCGATCAGCGCAATTTGAAATTCCTGAAGGAGATTATCGAAAAAATTTGGAAAGTTCTTGTCGGCGCGGAGAAATTCGCCCTGTCGATGTTCCCCCAACTCAAGGACCCGCGCTATCCTGAACTGCCCGAGAAGCTGACTTTCCTGCACGCCGAGGAGATTCTCGACATGTATCCCACCCTGCCGCGCAAGCAGCGCGAGACGGCAATCCTGCAAAAGTATCCCGCCGTCTTCATCTACGGCATCGGCTGGCCGCTCAAGGACGGCTATCCCCACGAGATGCGCGCCGCCGATTACGACGATTGGGTCACCGACACCAGCAAGGAGACGGGCAAAGACACCCACGGGCTCAATGGCGACATTCTTGTCTGGAACCCGGTCACCCGGCGTCGCCATGAGCTGACCTCGATGGGCATCCGCGTCACGGCTGAAACCCTGAAACAGCAGCTCACCATGTCCAAGCAGTTGGACTTCCTGAAGCTGCCCTATCACCAGGGAATCATCACCGGCCAGATTCCCCTCTCCATCGGCGGCGGCATCGGCCAGTCCCGCACCTTGATGCTGCTCCTCCGCAAGGCGCATCTCGGCGAAGTCAGCGTCACGGTGTGGCCAAAAATTCTGAAAGAGATGTGCGCCAAGAAGAATATCTTCGTGCTCGAATAAAGCATTTTCATTGTTGCTGTAATGCCCCGTGCCCCATCCTTTCCGCTTTTTTCTGCGGAAAGGGTGGGATGCGACTCTGCATCAAAGGGGTTAGAACAATCGTCCGCTGATTCTCGTTCACTAGTCCCTGGTCCCTGGTCCCTATTCTCTGTTCCTGGCTCCTGCCATAATCAAGACATGCTCGTCCTCGCCTCCGCCTCGCCTCGCCGCCGCGAACTCCTCACCCAGGCCGGCTACTCTTTCGAGGTCCATCCCGCCCACATCCCCGAAGACCCCCTCCCCAACGAAGACCCCATCGCCTACGTCACCCGCCTGGCCCGCGAAAAAGCCCAAGCCGTCTTTGCCGAACTCTTCAACAAAATTACGGGTGCCCCTGGTCCCTCGCTTTTGGGGACCAGGGAATCAACGAACCCAAATCTCCCATCAACCACATCTCTCACCGTCCTCGCCGCCGACACCACCGTAACCCTCGACAACCAAATCCTCGGAAAGCCCTCCGACACCGCCGACGCCGCCCGAATGCTCCATCTCCTCTCCGGACGCACCCATCGCGTCATCACCGGCATCGCCCTTGTCTCCGCAACCTCCACCCAGGTCGCTTCCGAATCCACCGCCGTCACCTTCCGCCCGCTCACCGAAGACGAAATCGCCGCCTACATCGCCACCCGTGAGCCCATGGACAAAGCCGGAGCCTACGCCATCCAGGGACGCGCCGCCCGATGGATTCCCCGCATCGAAGGCGACTATTTCAACGTCGTCGGCCTCCCCATCGCCCTCGTCTCCGCCCTCCTCGATTCCCGCTGACACATCTTCGCGGGTACCTCAGGTTCGGCGCAGTTTTTTCGCGCCTAACCTGGGATACCTACAATTACAGCCTTTTATGGCCCTTTATAGTCTTCTCTCTCGACTCCGCCCGCTCTGCGATGTAAAATTCTCGCAATTCATTCCACCCTCTCGCTACAGGCTTCTATTTGTCTGCAAGCAAAGGATTATCTCATGAGGATTCCTGTCTTCTTGCGCCTCCTGCCCCTTCTTTTCGTCTTCACTTCCCCGGCCATCCTCCTCGCGCAGTTTCAGCAGCCCACCAGCGAAGAACTCAAAATGACCGCCGACCCCAAGGCTCCCGGAGCCGCCGCCGTCTATCTCTACCATGAAGAAATCACCGACGAGCAGGAGCGCTACCACAGCTTTTACGAGCGCATCAAGGTGCTCACCGAAAAAGGCAAGGAGCTCGCCACCGTCAACATCCCCTACGTTCAGGGCGCGGACAAGGTCACAAAGTTAGAAGGCCGTACCATCCACGCCGATGGTACCGTCATTCCCCTGACCGTCAAGCCCGACGACCTCATGGATTTCAAGACCAAGGACTACCAGATCCATAGCGTGGTATTCACCCTGCCCAGTGTCGAGGTCGGCAGCATCCTGGAATACCGCTATCGTTACAGCGGCTATACCTTCGCGCCCACTTGGTGGATTCAGCAGAAGTATTTTGTTCACAAGGCGCATTACTCTTTCCATCCCGACTTATACGGCTCTCTCGGTTTGATGTACGCAACTCGAATTGCGTCCGGTGAAAAGGTAGCCAAGGACAAAAAGGGCAACTTGACGCTGGACATCGCCGACGTCCCGCCTCAGCCCAATGAGGATTGGATGCCGCCACTCAACACCATCCGCTGGCGCATCGAGTTTTATTACACTCGCTTCGAGTCCGGCGAGAAATTCTGGGAGAATGCGGAAAAAATCTGGTCCGAGTGGGTGCGGGACTTCACCAACCCTTCCGGCCATATCAAAAAAATCGTCGCTGATATCGTCGCCCCCGCCGACACCGATGAGCAGAAGGCCGCCAAAATCTATGCCGCCGTACAAAAGTTGGAAAATACCCGCTTCACCCGCGAAAAATCTGAAGCCGAGCGAAAAAAAGAAAAGCTGAAAGACATCAATAAAGCGGAGGATGTCTGGACGCAAAAGCGCGGTTCGGATGACGAGATCGCGCTGCTTTACGTTGCCCTCGCCCGCGCCGCCGGCCTCAAGGCATGGCCTATGAAGGTGGTCGATCGCAGCCGCGCCATCTTCGATTACACCCTCCTTTCTGCCGGTCAGTTGGACGATTTCATTGTGGTTGTCGAATTGGGCGGAAAAGACGTCTATCTCGACCCTGGACAGAAAATGTGTCCCTTCGGCTTGTTGCATTGGAAGCACTCCGTCACCGCCGGCTTCCGGCTCGCCGAGAAGAGCGCCACGATTGCCGCCACTCCCTCTGGCACTTACAAGGAGTCAACCGTGCAGCGCGTCGCCAATCTCTCCATCGACGAGACTGGCAGCGTGAACGGAGCTGTCAACTTTATAATGACCGGTCAGGACGCGCTCCACTGGCGGCAGTTAGCCCTCGAAAATGACGTGGAAGAGGTGAAGAAACAATTTAACGAGTTCATCCAGGACGAATTTCCCGAAGGCGTGCAACCCGACTTCGAGCGCTTCCTGGGACTCGATGACCCCGGCAGCAAACTTCTTGGCATCGTCAAGGTCAGCGGCAATCTGGGCTCGGTCACCGGCAAGCGCCTTTTCCTGCCGGGGCTCTTCTTTGAATCCCGCGCATCGCACCCCTTCGTCGCGCAGGACAAGCGCATCACGCCTATTGATCTTCACTTCCCAAGACTCGAGCAGGACAATGTTACGCTTCGCCTGCCTCCCGGTTACACCGTCGAGAGCGCTCCGCAAACACCGGACATTACCTGGACAAATCATGCCATGTCAAGAATTCGTTCTACCGTGAAGGACAACACCGTCGATGTGCTGCGTGTCTTCGCCCGTGGCTTTGCTCTGCTCGACGCCAAGGAATACAACGAGCTCCACGATTTCTATCTGAAGATCGCTACCGCGGATCAGCAGCAACTCGTTCTCACCCGCGCCCCTGCCGCGAAGGTAAACTGATGGTCTTGCATTTCTCTAACTCGCTCGTCATTCTTGAATGGAAGGTATGGACTATGAAAACCCGAAGCATCCTGCGCCACGCTCTTTTTCTCCTTTTTTGCTTGACCCCGGCCATGCTCCTGGCCCAGTTCCAGCAGCCCACCGGCGAAGAACTCAAGATGACCGCCGACCCCAAAGCGCCAGGAGCCGCCGCCGTCTACCTCAACGTCGAGGAAGTCACCAGCGATCAGCTCCACTACCAAAGCGTTTACGCCCGCATCAAGGTGCTCACCGAAAAGGGCAAGGAACTGGCCACCGTCAATGTCGATCCCTACCTGCGCGGCACATCCAAAATCACCGACATCAAGGGCCGCACCATCCACTCCGACGGAACCATCATCCCTCTTGTCGGAAAGCCTGAAGAGTTGTTGGTCGTCAAAATAAAAAACAAGGAAGGCGAGCAGGTGCAGGTCAACCGCAAGGTCTTCACCCTGCCCAGCGTCGAGGTCGGAAGCATCCTCGAATACTCCTATACGATCCAGGATGACGATAATATTTCCTCAGAACCGCGCTGGGAGATTCAGCGCTCCTACTTCGTCCACAAGGCGCATTACTCCTTCACGCCCTTCAAGGCCTTTCTGCCCAGTGGTCAGGGAACCAGCTACTATCTCCTTGATGAGCATGGACGCCCGGTTAACACCCTGATCTGGTGGGCCAAGCTTCCTGAAGGCGTGACGGTGAAAAACGACGTCTCCGGACGTTACAGCGTCGATGTCACCGATGTGCCTCCCGTTCCCGACGAAGAGTGGATGCCGCCCATTGAGAGCATTCGTTATAAAGTCTTCTTCTATTACAAAGCCGCCAGCAGCTCTAAGGAATTTTGGATCGACGACGCCAAGCTCTGGTCAAAGAACGTGGATCAATTCGCCAAGCCCTCCAGCGCCATCAGCGCTGCGGTTGCCGGCCTGATCACTCCCGGCGACAGTGACCTCGACAAAGCTAAAAAACTCTACAAAGCCGTTCAGGCCCTTGATAACACCGACTATTCCCGCAAAAAGTCCGACGCCGAGATGAAGCAGCTCCATTTCAAAGTCGCCAAACACGCCGAGGACACTTGGGCGCAAAAAAGCGGCGACAGCGAGGACATCGCCCTGCTCTATCTCGCCATGCTCCGCGCCGCCGGCCTCACCGCCTACGCCAACAAGGTTGTTGATCGGGAGCGCGGCATCTTCGATATCTCTTACCTCTCTTTGTCCCAGCTTGACAACACCATCATCGTTCTCTCCACCGGGGGCAAGGAGATCGAACTCGACCCCGGCGAAAAAATGTGCCCCTTCCAGACGGTCAACTGGAGACACTCCAGTTCCGCTGGAATTGGGCAATCCGCTCAGGGCAATTCCGTCGTTACCACCTCCACCCAGCCCTATCCCGACAACAAGACCCTTCGCATCGGCGAGGTTACTCTCGACGCACACGGCTCGCTTACCGGCAGCTTCCGCTTTGAAATGACCGGCCAGGAAGCCCTCTACTGGCGGCAAAAAGCCATCACCAATGACGAAACCGAGGTCAAAAAGCAGTTCGACAAATCCCTCGAGTCCATCGTCCCCGACGGCGTCGAAGCCCACATCGATCACTTCACCGGACTCGATGATCCCGGCGTAAAACTGAACGCCTTCGTCACGGCAAAAGGCGCCACTGGAGCCGCCACCTCCAAGCGCCTCATGATTCCCGCTTTCTTCTTCGAGACACGCGCCACGCAACCCTTCGTCGCCCAGGAAAAACGCGCGCAACCCGTCGACATGCGCTATGGCAATATCGTTACCAACCAGGTCACCTACCACCTGCCCCAGGGCTTCTCCGTCGAGGGCGCGCCACAGGACAACAAAATTTCCTGGCCGCAACACGCCAATCTGATTATCAAATCCGTCCCCGCTCCCGGCCAGATCACCATCGCCCATTCCATCGCCCGAGCCTTCACCTTTGCCAAGCCCGAGGAGTACCAGGACCTCCGCGCCTTCTACCAGAAAATCGCCGCCGCCGATCAGCAGCAGCTCGTCCTCGCCAAATCGCCTGCTGCGCCAGCTCCTGCGCCGCCCGCGCCGAAAGGCAATTGATGCGACCTTATCTTGACTATCGTGTGTTATGTTGTCAATTGCATTCAACGAAAGGATGAAATCATGCGAATTTCCGCCCTTGTTTGCCGCCTGCCTCTTCTTTTCGCCCTCGTATCTCCGGCCCTGTTGCGCGCCCAGTTCCAGCAGCCCACCGGCGAAGAACTTAAGATGACCGCCGACCCCAAAGCTCCCGGTGCCGCCGCTGTCTACCTCTACTACGAGGAAACGACCAACGACCCGCAGCACTATTACAGCGTTTACGCGCGTATCAAGGTGCTCACCGAGAAAGGCAAGGAGCTGGCCACCGTCCAGCTTCCTTACATGAAAGGCAGTACCCAGATCACCGACATCAAAGCCCGCACCATCCACTCCGACGGCGCCGTCATTCCCCTCAATGGGAAACCGGAAGACCTGTTGACCACCAAAATAATATCGAAAGAAGGAGATCCGCTGCAGGTCAATCGTAAGGTTTTCAATCTGCCCAGTGTCGAGGTCGGCAGCATCCTCGAATATCGCTTTGAAATTCGCTACGACAACCATTTTTTCCATGCGCCTTACTGGGAAATTCAGCGTCCCTACTTTGTCCATAAGGCGCACTATACCTTCATCCCTGCCAAGGGCTTTTTCCCTGGTTTGCCTTTCACTCCCACCTCTTCTCTGGCCGATGCCCACGGCGCGCCGATTACTTCCATCCTTTGGTCTGCGATGCTCCCTCCGGGCACTCCGTTCAATATGAACAAGGCAACGCAGCTTTTCAGCGTTGATCTGCAAGATATCCCGCCTATTCCGAACGAGGAGTGGATGCCGCCGGCCGAGAGCCTTTTCTGCCATGTGAAGTTTTATTACACAAGCGCACACAGCGGAACCGATTTCTGGGGCAATGAGGTGAAGCTATGGTCAAAAGATGTAGATCATTTCGCCGAGCCCTCCAAGGCCATCAAGCAGGCCGTTATTTCCTTGGTTGCTCCCCTTGACCCGGAGCTGGATAAAGCCAAAAAGCTCTATAAAGCCGTCCAGGCCCTCGACAACACCGACTTTTCCCGCAAAAAGAGCGAATCTGAACTCAAGCAGCTCAAGTTGAAAGCGGTTACGCGCGCTGAAGATGTTTGGAACCAGAAAGGTGGCTCCAGCAACGACATCGCCTTGCTTTATCTCGCCATGCTGCGCGCTGCCGGACTCACCGCTTACGACATGAAAGTCGTTGATCGCAGTCAACGCGTCTTCGATCAAACTATCCTCAATTTTGACCAGTTGGAGGACGACATCATCATCCTCAACACCGGCGGAAAGGAGATTCTCCTCGACCCCGGACAGAAAATGTGCCCCTTCCAGACCGTGCTCTGGAAGCATTCCGGCGCTACGGGCATCCGCCAGGGCGCCGACATTCATAGTGTGGCAACTTCCCCGTTACAGGCCGACACTGACAACAAAACTTTCCGCTCCGGCGACATCACCATCGATGAGCACGGCGCCATCACCGGCAACTTGAGCATTTCCATGCTCGGCCAAGCGGCTCTCTACTGGAGGCAGGCCGCCCTCCGAAACGATCCCGGCGAACTCAATAAGCGCTATGACCAATGGCTCCAGTCCATCGTCCCCGAGGGCGTTGAGGCTCATGTCGATCACTTCGTGGGGCTGGACGATCCGGAGGTCGACCTCGCGGCCATCGTCAACGTCCACGGAACCTTGGGCGCTTCAACCGCTAAACGACTTCTGCTCCCCGGCTTCTTCTTTCAGACCCGCAGTCATCAGCCCTTTGTCAATCAGGCTCAACGCCTGGAACCCGTGGACATGCATTATCCCGATCAGGTCCTCGACCAGGTCGTCTATCGCCTGCCGCCCGGTCTGACTATCGAAGGCGCGCCCTCTGATAACAAGATTGCCTGGGGGGACCATGCCGCCTTGGTCACCAAAACTGTAACCGCTCCCCGCCAGATCACCATTGCGCGTATATTCTCGCTCTCCTTCACTACCGCCTGGGCCTTTCAATATGATGACCTTCGTGACTTCTATCTGAAAGTCGCCGCTTCCGACCAGGCCCAAATCGTCCTCACCCGCACCTCCGTGAACTAAGGAAACCACGAATGATAATCTCGCTCTCTTCCCGTCCTGCCCGTTTCTTCGCCGCCGCTCTGCTTGTCTCTCTCTGCTCGCCCTGCCCCGCCAACTGGTTTGGCGGCAAGCAGGATCCCCCGCAGTGGGGCATCGACGCCGCCAAGACTCCCCTCCCCGCCTATGTAAAGGATGCCGCCGCGGTGATCCTCTTTGACGAGTACCTGGAAACGGTAGACGCCCAGGGCCGCGCCGTCGAGCGCGAGCGAGAGGCCATTCGTATTCTCAAGCCCCAGGGCCGCGGAGATGCCTTGTGCGGCGTCGCCTACGACGTGGACGAAAAAATCAACTACTTCCGTGAGTGGACCATCGCCGCCGATCAGAAACAATATCAAGCTCAGGACACCGATTTCGCTGATGTAGGCGACAGCAGCGCTTCCGTCATGCTCTTTACTGAAAAAGCTCGCGTCGTGCATCCTCCCGCCGCCGATGTCGGCGCCGTCATTATCTGCGAGTCCGAAGAACTGCTCGCGCCCTATGGTCAGGAAAAAGTTTGGCGTATCCAGAGCGCCATTCCCTTTGTCTTCCAGGCCCTTGAGGTTGACTTGCCCCCCGGCCGCGCCCACTCCGAGGCATGGCACAAATACCCGCCCGTCAAGCCCGTCGAAGTCGCCCCCAACCATTGGCGTTGGGAGATCAAAGATATGCCCGCTCTCGACCTTCGCGAAGTAAAGTCCCGTCCCGAATGGGCGGCTCTCGCCGCCCGTATGTCCGTCCATTGGGACGATGTCGCCGTCGATGGAAACGACAATCAGTGGCGCGCCATTGGACGGTGGCAGGAACATCTGGAGGAGAATCGCCACGATCCATCCCCTGAAATCACCGCCCAAACCCAGTCCCTCATCGCCGGCGCGCCTGACTTCTATTCCAAGCTCAGCCGCATCACCGAATACATCCAGAAAAACATCCGCTACTTCATCGTCGCGCGCGGCATCGGTGGCTGGCAACCGCATTACGCCGCCGATATTTATCGCAACCGCTATGGCGACTGCAAGGATAAAACCACTTTGTTGATCTCCATGCTGCAAGTCGCAGGCATTCACGCCCACTCTCTTTCGGTGGACTCCCGCCGCGGCTTCGTCGATCCCGTAGCCCCTTCCCGATATAGCAACCACATGATTACTGCCATTGAGATTCCGGCGGATGTGCAGGACCCGCGCCTCAAGGCTGTCGCCAAAGCCCGCGACGGCAAGCCCTACCTCATCTTCGATCCCACCGACGAACGCACCCCCGTCGGCAATCTGCCCTCTGAAGAACAGGGCAGCTTCGGTTATCTTGCCGCTGGCGCATCCAGCCAGATCATTGCTCTCCCTGTCCTCGACCCCGACGCCAATGGCACCGACGTGAAAGGCTCCTTCACGCTATCGTCCGATGGCACCCTCACCGGCTCGGTCGACACCTCCCACATCGGCCCCAAGGGAGCTTATCTGCGCCGTATCCTCAAAAAGACCGACGAGAGGGAGCGCCGCGAGGGCTTTGAGAAAGCTATCGCCGAATCCCTCCCCGGCGTCACCCTCGACACTTTTTCTATCGTCGAGCCCTCTGCCCTCGACAAACCTATCGAGTTCCACTACAAAGTGACGGCGCGCCAGTACTCCCATCAGGCCGGTCCGCTCCTGCTGGTTCGTCCCCGCATTATCGGCTCGTTCGCCATACCCTTCGACGACAAGCCGCGCATCTATCCCATCGACCTCGACGCCACCGGCCGCTGGCGTGACAGCTTCGACATCGTCATCCCTCCCGGCTACGTCGTCGATGAGACTCCCGACCCCGTCTCGCTCGACCTCGACTTTGCCAGCTACCACTCCTCGGTCTCGGCAAAAGGAAATCTCCTCCACTACGAGCGCGAATACGTCGTCCGCCAGGTTGAGATTCCTCCCGCCAAAGCCGCCGCCTTCCGCCACCTTGAATCCGTCATCCTGGCCGACGAAAAAAATGCCGCCGTCCTCAAAAAACAGTAGACGTGGGAAAAACTAGTTTTTCTGCTCATCCCTCCACACAAAATTGGGTGCCCCCGGTCCCTCGCATTTGGGGACTGGGGTTCGCATGATTTCATGCTATCCCCATGTGCCCCAACTTAACCGATTTACAATCTTTGCGCGTTGGTTAAGGTGAGATATCTACAACTAAAGTTCTTTATGGTCTTTTATGGTTTCTTCACGAATTCCCCCAAATCATTTACGCTAATCAAGTCATGATTCGCTGGCTGGTCATCGGTATCGGCGACATCGCGCGCCGCCGCGTCATCCCCGCCATCCTTGCGGAGCCGCGCAGCCGCCTGCAGGCCCTCCTTACCCGCGACCCTGAAAAGGCCGCGGCCTACCCCGGCGTCGAGGTCTTCACCAACCTCGACGTCGCTCTCCTCGCCACTCCCATTGACGCCGTTTACGTTGCCTCGCCGGTCTTTCTCCATGCGCCCCAAACCATCGCCTGTCTTCGCGCCGGCAAGCATGTCCTCTCAGAAAAACCTACCGCCCTCAATCTCGCCGCCGCCCAATCCATGGTCGCCGCCGCCCGCGTTCATCAGCGCCTCTTCGCCGTCGCCTACTACCGCCGCCTCTATCCCAAGCTCCTTCGCGCCCGCCAGCTCATCGCCGAAGGAGCCATCGGCCAGCCCGTCCTGGCCGAAGCTAACTGTCATGAATGGCGCTCCAATTCTCCAAACCAGCCCAGAAGCTGGCTCTTCGATCCCGCTCGCTCCGGCGCCGGCCCGCTCTTCGACATCGCCTGCCACCGCATCGATGCCATGAATTTCCTCTTCGGTGAACCCGCCCGCTCCACCGGCCTGCTCTCCAATGCCATCCACCAGGCCGCCGTCGAAGACTCCGCCACCGTCCTCATCCAATACCCACCAGGCATCCATGCTGTCGTGGACGTTCGCTGGAACTCGCATATCGAGCGCGACCAATTCCGCATCATCGGCGCCGACGATGAAATCAATCTCGATCCTCTCAGCGGCCCCATCCTCCGCATCGGCAACCGCGAAGAATCCCTCCCCGCGCACGATAACATCCACTATCCATGCGTTGAAAATTTCGTCTCCGCCATTCTCGATGGAGCGCCTCTCGCCTGCCCCGGCGACCAAGCCCTCTGGACCGACCGCGTCCTGCAAACCGTCCTTTCCGCCAATCAGGCTCATTCCTGATTGCATACACCGTTGCGTGCCCCACCGAAGCGGGTGCCCCACCTTCGCCGATTCGCGTCTTGTGCGAATCGGTTAAGGTGGGATACCTAAAATTACAGTCTTTTATTGCTTTTACAGTTTTCCGGTACCTTGCACCGCTGATTCCCCCATGAATCCCTCCCCCATCGCCCGCATCATAAGCTCATGAGCCATCCTCTTTTTTCTCCTCTGCAACTTCGCTCGGTCAGCTTTCCCAATCGTATCGGCGTCTCCCCCATGTGCCAATACTCCGCGCACGACGGCATCGCCTCCGATTGGCATCTCGTCCATCTGGGCAGCCGCGCCCAGGGTGGCGCAGGCCTGGTCATCTTCGAAGCCGCCGCCGTTCTCCCCGAAGGCCGCATCTCCCCCGGCGATCTGGGCCTGTGGAGTGACGCCCACATCCCGGCCCTCTGCCGCATCGTCCAGTTCGTTCACTCCCAGGGAGCCCGCGCCGCCATTCAACTCGCCCATGCCGGACGCAAAGCCGGCACCAGGATTCCCTTTGCCGCATCAGGCCCGCTTTCTCCTGCTGATGGCGGCTGGCAAACGGTCTCGCCCTCCGCTCTGCCATTCGCGCCCGGCGACCCTATGCCCCAGCCTCTCGATCAGGCCGGCGTCGACACCATTGTCAACGCCTTCGTGCAAGCCGCACGCCGAGCCTTCAACGCGGGCTTTGACGCCGTTGAAATTCACGCCGCCCACGGCTATCTCCTCCACCAGTTCCTTTCGCCGCTCGCCAACCAGCGCACCGATCTTTACGGCGGCAGCTTTCAAAATCGCTCTCGCCTCGCCTTGCAGGTCGTTGACGCCGTCCGCGCCGTCTGGCCAGCACGCCTGCCGCTCCTCATGCGCATCTCCGCCACCGACTGGGTTCCCGGAGGCTGGTCAGTCGACGAATCCGTGCAACTCGCCTCGCTCCTCAAAGAGCACGGCGTCGATCTCGTCGATGTCTCCTCCGGCGGCCAGGTTCCTGACGCCAAAATTCCCGCTGCTCCCGGATTCCAGGTCGAGTTTGCCGCCAGAATTCGTCGCGAGGCCAGCATTCCCACCGCTGCCGTCGGACTCATCACCGACCCTGTCCACGCCAATGCCATCATCGCCCAGGGCGACGCTGACCTCGTCCTCCTCGGCCGCGAGCTGCTGCGCGACCCCTACTGGCCTCTCCACGCAGCTGCCGCGTTCGGCGTACCCGACAGTTGGCCCCCGCAATATCTGCGCGCCGCCCCGCCCCATTCCCCCGCCCGCACCCCCATCACCCGTCCGGAAAATGCGTAACAATTTGCACACACTCCGCCATTTTTGCATCGCAAAGAGTGCAAAGTCGGGCCTATACTTCTTCTAGAGCAGGGTTTTCACCTCGGTTGCGCTTTCCTGCTCGTCTTACTATGGCCATGCAACTTCCCCAGGATCGCGTTCCCGGCGTCGCCCTGATCCCCGACCGCCTCTACTTCAAGATTGGCGATGTCGCGCGCATCTGCGGCGTCGAAACCTATGTCCTGCGCTTTTGGGAGACGCAGTTTCCCCAGCTTAAACCCAACAAGAGCGGAACCGGCCAGCGCCTCTACCGCCGCAAAGATGTTGAGTTGGTATTGAAGATCAAGAATCTGGTCCATGCCGAAGGCTACACGCTTTCCGGCGCCCGTCAGGTATTGGAGCAGGCCCACTCCCGCAACTCCTCCCGGCCACAATCCACGCGCGATCCAAACTCCCGGCTGCCTCTGCCCGCCGTTACCAATTCCCCGCCGCCCTCCGCCCAACCTCCGGAGAATCTCGCCGCCACCGTCGCCCATGCCCGCGCCGAGCTTCGCGAAATTGCCGGTCTGCTCGCTACACCCGATCCACAGCCGCCCCGCCGCCGCCCGCGCGTAACCGTCATGCCCCCCAAGTCAGACACTCTTTTCCCGCTCTAGTTTTCTAAGCTGTAAATACTCCACATTATGCTGTCATACTGAGCATTCTGAGAACGCAATAAAAACTGTCTGTCATCCTGAGCGACCCTGAGCGAAGAGAAGGGGAGTCGAAAGATCTGCATTTGTTTTTGTGTTTGGTTCTTTTCGCCGTTTTTAACGGAGGGAGCAGGGGTCTTTAGACCCCTGAATAGTTCGTTGCTGCGTCGGGGCTTTAGCCCCGGAGGGATGCGCTCTGTTTTAGCTAACTTGCTATTTCCGTTCAAAATTCAGTGACGCCGAGTTGATGCAATACCGCATTCCCGTAGGCCGCGGCCCATCCGGAAAAACGTGACCCAGATGTCCGCCGCACTGTGCGCACGTTACCTCCACGCGCCGCATTCCCAGGCTGTTGTCCTCATGCTCCGCCACCGCCTTCGAATCCGCCGGCAGCAGAAAGCTCGGCCACCCGCACCCCGAGTCGAACTTCGCCCCGCTCAAAAACAGCAGCGCCCCGCATCCCGCGCAGTGGTAGTTACCGCTCTCGT
>Ga0326728_10017051_pt1 | contig 14648 bp, 18 predicted proteins | sample MB3enrmetagenome_FD_207602 | JGI IMG/M metagenome (GOLD analysis project Ga0326728, IMG submission 207602) | Lab enriched peat soil microbial communities from McLean, Ithaca, NY, United States - MB31MN | ecosystem: Environmental > Terrestrial > Soil > Wetlands > Peat | place: USA: New York...
CAGCGGATTCGTCTTCAGTGGGCGGAGAACTTCGCAAAGGTGGCGCCTTCCGGACTGCATCCGGATCTCGAGTTGCGGTCGCTCAGCCGCACGCGAAGACTGATCGGCTTGCAGCGATGGCTGTTCGGCTTCGGGATATTTTTCGTGGCCCTCTCGCTCAGCAATCAGTTCTCGTTTGAGGGCTGGCACCTCAAGGAATTTCATTTCTTGCTGCGCGATTACCCCGTTGAACTTGGCATTTGCCTGGTGGTTGGTGTCGCGTGCTGGAGCGCCTACTACCTTATTCGACGCCGGCTTCGGACGATCTGAGCCGCCCCGCCCAGCCCCGCTTGCGGGGCGGCACAATCTAGCCCAGGGTGAAAACCCTGGGTAGGCGTGACAAACGTCGCGAGAGCCCCGGCGGGGCGACACATTTTCGCTCGCGATCAACGCGCCCGCCCTCAGCGGCGGGGTGGGCGGTTCCCCGCAACCGGCAAGCCGGTCATTCCGAGGGCCGATTTAATCGGCCCGAGGAATCTCTCCGCCTCTCCGCCCGCCTCTCCCATTATGCAGTGCGGCGGCCTGCCTGCCCCCCGTGGCGGGCTCTTCTCCGCCCGCCGTTCGTTTGCATGGGCGTTCTCCCCAGCGCCGGAGGCGCGACACAAGTTAGCCCCGCGCGTAAGCGCGGGGTACGTGTTGTCCAAGGATCCCCAGCCCCGTAGGCGCGCCTGCCCGCCGTAGCCTCGGTGAAGGCGGGACACAATTCTCCCAACAGGCGGGCGCAAACTCATCCACCGACCTCTGTTCTCCCACTGTGAAATCTCAAATTTCAAATGGCTCTGTTGACATCCTGGGCACGATCCTGAACTTGGCGCGAGAAACAGGGGCGCAATTGGTGTTTTCTATTCGAGCAGGAGGTGGGATGGCTGAGATTGGACTCCTGCCGTTTGCTCGCGTCGCGTTGGATGTGGCTGCGGCGATCCTTCCGCCCTACCGCAGTCGTTTCAGCAAACACCAATTCACCCAACCGCAGTTGCTGGCCGTGCTGTGCCTGATGCGCTACGAAGATTGGACGTTTCGCGAAACCGAAGTGCGGTTGCGCGAGCACCGCGAATTGCGCGAGACGCTGAAGCTCACGAGCGTGCCCGACTACACCACCTTGTACCGTTTTCTGCAGCGACTCGACGACGAAACGATCAATCGCGTACTGGGAGAATCGGCGCGGCGATTCAAGACCAAGAGACGCCGCCGTCGGGCGCGTGTGGCCATCGACGGCACGGGGTTGGCACACAACGCAGTGAGCACGTTTTTCATTCGCCGCATCGAGCAGCGGCCCCGCGGGATGACTCGCTGGAGCTACTGGTTGAAGTGGTTGATCGTGGTGGACCTGGACCGGCAGATCATCTTGGCGCAACGCGGGCGCCAAGCTCCCTGGTGCGATACGCGAAGTCTTCCGGCACTGGTCGATGCGGCCCGCCGCGTCACGCCGATCGGTTTGGTCTTGGCCGACGCCGAGTTCGATACCGAACAGAATCATCGGCACATTCGCGAGGTATTGGGGGCTCATAGTGTCATTCCGGCCAAGCGGGGCTGCAGTAGCCGAGTCGGAATCCGCGGCCAGATGCGGCGGCACTTTCCGCGTCGCACCTATCGACAGCGCGCGAAGGTGGAGACGGTCTTCTCGATCGTCAAGCGCAAACTCTCGGCGCGCGCCCCCGGTCAAACCTTGCCGACACAGACTCGGCAAGCCCTGCTCCTCGGACTCAGTTTCAACCTCTATCGGCTGAGGCATCGCCCCGCTCTCCCAGGATGTCAACAAAGCCATTTCAAATTTGCGATTGCCAAGTGCCCGACCCTCCGCCCGCGATGGGTCGTATGCCCCCACATTAGATCCGCTGAGCCCCCCGCCTTTCGAAATAATTTCCACTGTTCGAAATAACTTCCACATAAGTAATGTTAGACAATCAGGCTATTTCATGCCACTCTGGAGCCGTGACTTCGAGATACCAACTCGCGCGCCCGCATCCCATGACGCCCCCAAATTCACCGCTCTCGCGACCCCCTCGAAACTCATACACAGCAAAGGACTTTAAGTCCTTTAGATTCAGCACTTACAAGCATTTTCTTATGTTATTGAAAATAAGGGACTTTAAACCCTTTAGAATCAGCAGATCCACGATTTTCGCCCGTAACCCCTTTGGATTCAGCACTTACATAAAAACATGGGGGGGAGGGGGGTACCCCCCCCATTCTCACAATCTGAGAGGCAATCATGACTAAGAAGACGACCATGAAACTCAAGTCAGCCGAAGCCGAATCTTCACAGGTATGCTTGTTCCACTCCGCCGACGGCCGCCGCTGCGGAATGCTCCGCTGGAACCGCAACCGTCGCTTCTGCCTATTCCACGCCCGCCAGGAGCAGCAGCTTCTGCACCTCGACTACATCGGCGACAAACTCCCCACAATCTCCGGGAAGTTCCGCACCGCCCTCGACGTCAATTGCGCCTTGGGCGAACTCTACGACGCCATGGCCCACAATCACGTGCCGCCGCGCAATGCCGCGGCTCTGGCCTACATCGCGCAACTGATCATCCAGACCCTTCCCCAGGTCAAATCCGAAATCATTCGCTACGAAGGCGAAGAGGGCTGGGACGCTACCCTCCACGACACTTTCGATGCGCAAATCAAACCCGAACTCGAGGCGGACCCCAAATCCGGGAGCGAGCCGGAACAATCCTCCGAGCCCGCGGACCCAGCCCCGGAGAATGTGCGTGAGAACTAAGGAATTGTGTCAGGGCACGGCTTCAGCCGTGCCGCAAGTGCTGCAAAGTCAATGCGGCTTCAGCCGCTGAGGTTCGCACTTCGGAGTTCTCACGCACACTCGGAGGAACGGCCTGCCGCGCCCTAGTCCGCCTCACGCGACGAAGGCGGGCTCGTTTGACGCATTTGCGGACCGCAGTTATACTCGCGCTTTCGCCGGCGATTCGGAGGCCCAATGGGCGTACTCGACCAGCGCTTTGAGAAGAATTTCCTGATCAGTTCGGTGGATTACGTCTTCAATTGGGCGCGGAAGTCCGCCATCTGGCCGCTGACGTTTGGTCTCGCCTGCTGCGCCATCGAGATGATCGCCTCGACGACTTCGCGCTTCGATATCGCGCGTTTCGGCGCGGAAGTCTTTCGTCCGTCGCCGCGCCAGGCGGACTTGATGATCGTCTCCGGCACGGTGACGCTGAAAATGGCGCCCGTTCTGAAGCGCGTGTGGGATCAGATGCCGGACCCGAAGTGGTGCATTTCGATGGGCGCCTGCTCGAGCGTCGGCGGACCGTTCAATGCCTACCCGGTCCTGCAGGGCGTGGACAAGATCGTGCCCGTGGACGTTTATGTCATCGGATGCCCGCCGCGGCCCGAGGCGCTCTTCTACGCGCTGCTAAAGCTCCAGGACAAGATCGACCAGATGTCCTTGGCGAAGCGGCCGACCGAAGTCCGGCTGCGTCCCGAGATGGTGGAGGATTTCAAGCGCGGTGTGATGGTCGCCGAGACGCCCTCGCCGCGGTAGTCGCGCTGGTTGCGGTCTCGATTCGTTGTGCTCTTATCTCAGCCAGGAGCGAAGCAATGGCCTTGATGCGCGCCGCAAAGACCGACGAGATCCCCGTAGGCTCCGTCCGCGAGTTCCAGGTGGACGGCAAGACCCTGGCGATCGCCAACGTGGACGGCAAGTTCTTCGCCATCAATAACACCTGCATGCATCGCGGCGGCCCGCTCGGACAAGGCGAGCTTACGGGTAAAATCGTTACGTGCCCCTGGCATAGCTGGCAGTACGACGTCACAACCGGCAAGCTGGCCGGGAATCCGTCCGCTGGAGTGCAGTGTTACCCCCTTCAAATCCGTGGGGAAGACATCTGGGTTGACGCCTAATTGAGTACTAGTACCCACAAAATCCCTTTGGATTGTTGCTCTTCTGCAACTTCCGTGTCATTGTAGGCGTCTAATTATTTAGATTTCCACATGAGACCCATGTATAGTGTCCGCCCAGAGTTGACGCCCGTGGCAGCCACCGGACGTCCCGAACCGGGGGGGAGGCACGGCTTGAGCGTAATTCGCCAGCCTGCCAAGAGGCAGTACTGGTTGTTTTCGGTTGACCCGCACTACTACCACTGGGACACCCTGTTCGTGAAGGGCAAGGAGATGTGGCGGGGTGCCGGGGCGAGGCCGGACATCGTGAGGCAGCTCAAGCAGGTGCGCCAGGGCGATCGCGTCCTGTGCTACCACTTCGCTCCCGAGCGGTCTCTCTACGCGCTCGCCGAGGTCACCCGCAATCCGTATCCCGACCCGAACGATCCGGAAGGCAAGGGGTTGGTGGCCGACTTGCGCTCCATCGAGCGCTTGCCGCGCCAGGTGTCGCTGCTCGAGTTGCGGGCCAATCCCGCGTTGCGCAAGGTGAAGTTCCTCAAGAACGTGCGGCGGATCATCACGGCCGTCACGGACGCGGAATACGAGGAAATTCTGCGCATGGCGGGCATCGTCGCGTCGCCGGGCATGCCTCTGCCGTAAGTTCGCTTTCCCGAACAATTCACAAGTCGGCGGCGCGCCGTGGGACTCGCGGCGTTTTCGCGAAACGCGGCGCGCCGCATTCTTCCGTCGTTTCTTCATCGAGGTTCTCTGCGTCGCGCCGCCGTGTTATTTTGTCAGCTTCGACTCCGATGCCCGAACTCCCTGAAGTCGAGACGATCGTTCGCGGCCTGCGGCGATTGCTGCCGGGCCGCAGCATTCTCGATGTCCGCCTCGGCAAGACCGACTTCATCGACGATCCCGTTCAGCTTGGCGAATCGTTGCCTGGATGCCGCATCGAAAGCGTCACGCGCCACGGCAAGTTCATCGCCTTCGAGTTAGTGCGCAGCGTGCCGGCTGCGAGCGCCGATGCGAAGACCGCTGCGAGCGATGTCGCGAGTGGTGAAGCGCGCATACATTTGCTCGTTCACCTCGGCATGACCGGCCAGCTCACCGTCCGCCTCGCCGCCGATTCCACGCCGCCGCACACCCACGCAACTTTCGTCCTCGACGATGGCCGCGAGCTGCGCTACACGGATATTCGCCGCTTCGGCCGCATCCTGGTCCTTGCGGATTCGCAGGTGGGCGAATTCCGCGATCGCCTGGGCGCCGATCCGCTGGAAATCAGCGAGGCCGAGTTCGCGCGGCGCATCGGTACGCGCCACGCACGCATCAAGGCCTTGCTGCTCGACCAACGCACTTTGCGAGGGATGGGAAATATCTACGCCGATGAGAGTCTTTGGCGCGCACGCATCCATCCCGCGCGGCAGGGCGATCTCCTGACGCGCCGACAGCTACGCGCACTTCATCGCCAGGTTCGCTCCGTTCTCCAGACGGCGATTCGCCTGCGCGGCTCTTCCGTCTCGGATTATGTGGACGCCGAGGGGATTCCCGGCCGCTTCCAACTGCGCCATCGCGTCTACCAGCGGGAAGGGGAGCCGTGCACGCGCTGCGCGGCCAAGATTCGCCGGATCATTGTGGCGGGGCGCAGCAGTTATTTCTGCCCTCGATGCCAGCCCCCGCCGCGCGAGAGGAAGCGCGCGCACCAAAGCGTTGACGCGATCAAGCGGCGCGGGTGAATTGTGGTGGAAATCGTGCGGGGAACGAAAATCTCTAATGCGCTGCAGCCACGCGCACGTGCTCGTTAGCACGCACGAGCGGCGCCGCAGCCGCGAAAATCAGTTCTCCCCAGACGCGGCGCTCGCTGCGATCCAGCCACACGACGCGGCCAGACAGCTGGTCGAACGGCGATTCCGCCAGCACCTCACCGAGCAGTTCGTGGATGCGATGCTGGAATTCGAGATTCTCGGAGCGGAAACCGTCGGGAGGAACGCCGTCGGCCATCGGCGGGACTCCGACCAGCAGCGAATACGTGCCCATCCACCAGGAGAGCCATTGCTCGAGCTGCGATTGGCGGCCGAATTTGTTGACGAGATAGCAGTAGTTGTCGAGGACGCTGCGGTCGCAAATGACGTGCGGCGCGCGCGCCGCGGCGTCGAGCTCGGCGGCAATCTGCGCGTGCAGAATCCAGAGCTGGCCCTCCATTGTCGTGGCTTCGTTGACCGGCAGCGGCGAGCGCCGCGCCACTTCGGTCACTAATTCGATGTTGTGGCTCGCCTTCTTGAGGAGGGAACAGACCTCGAAAGCGAGCGTGGTCTTGCCGACGCCGTGCGTGCCGATGAGTGCAAGTTTCAAGGTTCGCCTGGTACCCGGTGGCTGGGAGTTTTCTAACATAGTTTCGCCCGTCCGCAAACAGGGAAGTCGCGCAACGTGGTCGGCGAATCTACGGGCTGGCGCCAAGCATCTTCGCGGTAGAATCGCCGGGCAAGGAGGAATCGATGCGCGCCGTCGTGCAACGAGTTCGCGAAGCTCACGTGCGAGTCGAGGGGGACATCGCAGGAGAAATCGGAGCGGGCTTGCTCGTCCTGCTGGGCGTGGGACGAAGCGATACGCCCGAGGTGGCGAGGGCTCTGGCGGAAAAGACAGTGCATCTCCGAATTTTCGGCGACGAACAGGGCAAGATGAATCGCTCGCTCATGGAGACGCGAGGAGCGGCGCTGGTCGTCTCGCAATTCACTCTGTATGGAGACGCGCGCGGGGGCCGGCGTCCTTCGTACATCGAAGCCGCTTCGCCCGAGCAGGCCAGGCAGCTTTATGAAGAGTACGTGGCCGCTCTTCGCGCGCTGGGCGTCACCGTCGCGACGGGCGTCTTTCAAGCGCACATGGAAGTGGGATCGGTCAACGACGGCCCGGTGACCTTGCTTCTGGATTCCGACAAGCAGTTCTGACGACGCCGTGAAACGCGCAAATCAAAAAGAAACGCCAAGCGCCAGCGAGGTTCTTTCGCAACTCGCATCGCAGCGCGTCACGGGCCCGGTCCTGCATCGCATGGCGCGCGCGATTGGCCGCAACCACGGTCTTGCGAGCGAACTGTGGGCGAGCGGCGGGCACAGCGCGCGATTGCTGGCGTGTCTGGTGGACGAACCCGAGCGCGTCACGCGAGCGCAGATGGAGCGCTGGGCGCGCGAATTCGATTCCTGGGACCTGGTGGACTGCGCCCGCCGCTATTTGTTTCTCTACACTCCGCACGCTTGGGACATATGCGTCGCGTGGAGCCGGCGCGAACCGGAGTTCACGAAGCGCGCGGGATTTTCGCAAATGGCGTATCTCGCAGTTCACGATAAGCGGACCGCCGACGCGAAGTTTCGGCCGCTTCTGCGACGCATCGAGCAAGAGGCTTCCGACGAGCGCCACTTCGTCAAGATGGCGGTGAATTGGGCGCTGCGGCAAATCGGGAAACGCAATCTCGCGCTCCATCGCGAGGCGCTGCGCGCCGCACGATAATCGTTCCCGCCGTTTCCCGGAGGAGCGCGGAGCTACGCACCGGGTCGTTCGTGAAAATCCTGAAGAATCGCACGCAGTAGTCCGCAGGAATCCGCGAGAAGAATTTAACCGGGGTTCTGAAGTTGAATCCCCCGCGTTCTCAACCATGCAACTCAGTCATTCCGACCGGAGGGACGGCGCTCTTTGCCGTCCCGGAGCGGAGGAATCTCTCTTCAACTTCGAGATTCAGGCTCAGCGCCGCAGCGTCGCTTCGATGAGGCCGTACGGCTCTTCGGTGGGGAGGAAGATTTCGTTGTCGTTGCGCAGGCCGAACGGGTCGAGATTCACGAGGATATGTTGTTTATTCGGAAGAGAGAAATGGATTTCGGCGACGTCGTCGTACGCGGCGAGAACGGCTTCGCCCATGGCGTGGAGCGTGTGCTGCACGGAGCGGCTGTCGTGCTCGGCGAAGGTTTCCAGAATGACGCGGCGAACGCCCTGCGCGAGCGTGCCGTAGGAAAGCCCCGGGCGGCTGTAGAGCCAGTCCGATTGAATGGCCGTGGCGAAAATGCGGTCGCTCGTTTCCTGGAGGGTCGTGTAGAGATCGTCGCGGAATCCCTCGAAGCCTGAATGGCTGCTCTTGAGAACGACGAGTCCCTCGACGCCGGCGCGAATCACAATGGATTCGCGCGTTCCGGCGACCGTTGCGGTGCGGCTCTCGCCTCCGCCGCGCAGAAACGCCGAGCCGTGCGGCTTGCCGCCGACGGGAATGCGGCTCCACGGATGCTCCGAGAGTTCGACGCGAGCGCCGGAGACGGCGGGATTGATGCGCAGAAAGTGCGACACCAGGCGCGCGCCGAATTCCTCGATCTCACCCGTGCCGCCGCGGGCCAGCGCGTACACCGTGTTCTTCATCGTGTCAGTCGGGGTGATCTGGCTGTTATCACCGTCGCGGTAGGCGGATTCAAACGCGCCTTCGAGGCGAATGCGAATCGTGAGGTCTTTGATTTCATGGGTGTCGCCGCGGCGTTCGAGCCGCAGCATGCGGATGCGCGCTTTGCCGTAGCCGTTCCACACGAGCGCCATTGAAGATCCTCAACTTCCGCGATAGGTCGTATAGCCGAACGAGCTGAGCAACAGCGCAATGTGGTGATGCTCAGACGGATTCTGGACCTCAAAGACGATGGTGACCTCGGGATAGAAACACGCGGCGCCTTGCGAACGAAAGTACGAGCCGGTTTCATACGAGAGCCGGAACGTTCCGGGCGCGATTGTCGCACTCGGAGGCAAAAGATCGGGCGTGCGTCCGTCGGCGCTGGTCTCCGCGCTGTTGACGCGCTGCCAGGCGCCACCCTGCCGGCGCTCCAAAGTGACTGAGAGACCCGCGGCAGGCGCGCCGCGCGAGGTATCGAGAACGTGCGTCGTAATTCCGGTCATTGCGCCTCCGTCAGCAGCTTTTCCAAACGGCGCCGAATGATGCGGCGCTGCTGTTCCGCCGCTGCCTGAATCTCCCGCTGGGGATCATTCTGGATGCGCTGCTCGAGAATCGCAAGCATCTCCTCGCTGGATTTTCTGCTCGCGTCCACGAGAAAGATGTAACCCAATTCTTCTCGGAGGCGAGATTCTGCGCTGCGAGGACGCGTCCGCCCAGGCGTTCCGAAGCCAGGTCCGGATATTCGGTGAATTCCATCAGCGCGCGTTCGGTACGAGCAGCGACCCGCACGGATTTTCGGCAATGCGGCCGCGCTCGAAGATGAGCTTTCCTTTCAAGAATGTTGCTTGTATCACCCCGGCGAGCGGCTTTCCATCATAGGGCGTCAGTTTGTTCTTCTGGTGCAGACCGGACTGCTTCACGTGAAACACCTGGCCTGGGTCCCAGACGACAAGATCCGCATCCGCGCCGGGTTCAAGCGTCCCCTTGCGGCCGGCAAGGCCCGCCATGCGCGCCGGAGCTTCCGCGAGCCAGCGAGCAACGGCTTCCACGCCGAACCCGCGCGTTCGCGCCGCCGTCCAAACCGCGGGCAATCGCAATTCGAGCGAAGCGATGCCGCCCCGGGCTTTGAAAAAATCGCCGTCCGCGCCGGTCTTGAGATGCGCGGGACACGGAGAATGATCGGAGACGATGAAATCGATCAGGCCTTTTTGAAGCGCGCGCCAGAGCACATAGCGATTGACGGAATCGCGAATGGGCGGGGCGCATTTGAATTGGACCGCGCCCGCAGGCACGCCGCCGCTGCGGAAATAGAGATAGTGCGGGCACGTTTCGACGCTGATGCGCACACCTTCCCGGCGCGCGCGGCGAAGAATCGGCAGCGCCAGCGCGGCGGAGAGGTGCACGATGTGGATGGGCGCGCGAAATTCCCGGCTGAGTCCCACGAGCAAAGCGATGGCGTCGCGTTCGGCCTGCGGCGGCCGGGAACGCAGCCAGGTGCGATACCGCCGCGGATCCTCGCCGTGCAAGCGCCGCATGGCGGCGTCGATTGGCCGAGGCGCCTCGGCGTGCGCGAGCAGCGGAACGCCGAGCGAAGCGAGAATCGGCAACGCTTCCCGCAAATCGCTCTCGGAAACATGCCCAAATTCCGGAACGCCGGACGGAACGAGAAAACATTTGAAGCCGAAGACGCCGGCATCGCGCAGCGGGCGCAGATCGTTTGCATTGCCCGGCACGACGCCGCCCCAGAAGCCGACGTCCACCCAGCACTGTCCGCGCGCGGCGCTGCGCTTGGCTTCGAGTGCGGCCACGGTCGTTGTCGCGGGAACGCTGTTGAGCGGCATATCGATCAGCGTGGTCGTGCCGCCGGCGGCAGCGGCGCGCGTGGCGGACTGAAATCCCTCCCATTCGGTGCGGCCGGGCTCGTTGATGTGGACGTGCGTATCCACGAGGCCGGCCATGACGACCGCGCGGCCGGCATCGTGGAGAGGGCAGCCCGGGGGAATGGATTCCCAACTCTCGACGGCGGCGATTCTTCCGTCACGGATGTGGATACTCGCGCGGCGGACGCCGCTTGGCGTGACGACTCGCTCGCTGCGTACCACCAATTCGGCGCTCATGAGGCAAGTGACCGCGGGAATTCTTCGAGGATGTCCTGCGCAACGCGCAGGCGGTAGCGCGCGCAGCCCGTCACTTTGTCGCGGCCTTCTTTTCGCGGCACGGAGTGACCCAGCAGTTTGTGTTCGGCGGAGGCCATCGCGCTCGCGGGCCGCTCAATACTTGACGCGGCCGGGACATTCCAGCCATGCGCGAAACGCCGCCAGCGCGTCGTCGCGCATCATCGGCTCCATTTCTATCTTCCGCTCGGCGGGGAGTGCGCGCAATTCATTGTAGATGAAAGTATCGTCGAAGCCGGCGGCGGCGGCGTCCTCGGCGGTGCAGGCGTAGTAAACGCGGTCCGGCCGGGCCCAGTAAATCGCGCCGAAACACATGGGACACGGGTAGCAGTTCGTGTAGATTTCGCAACCATCGAGCTGAAACGTGCCGAGGGCGCGGCAGGCTTCGCGAATCGCAACAATCTCCGCGTGCGCGGAAGGATCGTTGGACGAGGTTACGCGATTCGTGCCTTCGGCGATGATGCGCCCGTCTTTCACGACGACAGCGCCGAACGGACCGCCGCGGCCGGACCGCGCGCTCTCGATCGCCAGTTCAATGGCGCGTTGCATGAAGGGGCTGGTCATGGTGTCGCCAGATTGCGCATGCAGAATTCTAACAGTTTGCGCAAAAAACGGGGTTAGGGTGTCATTCCTCACCCGCTGCAGCGGGTGAGGAATCTCTCTTCGTTCAAAATGTTTCGCGCGAAGTCGGCACATCCATACCGCCGAATCAAGTCTTTAGCAATCGAAAGGGAGAGAATTCCGGCCCTCCCAAAAACGCGAAGTCTCGGGTGCCCGCCAGGGCTGCGCCAGTCAACCCACAGCGATTTCCTAGAGCGGTATCACTGCCCTGCGAATTTTCGCCAGTGGAACAAGCGAGATACGTAGGCCGCCCGCAATCTTGCTTGCGTGGGCCCCCAAGATTTATGCTTGCGCCCACCTGGGAGCGCAACCGGTAGTACTGGTTCGGGGCTTCGAGGCAATTCCGCGTCGGGGGAGCGAACCTATGGCTGACTGGATTTGTCCCTCTTGCCATGCACAAATAGCTGCGAGCGAAGACAGATGTTGGTGTGGCGCAGAACGACCGCCTCAAGAAGCGATTGGCCGGGCGCCCGAGTTGAGCTTGCCGCCAGGCTTCCGAAGAATAACGGTGGGTGGCGAAGTCCAAATACACGAAAGCCGCGACATTGGTTCGCCGGTAATCAGCGCAGTGAAGAGGATGGACAAACTTTTCCTGGGCTTGCACTCACGTGATGCAAATGGACAGAAGTGGATCGAGGCCCAAACCGTCCAAGGCGCGCGGGGATTTGTACAAAAGTCCAAGGCGGTGTGGGAGCCGCGCCCTGCTTTCATTATTGGGGTGTTGGGTGGCGTAGCAGTTCTTGTGGGCGGATCCGCGTATTGGATAATCGAGAGTGGTGTAAGCATTTCGAAACTCGCGATGATTGCTCTCGGGACCTACGGTGCCTTTGCGGTTGGCTCCCGCCTCAAGCGAAGGTAGCGACGGGTGGAGGATGGCCCGGCCTTTGACTTGGAATTTCCCGATGCCCCCGTCTTGTAGAATTCTAGCGAAAACTCAGGCTTTTCAGCACATTTTCCGCACGCTTTGCTCGAAGTGGGCACGCCCGTACCGCCGAATCAATTCTTTGGTCATTAGACGGAGCAAACCCCGACCCTTTCAAAAGCGCGAAGGGGCGCGCGACCGCAAAAGCTACGCCAGTTGACTATAGTTTAATTACCGGAGTGTTATAATCGTGTCTTGGATGTCCGTCAATGAAAAAAGCGAAAGGGGGCTACCCGCCTCGTCCTTGTAGCGTCCGCCTAGGCAGGTATTGCGTCGCCAGAATCGCGAGGGCGGTGAAGACAAAAACACCGATGTAGGTCCACGAACCAACCCACAGGGCGTTAGGGCTGGCGATATCCTCGAGTGAGTGCCAGCATAGGAACCAACCCAAGGCCGAAAGGATCGCCGTGGAAACAGGGGCATTCGTCCTCCGCCGGGCCCAATCTTTCTGGGCATTGTCGAAGATCTGTAGGTATTCTATCTCCATCGGAAAAAGACCAAGATACGTGTACGCAGGGTCCTTGCGCTGCCAGCTTAATCCCTTCGCATCGTCATAGTCTTTGATGAGTTGATACTGACCTCCCAAATTCCACACTTCCCTTTCCTCCAAGTACCTGTTCACCTCCGGATACTTGGCCTCAAACGCGTTCACCTCTGTGAACTGCGATTGCAACGCGGCGGACACCCAGCGTAAGCCTATCCAGTAGACGGCTGCCACGAAAACAAATGTGATCAGAAAAGACAGCCAAATACGTTTGAATCTTCCAAACTCAACCTGTTGAGCAGGTTTGCCGGGCACGTGTTCCCCTTTCCTGGCATGCTGCGGTCAATATCCACTGGCCCCCAGAGGATATCTCGGTACGAATGCGAAGCGCAAGTTCTCGGCGGGCGGGTGGCCCTCGACGAAGACGAAGGCACTGTCAAGGCAGACCGTTCCCGTGCAGCGTTTCTTGGCGCCGCGGCGTTGCCAGAAGAGGACGAAGAACTCCGAAAATCTTACGGCGAATCATTTCTCGGCGAAACAAATCGTTTCACCAACCATCGATGCGGCCTGAACGTCGGCCATGATTCTTCTATCCGTACGCCGATCCGCATGGCGTGAGAGCGCCCAATCAAACCTTCGGTCTATTCGCCGTGGCGGACGACCAGGGGCACCCGGCAAGAAGCTATAATGTCCCTACGAACCAGCGGTGTCCCTCAGACGACGAATGAATCTGTCAATATCGCTTTCCAATCGATTGCTTCTGTCCTCCGGGTTGGAAAGGCTCGCAACTATCCGAGCGAAAAAGAATTCCAGCCATCCCGCTTGCTGCTCATATGAGCCAGTGATTCCTCGGTCCTTAACATTTATTTTCCCGTTCGGGAGAAGGGCAACCAAATCTGTTTCCCCGCCGCATTCGTCAACGAATGTCTTTGCCTGGAGTATGAGGTATGTTCCGAGTAGCGAGGCTGCCTTGACGGTCATCTTGGGAGACTGAAAAAGAACTTTGCTGAGATAGCGAACAACGGAACAGTCTCCCACTCCCACATAATCGTATAGGTCGACTGGGCAAACAATCTGTCTGGAAATTTTCAACAAGACAGGCTCTTCTTCCGCTACGGTAATGCCGCAAAGCATGTAAAGTCCGCTTTGGTCGCTGGCAATCTTTTGGTCCATCTCTTCCAACACGTCTGCAAGTGTTTGCCTGATTGCAACGAGCGTGGAACTGTAAGATCTATCCTGAACGATTGAGGAGAATCTTTCGTCAAACATGCGCATCAAATCAGGATTGCCAGCGAAAGCAAAAGAAACCCACGTGGTAGGGTTGTCCCTACCGACTACGAAGATTTTCCGATCATAGAACTTATGGGAGCCTGGTGCGGTGTATTGGGTATCAGCGCAGAGAACGACGCCATCAATGCACTTGATCCCTAATCCGATAGACACAGAAGCCCTCCGCGCTGACACGCTCGGTTGCACGACGTGCCGTTGCGGAAAAAGGATACCGCCTCCTGGTTCTTTTGGGATGTAAATAATCCTGCACTTAACACCTTCGTTTTCAATCTCTTCCCACTCTCCTACGTTCTTGCAAAGCTCACTCTGCCTCGCATCCCATTTATTTTCTATCGCTTGTGCACCCGCTTGAAAAAACATCCGGGGTGGGCGTATTCCCGCCCCGCCGTCCCGCCAGCCGGACGGCAACGGTGCGACATGCCCGCAAGATGGGATATGCTATGCCGCGATTGGAGAGGCGAACCGCTTGGCGCTCTCTGCGCACTCAGATTAGGGGACGAATCATGGCGCTGAATACGAGGCCGCTCGGGAAGAGCGGCATGCAGATCACCACGGTGGGATTTGGGGCGTGGGCGGCGGGGGGCGGCGGTTGGGCGTTTAGCTGGGGGCCGCAAGATGATGCCGAGTCGGTCGCGTCGATCCGGCGCGCAGTCGAGTTGGGCGTGAATTGGATCGACACCGCGGCGGTATACGGCCTGGGCCACTCGGAAGAGGTCGTCGGGCGCGCCCTGCGTGAGATTCCGGCGGGCGACCGGCCGTTCGTCTTCACGAAGGGCGGACTGATTTTCGATCGCAACAAGCCGTTCGAGAACCCGCAGCGCGTGCTGAAACCGGAATCGCTGCGGAAAGAGGTGGAAATTTCGCTGCGGCGGC
>Ga0326728_10017052_pt1 | contig 14647 bp, 16 predicted proteins | sample MB3enrmetagenome_FD_207602 | JGI IMG/M metagenome (GOLD analysis project Ga0326728, IMG submission 207602) | Lab enriched peat soil microbial communities from McLean, Ithaca, NY, United States - MB31MN | ecosystem: Environmental > Terrestrial > Soil > Wetlands > Peat | place: USA: New York...
GCCAATCCACGAGTCGGGCGTGTTACGGGTCAACTTGACCTTGGCTGCCCAACTTCCGACTGGCCCGTCAACTGCCCACAGTCCGCCAAAAATCATACTGGCTGGCGGAGTCGCTTTGGATGGAAAGCATCGGAAAGCATGAAACTACCGGCTCCCTAAAATAGCCTGACGGTGGCGGTTCTACAACAAGCAGCTCGAAGCCTTCGAACTGGGACTTCCGTAGCTGTCCGCCTGTGATTCTGCCCACAGTAGTACTCAAACAGGCGGTGATTTCAGAAGATTCAGAACGGATCTCAGGATATATTACGTCGGGCTGTAGTATCATTAGGTAATTTTCTTTCAGAGAGTGGGTAAACACTTGAAAACAGCCTTCCTCACGATCTCGATGCTGCTTTCTTGGGTTACCTTCGCGCAACCCTCGGCGCCCACGAACTGGGATATCTTCATTTCAGGCGGGGCCGATACAGTTCCCGGAATGGATTCGTTATACACCGCAAAAGCCGTCAATAATTGGTTTTCTACCCGATGCCATAGCGCTGACCGGTGTCACAACTGCCAGCAAGATGGAGAGTCAGCTTGAGAAAGGAGAACTGAGATGAAGAGATCAAATCGCATGTGCCGTTTATCGACTTCCGGCATGATAGCGTTGGCTTTGCTCGTCGCGGGCCGCGCCGCGGCGCAGGTGCCGGGCTGGGACCCGCGCTGGCCCGACGTTGCCAGGGTGCTGGCTGGATGCGATCCCCGGGAGGTCCGCGAATTCCGACAGCAGAGCGCCTTGATAGCGAGGAACCCCAACGACGAAGGCGCTCTGGTCAATCGCGGAGTCTGGGCTCATAGGCTGGCCAAGACCAGCAGGCTAGACATGTACCTGGATTGGCTGGCGGCAAAGGACTTCGAGCGGGCCATCAAGCTCGATCCCAAAGATTTCACGGCGTGGCACAACTATGGCGACCTGAACTACGACTCGGGGGACATGTGGGCGATCAACGACCATTCGAACAGGAACCGCGCGCTTTGGGCGTTCAACCACGCGATTGCGCTCAATCCGAGATCGGCGCGAAGCTATTTGGGTCGTGGATGGACATATTACGAGTTGAACGACGTGGCGCACGCCAACGCGGATTTTCAAAAAGCATTGCAACTGGATCCGTCCCTACGAGCCGACATGCAGAAGGAGATTGCGAACATCCAGGAACGGCATCGGCAAGAGGACGCCGCAAGAGGTACACTGAGCCAGATGTCCCGATACTACGTGTTAAAGACCGCGCGCAACGAGAGAGAGTGCGCCGAAGGCAAAGGATCCTGGGTCATCACCACCAGCAAGGACGGCCATATCACCAGCGGGGAGTGCCACGTCTCCATGGCGCTATATCCAGGACCCACGCAGCCGTGGGAAGGCAAATGAGTTATGGCCGGGGATCCGCAAGCCGGAGGCGAGCGGGAGACATGGACGCGATCATGGCCAGTGGAGCCGGCTATTGAATGAGCAAGGAGCAGGGACATGGCTGCAACAACATACCAGTTGGCGGCCCGGAAAAAGGAGAGATTCCCAACCGAGTGGGCCTTGTGTGACGGCGAAGAATCTGAGGCCGGGCAGGAATTGCGCCAATCGGAGGATGCTCGACCCGGAGGCTGGGCGCCGGTTGCGCCCTTAGAGGCGATTGGGCGCCCAGCCTGCCAGTCAGCGAGGCTCGACCGGCAAACCTGCGGTGCAGCATAGTTGGGCCGGCCGAGATGTACCGGGAACATGCTGGGATGGGGAGGCAACCACAGCTCGGCGGGCCGCCTGTGGGATCAATTGGCGATCTGGTTCGAGACTGGCGAGTCGAATGGGAAGCCCGCGATGCGCCCTTCGGTCTTTCATGTTTTCCTGGTAAGGCCTTCCAAGTATGACGACGAAGGCTTTGTCATCCGCCACTGGCGCGCCGTGGTGCCGAGCAATAGCCTCGCTTGTCTGTACGGGTTAACCGAGGATGTTCGGCAACGGCGCGCGCTCGGCGAAGTAGACCTTCGAATCTACGTGGTGGATGAGGCCGTGGACAAGGTGCCTCTGGACAGGATTTTCCGCCTCAACTGCCGGGCCGGCGAGCGGGTGCTGGTCTGCTTGGTTGGAGTGCAAACCAACCAGTTTTGCAGGGCGGCGGATATCGCCTTGGCTCTTCGACGCGAACGGGTTGCGGTAATGATCGGCGGCTTTCATGTAAGCGGCATGCTGGCCATGTTTCTTAACGTGTCACCGGAAATCCAGCAACTGGTGGACGCGGGTGTGAGTGTGGTAGCCGGCGAGCTGGAGCACCGCTGGGCGGACCTGCTCCGGGATGCGTACGACGAGAAGCTCAAACCGATCTATCGGTTCCTGGACGATCCTCCCGATTTGGGCGACGCGCCCCGTCCTATGAAACACAAGCGGTTCACGGCAAAGCACGTTCATTCGAACTACGGCACCATGGACTGCAGCCGTGGCTGCCCCTTCAACTGCTCGTTCTGCACCATTGTCAACGTCCAAGGCCGCAAGAGCCGTTACCGGTCTCCCGAGTGCGTAGTGGGGACAATTCGACAGGCATACCGGGCCTCCGGCGTCAATCTGTACTTCTTCACCGACGACAACTTCGCCCGGAACCCTGCCTGGGAAGAGATCTTCGACCGACTCATCGCTCTGCGCAAAGAAGAAGGCATAGCGATCGAGTTCGTCATCCAGGCGGACATAGCCTCCCATCAGATCCCGGGCTTTATCGATAAGGCGATCCGCGCCGGCTGCTGTACTGTCTTCATTGGGATGGAGAGCCTGAATCCGCGAAATCTCCAGGCCGCCGGCAAGGCGCAGAATCGGGTGCAGGAATACCGCGCCTCCATTGAGGCATGGCACAACGCGCGGGTCACAACCCTGGTCGGCTATATCATCGGATTCCCCCACGATGCCGAGGAAAGCGTCAGGTGTGACATACGCCGGCTCGTCAGGGAGGTGCAGCCCGATCAGGCCAGTTTCTTCATGATGGCGCCTCTGCCCGGATCCAGGGATCACAGGTGCATGAGCGAAGACGGCGCTCCCATGGAGGCGGACTACAATCGTTTCGACTGCTTCCACGAGACCACGTCGCACCCGCATATGAAAGATGGGGCATGGACCCGGGCGTATGCCGAGGCTTGGCGGAGATTCTACAGCCTCGAGAACATGAAGGCGATTCTCTCCCGCACGCATCCCGAGAGGTACTGGGATGTTTTCTTCAACCTCTTCTGGTACAAAAATTCCGTCGTGAACGAGGGAACACATCCTATGCTGACCGGCCTGGTTCGCTTGAAGGACCGCGTGAGCCGGCGGGAATGCTTCCGGCAGGAGGGCCGCCTCGCGCACCTGCGCCGCCGAATCCCCGAGATCTGCAAGTTCCTGCGAGGCACATTTCGCGTCGCGCTGGAGATGGAGGAGTTGTGGCTCGCAACCCGCAAGCGCAGCGAGACCGAGGTTCGCGTGATCGACGAGCTTGCGGCGATGCGCGCCGAGTTTCGCTGCGGCCTGCGGACCTCGGATCTCCAGACTGCCTACATCCGCGCAAAAGCCCGGATGCCTTCGATCGAGGTGCCCTCACGGCTGAGCTTGTTTTGCGAGCGGGCCTCTCTCTCGCGGGTCAGCTGCCTTCGTCAAACGCGGCGGGACTTGGCCAGGTTCTGGATTGGGGTGCACCGGCAGTTCCACCAGGGCCAAATCGGGACAGTGTTGCGGATCGACCGAATTGTGCTGAATGCGTTGTGGGAGATCCGCCTGGCGGCTGGCTTCGTGATGGCCTTGATGACCGCGGGACCTATCGGCAAGGCCAATCCCGAGCATCGCTCGTCTGAACCAACACTGGACATTTGCCCAGTTCCGCCGGCTGACACCGGCGGCTAACATTTTGTGTAGCGAATGCCGAGGAGCAATGACCGAGCAATCGGGGACGTCTATCCCATCGCCGGCGAGGACCGCAGTGGTCCTTGCGGTCAGTCCTTTGCCCGCCGATCGCCTGCGACTTCGCGAGATCCTCTCCCCGAGGGACTGGAGGCTGCATGAAGCGTCAGACTGCCGCGAAGCCCTGGCGTTGCTGCGCGGCCAAAGTATTCCGGTGCCGCTGTGCGAGCGCGACCACGCCGATGGCAACTGGGAAGACCTCTTAATCGCCATGGCAAAACTGCCGGCGCCACCGAACGTTATTGTGTTCTCTCGCCTGGCCGACGAGTCCCTCTCGGCTGAGGTGCTGAATATGGGTGGTTTCGACGTGCTGATCACGCCTTTCGAGCCGGAAGAGGTCTTGCGAGTCACCTTCGCTGCCTGGAGCCGCTGGGAATGCGACTTTGCTGCAGTGCCGCCAAAGAAGCAAATGCGACGGACCGCGCAATTGAATCCGGCGGAAGATGTCGTCACATCGCCCTGTGGGATGGTCGGGGCCTCAGCGTGAGAGGAAACGGAGCCACCCCGTTTCACGGGACCGCTGGGTTTTGAAAGGTTGAATCCCGATGGCCAAAGAGCACGACACAAATCCTGAACCCGGCCTTACCGGAGATGCCATCGGGTGGACAATCCTGCTGGCAGACGACGAAGCAGGAATTCGCCAGTTGGCCGGGCAGGTCCTCCGGTCCCACGGATACACTGTACTTGAAGCCGTGGACGGCGTGGAAGCGCTGGAAGTGGCGGAACAGCACCCCGGGGCCGATCCACCTGCTCCTGACGGACCGGTGCTTGCCGCGACCGGACGGTGGGGGACTGATCCGCAAGTTGAGCGACCGGCGCCCGGAGACGGCCATCCTCGTCATGTCGGGCTATATGGATGTCGAGGCGCCACCCAAGGCCGCTGTCCTGCGCAAGCCGTTCCACCCGCAAGACCTGGTCAACACGGTAAACGGGGTGCTCGAATTCAGTTCCAATGGCACTGATCGCAACGGAAGGCTCAGTCCCGGTCTGAAGATCGTACACACTGTGGCAGCGGGACGGCTCTCAGCCATCCAGAGCGGTGAACGTCGTTGTGGCCACCACCGTAATGCTCTCGTTCATCTCGTTCTGGAGAGCGGCCACCATCGGATTGCAGAATGTCCATGCGGTCGAATTCCGAAAACAGGAGCCGGCGCCATTGGATCTCCCGGGTGGAGGCCTTGCCATACCGCAGAGTTCTGGTGCGCCTCGGCGAACTCTAGGTTATACATGTGCCGATAGCCTTGTTCAAGCTGCGTTTCGGGCGGCCCAGCAGGCGCCGCTGCGACGACGCAGAGGGCGGAGATCAGAGTGAGGGTGCAACTTCGCATGTAATCAGATGTAGCGCCGGTTCGTTGCGAATGCGATTGAAGCTAATGGATATCAATCTTGAGCAGGGCGTCTGAATGTTCGTGACGCCAGTTCCAGTATCCTTGTTGGTCGTTTTCGTTGAGCTTGGAAAAGTCGCTGTGTTTGCGATGGTTCTGTTTGGCATAGATACCATACGCCTTATCTTCTTGACCGTTCCATGCATGGTCGTCATTGTGTTGTTTGTCGTGATAAGTGCGAACGGCCTTCTGGTCTTCGGCTAGCAAGACTCTCGGCGCCATTGCTATCGGGGCCATAAGGGCGGCACTCAGCAGGGCGGTACTCCAGAAACGGGACATGGTTGTTTGATTCTCCTCTTCGGCGACAGAGCAATTGCCGGGCCAGCATTCGCCGCAGGTAAAAGCGAATGCAATTGAATTGAATATGAAGACGATCGTATCCGCCAAATGGTCCGTTCCCCAAGCGAGATGAAGTGCATCAAGTGTATCGGATGCCGCCGTTGGGGGCCCAATGAGCGGCTCGACCGTCGGGAGCGCCGTCGCCCGGCTTTTGACGATCAGCCCATTACCCTATGGAAAAGGCACATGCAGGTCTTGCCGATGAACCGGCAAGAACTGCGCACGACTGCTTTTCCGGCGGCCAATTCGAACTTGTCGGCGCGGGAAACGTGGGAGGCGCCAGGGTAATGTTGGTTTGGCGTGTGACCTGCAGCTACCCAAGTACTGGAAATGAAAATCCTGGGCGATCTGCGCGTTCCGCTACTGGGCTGGGCCACTGCGACTGCCCTCCCCGCAGAAGCCCAAGACGCCCTCAACGTCTGGCTGAACCGGTTCATGAAGGCGATCTTCCCATGAGCATAGCGAGACCACCCCCACGCCGGGGTCCGCCGATGTCAATTCGAATTTGGTTCAAGCGTCCGCGGGTGCGCGCCCGTGCGGCGATTCGGAGACTACGCAGAACCCACCTGGGGAGACTCGACTGGACGAAGGGTTTCGTTCGCCTTCTGGGTGGCACGACTGCTATTACAGCCGTTCTCGCGACTGCCGTTCTATATCACGTTTATTTTGATAGAAGCAATCTGCCTGATCTGGAAGGATTCACCCGGTTTGAGTTTCCCACCGCCGGAGGCATTTACGATGCCAACGGCCAGCTACTCAAGGAGATGGCCACGGAATCCCGCCAGATCACCCACTATGAGGAGATCCCCAGCGTTGTTCGCGACGCGATCCTTTCCGCAGAAGACAAGAATTTCTTCTCGCATTCCGGAGTCGACTACTCCGGATTTGCTCGCATGTTATGCAAAATCAAGTTCGGTAATCTAATCGGACGCCTTGCAAAGATGGGAAGTCGCGACTCGGCGAACAACTCGGCGATCTTCCCACAAGGCGGGTCGACCATCACCCAACAGCTCGTGCGCGGTTATTTCCTCAAGACCATGATGGCTCAAGAGAACAGCGACCAACTCCGCCACGGGCAACTCCTGGCACGCCTGTTGTCCGGCGTGATCGGCGCGCGCACGGTCAACATGCTGGCTCGGAAGGTGGAGGAGATCCGCCTTTCGTTGTGGGTCGAAGAACAGATGCGAAAACACTTCGGTTCCAAGCGTCGAGCGAAGGAAGAGATTCTGGCGCGGTACGCCAGCCTGATCTATATGGGAAACGGCCAGTACGGGTTTGCAAAGGGAGCGGAATATTACTTTGGCCGGCCTCTCGGCACGTTCACCATAGAAGACGCGGACAAGGCCGCACTGCTGGCAGGCGTTGCAAAGTCGGCGCGCTACTATGCACCCAACGCCAGTGAAACCGGCAGAGTTTTGCAGCGCAGAAACCAAACCCTGGCGCTCATGGCCGCAAGGGGCTTCATTTCTCCCGACCAGGCGCGAAGAGCCACACGGCGCCCGATTGAGGTGGTGGCGCAACGCAAGGAGAAGATCATCGCGGCCTCCGCAGTCGTCGACAATATCCTTGATGAATTTACAAGGCGCCAATCCGAACTAAGCGTGAAGGACCTGCAGCAAGGGCGAATCCAGGTCTACTCGACGGTGGACGCCGGAGTGCAGCAAATTGCGAACCTGGCACTGGAGCGCGGCCTTTTGCTGTACGAGAACCGCCACGCCGGCGCCCGTGGCCTGATCCAGGGCGCGGTGGTCGTACTGAGGAACCGCGATGCGGGCATCCTCGCCGAGACAGGCGGCCGGCAGTTCTATCGAGACCGCTCCAGTGCATATAGCGACCTGAACCGCGTCACGAAGTCCCTGCGCCAACCTGGGTCCGCCATGAAACCCATTGTCTATCTCGCCGCTTTTCGGGAAGGAACGTTCAATCTCGCTACCGTAGTGCCGGACGAACCCATTAGCGTCGCCAATGGCCGGGAGCAAGATGTGAAATGGATTGCAAACTACGATGGCGAATTCGAGGGCATGATCCCCGTCCGAACGGCGCTGGCCGAATCCAGAAACGCCGTGGCAATCTGGATTACAGGTCAGATCGGAGTCTCCAGCGTCCTCGAGACGGCGCGCAGTCTTGGGATACAGACGCCGTTGCGCCCATACGCTACTACCGCGTTAGGAGCGTCCGAAGTGACTTTGCTGGAGCTGGCCAATGCGTATCGGACGATCGCATCTGGCATTCTGACCCAGCCGTATGTAATCCGCAAGATCGTGCGCAATTCGGACGAGGTAATTGCCGATAGCAGACACGAGTCATCTCCGATCGCTGTCGATAGTGACGCGCTCTCGCTGATTCAAGAGGGCCTGCGCAGCGTGGTGCGCATACCAACCGGTACGGCTCATGCACTCGACTCCCCCGGGTTCCCGATCGCTCTGATGGGAAAAACGGGAACCACAAACCAGTTCAGGGACGCACTTTTCGTGGGGTCCACTTACGGCCCCGAGGGAATCACCGTGGCTGTCCGTATAGGCTTTGACGACAACCGTTCGCTCGGGCCCAATGAAACGGGCGCCAGGGTCGCCCTTCCGGTGTTCCGAGAAGTAATGCTCAAGGCGTATGGCGAGAAACTGGTGGGGCGTGCACCTCGGTTTCCCGCTGAAATGGAACAGCATATTGACGAATTCCTGAAAGATAGCGTGATGGACGAAGCCGTGATCCCGGCGGCGATCGCGTCCGGGCCAAGCGGTACAACGATCTCCGACTGGCATTAATAGAAGCCCGCTTGAACATCGACTTCGGATAGGATGGCAGCACACATCGCGGTCTTCCTCGAGAGAATCTCGCTATCGAAACGGGCCCTCCAAACGGCAGCTATTGCCTTGCGGACGGCAGGAATTGCACCTTCGTGCTTGCGCGTCGAGCTTCTAACTTGTAATCGCATACAATCTACTTTGGTCCCAATTTTGCTCGGCAGAAAACCGATGGATGAGGAATCTCCGCCACGCTTGGCGGCTCTTGCGGGCTGCAAAACGGAGCATTGTCAAGGAACGTTTCACGTATATTTAATCAAGCCCTCGAAATACGACGACGACGGGTTTGTGATCCGGCACTGGCGGGGAGTGGTACCGAGCAACAGCCTTGCTTGTTTGCACGGGCTGACGGCGGACGTGCAGGAGCGCGGTCTACTGGGCCAGGTCGAAATGCGGACTCACGTAATAGACGAATCGGTGAGCCGGATTCCGCTGGACGAGATCGCGCGGCGGAATCGTGCGGCAGGTTGCCGAGCGTTGGCCTGCCTGGTCGGCGTGCAGACCAATCAGTTCTGCAGGGCGGCCGATATTACGCTCTCGCTGCGCCGGGAGGGCGTGCCGGTGATGGTGGGCGGCTTCCATGTGACCGGGATGCTGGCATTGTTTCCGGGGGTGTCGCCCGAGATACGGCAACTGCTGGACGCCGGTGTCAGCGTGGTGGCGGGCGAGGTGGAGCACCGGTGGCACGAGTTGCTGCGGGATGCCTGGGAGGGCAAGCTGCAGCCGATTTACCGGCTGATTGACGATCCACCGGACTTGTACGAGGCCGCGTGCCCCTGCGGCACGGGCGGATTGAGGGGCTGCTGCGGCTGGACCAGATCGCAGTGAATGCGTACCGGGAATTGCGGCTGGCGTCGGGGTTTCTCATGGCGCTGGTGATGCAGGCGGATTAATTGGTCCGCCGCCGGCTATTGACCGGATTCGGATATAGCGCCTTCAGATCCGCTGGAACTCCTCCAGGGGACCACCACGAGGCGAGCCTCTTTGTGGCCGCTAACAGAAGAAGATCGTAACGTTATTTTGCCCGCTTCACCGCGGCTACCAGGCCAGGATATGGGTTAACGGCCTTCCCCTTCCACCACAGCCTTTCCGGCCCCAACTCGAAGATCGCGAGATGCAAGTGCGGCGCGCGCGAATCCGCATTTCCCGTCGATCCCACAAAACCGATGACGTCCCCATGCTCGATCCGCATGCCCTCACGCAACCCTTCCACGTACCCGTCCAAGTGCGCGTAGTAGTAGCAGTACACTCCCATTTCGTCGAACTGGTATATCGTGTTGCCGCCCGGTTTGCTGAGGAACAGCTTGCGGACGGTTCCGGATACCACCGCACGCACAGGTGTCCCTCTCGGCTCCGGAATGTCGATCGCCTCATGCGCATGCCCGTTGTGAACTTCTCCGAACGTATCCCGCAGATTCGCGAGGGCGAGTCCGCGGATGGGCGGACTCATATCGAGAATGGAAGCGGTCGCGCCAACAGCGAGAAGCACTGGGAACAGCCCGGCAATCGAAACGCAGAGCCTCAACACTATTCCTCCAGCACGACCGGTGTGCCGCGCCGAACCATATGCGACAGAGAATTCACGTCCCAGTTCGTCAGCCGGATGCACCCGGCCGATTCACCGTGCCGGACATGCGCCGGATCCGGCGTCCCATGGATTCCATAGTGTTCTTTCGATAGTCCGATCCACGCTGCCCCCGCGGGATTCTTCGGACCCGGCGGGAGTACAGCTTTCGCTTGTTTCGGGTCCGCGTTCCAGAAGTGCTCCGGGTCATAGTTATACCACGGATAGTGCACAACGCTCGTGATGGTCCAATGACCAATCGGCAGCGGATCGTGCGTGTCCCCAATCGTGGCCGGATACTGGGCCAGTTCCCTGCCGCCGGCGCCGTAGGCGATTACGGTGCGTTTTGACTTCGACACCACCACCCGAAGCGCCAGGCGACCGGCGGCGTGCCGCACACTCGGCACGGTGATCCGCTCGCCTGCCGTGTCCAGGTTCTTGCCGGGATTCAACTCGGCCAGCAGCTTAGGCGAGCTATGGAACCTCTCGCCCAGTTCCTCTTCCGGGGTTTCGAAGCCGAGCCACTTCATCTTCGCCTTTTCCTGAACGTCGGCCGGTAGTGGCAGGAACGGGCCTTTCTCATCCGCCTGGGTAATCGTGTAAGTCAACAGGACAGGGCCGGCGTCGCTATCGAGCAGGCGCCACATCTCGGCATCAATTGTGCCAGTCGGCTTCAGACCGTGGCTCTCCTGATATCCTTTGACCGTAATCCCGAGATCGTCGCCGTAGACGCCGTCAATTTCGCCCGGCGAGAACCTGGCACGGTCCAGAAGAATCTGAGCCCGCACCACCCTTGGCCCCGTCGCTCCCGGCCCCACCGCGCCGGTCTTCGTTGAGTCCTCTATTTCGTTGGTAGCAAGACTCCCGCCGGCCGACACACCAGCACGGCTTTTCGCCGGTCCGGCTGCGTTCGCGTCGGCCAGCGCCAGAATCGAGGTAGTTATCACGAGCAGATAAGTCAGACGCATATGTACGAGTGGGCAAGTTGCGGGCCGTTCCCAGGCCTCTGCCACTTGCGCCCCCGTACCCGAGCTTGCAGCACTTCTTGCCTTCCGGGCGGCAAGACTTGCACATCATAACTTGCCGAATCCCAGTTTCTGCCTTGTGTTTGCACACATTCAGCTACGGCTCCCAATGTGCACAGTACTGGACTGGATTGGAGAAAAGGTGAAAAATGACGACCCTGTTGATTGTCCTTTTGGTACTGTTTCTGCTCGGCGGTAGTGGCTGGGGATATTCTCGTTGGCGCGGGTAGCGCTCTCTGGACTTTTGACTTGGTCCCCGAAGTGACGCCAGGGCACAGGTGGGGCGGAGTCGACCTCTTCGAGGAACTGGTCAACGAGCCGGAGATGCCCCTGGCGAAGACTGCATCATAAGGTCGAGGATTCCTAAAGGGCAACTACAAGGACGCAAACCCGATCGCGGAGGTGATCGCGTCGCCGGCCAGGGAGAACGGCGATCTCCTAGTGCCGTGACAGAGGCGTGCGTCTTCTGAAATGGCGATGGCTCCGTGTTGGCGGGCGCGAAAGAGGAATGGCGTGTCATTCGGAATTTACATTCTCGGCTTCGTGATCTTGATCGGCGGTTTGATCTATGGAGCTGTAATACTGCATGTAGCCGCTCATTGGATCGCGGTGGGGGCGATTGTGCTCTTGGGTCTTGCGATTCTGAAGGGCGTCCAGGCCACGCGTGGAAAAGATCCTTCGTAACCTATGAAACACGACCTGCCTCCGGCGGGGCTTGCCCCCCCGCCCAAGCTCCGAGGTAATGTGGGCGCGATTGTCGTGATCGGAACCATCGCGGCACTCTACTTCGCGCGCGAAATCCTGATCCCCTTCGCACTCGCTCTCACGTTGACGTTTCTGTTGACTCCAGTGGTGGCGCGCTTCCAGAAACTGCACGCCGGCCGCGTCGCGTCGGTTCTCGCCACCGTCCTGGTTTCGGTCGCAGTGGCTGGCGGCATTAGCTGGATCATCGCGACACAGTTGGTTGACGTCGCCAATCAGGTCCCCCTATACAGTGAGAACATTCGTGCCAGGATTGAAGCTTTTCACCTCCCGGCGACGGGACAGATAGGCCAAGTCGCCAAGAGCGTGCAGAAGATTGTCGAGGTATTCACTACTCCCACCGCGCCAGCCGCGGCCTTGGCTCCACAGGGCCGGAAGCAGAACAAACCAAACGTACCGCCCTCGACCGTGGCTCCTACCCCCGTTCGAATCATCCAACCCTCAGCCAGCGGATGGGCGGAACTTCGCGATTGGGGAACGCCCGTTCTTGCGCCTCTAGGACGGGCAGGAATGGTCCTCATCTTTACGGTCTTCATGCTGTTGAAGAGAGAAGACCTCAGAAACCGCCTTCTGCGGCTGGCCGGGATCGGTCAGTTGAACCTCATGACCCAGGCCCTCGACGACGCGTCCCGCCGCGTCAGCCGATACCTGCTGATGCAGTTTCTGGTCAATGCCAGCTTTGGAACGCTGTTTGGTTTTGGTCTTTACTGCATTGGCGTACCGAATCCAGCGCTATGGGGAGTGTTCGCCGGCATGCTGCGGTATGTGCCGTACGTGGGAACGTTGGTTGCGGCGACGTTACCGCTGGCCCTCTCGTTGGCTGTCTTCGATGGATGGCTGAGGCCACTGCTCGTATTCACTCTGGTCGCGGGCCTCGAACTGATCACCGCCAACTTCGTTGAGCCCTGGCTCTACGGCACCCGCGTGGGGATCTCTTCCCTTGCGCTGCTTGTGACCGCTGTCTTCTGGACCGTTTTGTGGGGGCCCGCAGGCCTGATCCTGTCCACCCCTCTGACGGTTTGTGTCGTGGTTGTGGGACGCTATTTCCCGCAACTCTCTTTTCTGCATACCCTGTTGGGAGATGAGCCTGTCCTCGCGGCCGACGCCCAGATCTACCAGCGGTTACTGGCGATGGATCAATTGGAAGCGCAGGGCGTTGTCGATAAGTTTCTCAAAGGAAGGCCCCTGGTGGAGTTGTACGACTCGGTGCTGGTCCCGGCTTTGAGTATGGCCGAACAGGATAGGCACAAAGGCGCACTTGGCGCAGCCAGGGAGGAGTTTTTCTTCCTCAGCATCAACGAAATGGTTGTCGAGCTTTCCGAGCATCAACTGGCTGACACAACGGCGACAGCGGACACCGCTGAACATCTGAACCACAGAATAGTCTGTCTTCCCGCCTATGATCGGGCCGATGAGATCATGTCCGCAATGCTGGCGCAGATCCTGGAGCAAAAGGGGTACGCGACCTTGTCCTTTCCCATCCTTGGATCTTCGCCCAATGAATGTCTGGCGTCGACTGAATCCGACCCCGGCGACGTGGTCTGCATCTCAGCGTTGCCTCCTTATGCGTTTGCGCCGGCGCGGGCCATGTGCAGGCAGATCCGGGAACGGTTCCCGAAGCTCAAGGTGGTGATTTGCGTCTGGGGATTCAGCGGCGATACACAGAAAGCCATGGCGCGTTTCGAGCGAACGCAACCCGATCGCCTGTCCACCAGCCTCGCGGAGGCCGTGGAACATGTTCAGGAACTGGTTCGTGCCAAGCCGGAGGCGATGCCCCTGGTGGCGTGAGAATTAATCGGCCGCGGGCAGAGTGAAATAGAACGTCGACTCGACGCCGGGCGTCGACTCGATACAGATTCGCCCACCATGCCCCTCGATGGCCTTCTTGCAGAATGCAAGTCCCAGTCCGTTCCCCGGGTATTCTCTTCCGTGCAGGCGCCTGAAAACCTCGAAGAACCGGCCTTGAATGTGGGTTTTATGCCGGGACCGTTGTCTTGAACCGAGAAAACCCAATCGATCCCCACCCGTCTGGATGATCCGGTCCCAGCAGGAAAGCACCCCCGCGATCAGCGTAGCGTTCCGTCAGCAGCGTCAAGCCCACTCAGGCATCATACACACGACCTGTTTGGTTCCGGCTATGCCGGGTTAGGGGTTCTGCTTCTCGCTGTCGCTAGGACTCGCGGCCTTCTTGACGCCCTGTCCAACCTTCTTGCCCGCATGTCCCACCTCCTGGCCGAACTCCTTGCCGGCCGCCAAAGGCTTGCCTTCCTTCATCTCGTGGCCCGTGTCCCGGCCACCTTTGCCAACGTCCCGACCCGCCTGTTTGAAGTCGGCGCCCTCGGATTCCGGAACCACTCCCAGTCTGCCAGCCGTCGCCACATCGAGGCGTCCGGTCACCGGCAGGCTTTCCGATTTCTGATATTCGCGAATGCCGGCTCGCGTACGGGGGCCGGTCTTGCCATCGACGCTCCCGTGATAGAATCCCTTGTCACTCAGGCTCTGTTGAGCGCTTTTGATGCCCGCCTGGTCCAACCTATCGGCTGCTGAAACCATCGGAGCCAGGCTCAGGCACAACACCCCGAGAGCAAGACTGCAAGTTGCCACTGTGATCATCTTCATTTCGACCTCTCAATTCGTCCCGCTTACCCCGCAGGGGTTTTCGGCGACCTTGGGATTGACTGCACGGATAGGGCCACGATCGGGTGATTCCTTCCCTGACTGGGCGAAGCGCGCGGGGCGGTAGGCCGGGCAGGCCCGGCCCGCGGCGTTGAGGTACAGATCAAAAGCAAGGGCGGTTCCTGACCTGAAGTTTCACCAGACCACTCGCCGCC
>Ga0326728_10017053_pt1 | contig 14647 bp, 10 predicted proteins | sample MB3enrmetagenome_FD_207602 | JGI IMG/M metagenome (GOLD analysis project Ga0326728, IMG submission 207602) | Lab enriched peat soil microbial communities from McLean, Ithaca, NY, United States - MB31MN | ecosystem: Environmental > Terrestrial > Soil > Wetlands > Peat | place: USA: New York...
GACAACTCCTCACTGGCAGAGTTCGAATCGAGCCGCTACCGTCGCAGCAGAGAGCGGGCCGATCGTTCGGCGCAGGTGGCGCGCACCGCAGGAAATACAGGTCGATTCAATATGCATACCCTCTTGTGCCCAAACCGGACCCCGCCCAGACTGGGCGCCAACGGGTGCTCCCTTGCGATGCCCTCTCGTTCCCTCTCGCTCAACTCGATGGGCCGCGATCAAGTTGCCTTCGCGCCAAAATCCTGTGCGCCCTGTCCTGACAAGTCCCCGTGGCCGCGCCCGCGGTTCCCGCTCTCCTGACACGATGACCAGTACGAGAGCCACCCGTCTCCTCCGTCGGCTGACCCCTCACCAGAGCCAACCGGCCAAGCCTTCGGGTCGCGTCGGGGCGACCGCCCACGGAGGCAATTCGTGGTTCGCGCGTCTCGGCCCGATCGGCCTGGTGATCGCACCCATCGTGCTCAGCGCGATCGAGCTGCGATCCGAAATCACGTATGTCACCCGCCTGAACGATTCGGCGTTCCACTCGGAGATGGTGCGGTACGCGACCACCCAGTTCCAGGCCGGCCATTTCCCTCTCGACGGATGGTTCCCCTTCCTCAGTCTCGGGTCCCCGGTGTTCCTCCACTATCAGAGCCTCGGCGCGATGCTCACCGGGCTGTTGGGGACCGTGATCGGCGCCAACCGGGCGTTCGGCCTGTCGCTGTACCTGCTCGTCGTCGGCTGGCCGATCGCCGTCTACCTCGCCGGCAGGGTCTTCGGCTGGTCCCGCTGGGAATCGGCGTTCGCGGCGTTGGTGGCTTCATTCGTCGTCAGCGCCACCGGCGTCGGCTACGAACAGATCGCCTATCTCTGGAAGGGCTACGGGGTCTGGTCGCAGGCCTGGGCGATGTGGACGCTCCCATTCGCCTGGGCGTTCTCGTGGCGCGCGATCAACGATGGCCGCAATTACCTGCCGGCCGCGCTGTTCATCGCCTTGACCACGGCGTTTCATTTCGAGACCGGCTATCTCGCCTTCATCCCGATCGTGCTCTGGGTGCTCGTCCGGCCGTCCCGACTCGTCGAGCGAGTCAAGCGAGCGGTCGTCGTCGGTGGCGGCGGCTTCTGCCTCGTCGCGTGGGCGATCGTCCCGCTGGTCATCTACCGAGGCTGGGCCTCGATCGACGAGTTCCTGCAGCGAGGTCCCGACGTCCGTTCCTACGGCGCGCGGCGCATCATGAGCTGGCTGTTCACCGGGCAGATCTTCGATCACGGGCGGATCCCCGTCATCACGATCCTCGCCGCCATCGGTTTCGTCGCCTGCCTGGTCCGCTGGCGGCGCGACACGAAGGGGCGGGCGCTCGTGCTCGTCTTTGTCGTCAGCCTGCTGCTGTTCTTCGGGCCGGTGACCTGGCACTCCCTCTACCACCTGCTGCCAGGGAGCAGTGACATCTTCACCCGGCGGTTCATCATCGGGGTCCAGCTGAGCGGCATCTTCTTCGCCGGCATCGGGGCCGTCGTACTGGGACAGCTCGCCCTGGCTGTCGCCCGGATCGCGTTCCGGGACGGGATCGAGAAGTGGCTCGCGCCCGGCTGGCGCCCGGTGGTCGGCTGGATCCTTGTCTTCGGCCTGACCGTGGGGGCCACTGCACCGATGTGGACGGAGATCGTCGCCACCGACTCGGCGGACGCGAGCCTGATCGCCACGCAACGCGAGTACTCACGGGCGCAGTCCGAGGTCGACACGCTGGTCGCCGACGTCAACCAGATCGGGGGGGGACGCGTTTACGCCGGCATGTCGTTCTGGGGATGGGGATCGCGTTTCCACGTCGGCTGGGTGCCGGTCTCCGAGTATCTCTCGGTTGACCAGGTGGACGAGGTCGGCTTCACGAACCGCACCGCTTCGCTGATGAGCGACCCCGAGGCGTACTTCGACGACCAAGTCCCGGCTGACTATGCGCTCTTCGGCGTGCGCTTTGTCATCCTCCCGGCGGGTCACAAGGCGCCGCGGGGCGCGCTGTTCCTGCGGAAGGCGGGCCCCTACCAGCTCTGGGAGCTCCCGCAGAACGGATACATCCAGGTCGTCGACACCTACGGCCCGCCGCTGCACGAGACCAAGTCGCACATGGGCGCCGACTCGGCATTGTTCGTGCGGTCCAGCCTTGCCGGCGCGCACCTCTATCCGGTGGTCGCCTTCGGGAGCCGCGCCGCCGCCGCGCCGACCCTGGCCCCGGGAGAACCACACAGGACCCTACCGGGAAGCGTCGTCGCCGACACCGAGGATCTCGTCGAAGGCCAGGCCGCGGCTGTCGTCCAGGTGCGTCGGACCTCCGTCGTCCTTCTCAAGGTGACGTACGACCCCGGCTGGACCGTCACGGTCGACGGCAGGCCGGCGCCGACCGAGATGATCGCCCCGGCGTTCGTCGGGGTCCGGGTCGGCCCGGGACGGCACGTCGTGGTGTTCTCGTACCAGGCATTCTCCTTCTACCCCGAGCTGTTCGTCCTCGCGCTGCTCGCCGCGCTCGCCCTCAGCTGTGGCCCGTGGCTCTGGGCGCGTCGCGAGCAGCTGATTGGCGCGCTCGGTGGCGCCATCGGCAAGCGGGCCGGCAAGACCAAGGCCGGCTGACGGGACCAGGCGGGCCCCTGACGGATCAGCTCGCCGGCCGGCGCCGGTACCGGCCGAGATCGATCAGCCAGACGTGCAGGTGGTAGGTCCCGTCGGAGAGCACCGCCGTGCGGACGGTGTCCGGCCGGTATGGCTGGAGCCATTCCACCGCCCGCAGGAACTTGTCACCGGTCGTGCTCATCAGCAAGATCTGCGCCGGCCGCCGGCGTTCGATCTTCTGCGCCCCCAAGGAGATGAGGTTGGGGAACGGGCCACCGACCTCGTTGAACCCGGCGTGGAATATCCCGACGGGCTCGATCAGGTCGCCGAGATCCTTCTCGGGCCACCACATCAGGAGCTGCTCCCCCCGATAGGAGGCACGGCCGACGAAGCCCGGGAGCTCCGCGGCGACCTGGTACTTGTCGACCAGCTCGGTGTCGCTGCCACCGAGGGCGCCCGCATACCCCGTCGGCCTGTCGCCCTGTGAGATGTTCGGCAGCGGCCGGTGCGACACCTCCGGCGCCACCGTGACGACGAGCGAGGCCCCGGTGATGACGACCAAGACGAGGAGGCCCGCGGCGGCGCGCAGCGTCCCCGGTCGCCTGCGGTGCCCGCCACGGAAAGAAAGCCCCGGGCCGAGGCGCCAAATGAGCGCCACGCCAACGACGATGGCAGCCACGACGGCGCCCCAGCCGTCGAGCCGCATCGCCGGGACGTGGGGGTCCGCCTCGTAGGCGAGGGCGACGGCGACGAGGAAGACGAGCGGGAGGGCGTGGCGCAACGTCGCCGGCGCCTGCTTCCAGGGACCGCGGGATCGGCCTCTCACACGGTGCAGGCGCGGGGCCCCGACCCAAGTGACAAAGGGCACCGCCAGCTCGGCGAGCGTCAGCGCGACCAGCACGGCGACGAACGACCACAATAGTGACGAGAAATAGGCCATCTCCAGCATCTGCACGTGGCCGGCGAACTGCAGTTCCGCCGCGACGCCGAACCCCAGCAGGCTCGCCAGCCCGACGACCAGCTGCGGGGTCCCGACCTTCGCGCGCCGGGCGAAGACGACGGCGAAGGCGGCGAGCGCCGCCGGCGGGACCAGCAGCCAGGGGTCGTAAAGGACCCAGTGCCAGTTCGCCGAGTGCCAGAGCCGCTCCGGGGCGGGGGTGTCGAGGTAGCGGACGGCCTGCCAGGTCGGCGTCCAGAAGTTCGCCTGGCCGATCAGCAACCAGGAGAAGAAAGAGAGCAATCCCGTCACGGCGAGGGCCGAGCCGGCCCCGACGGCGGTGTCGCGCAGCAGGTGGTCCCGGGAACGCAGGAGCCTGGCCGCGGCATAGGCGACGACCATCGCCGCGCCGAGCGGCGCCGCCGCCAGGTGTGACCAGACGGCCAGGGTGAGAAGACTCCCGGCGAGCACCAGCCACCAGGGCCGGCGCCGGGGCGGGGCCGGCATGGCGAGCGCGCAGAGGGCGCCGGTGAGATACGAGATCGCCGCCGAGTCTGGGTAGTCCGTCCCCCAGGCGGTGACGAAGACGGGGCTTGACATTACGACGGCCACCGCGGCGCAGCCCGCCCAGCGGCCGTAGAGGCGCTTCAGGAGCACGTAGAGGGGCACGATGGCGACGAGCGCGAGGACGTAGCGCAGTGCAAAGAAGCCCCCGACCGCCCCGAAGAGGAGGTAGGCGGTCCGCCCCGGGACGAGGAAGCCGACCCGGGCCACCTCACGCAGGCGGGCCGTCGGGGCGAACACCGCCGAGTAGCGGGTGAACATGTCGCGGGGGTCGATGATGTAGGTCGTGTGCATGCTCGGGTCGGGAAGGTGGATTGGGGCCATCCCCCGGAGCCGCAGGACCACGTAGAAAAGGCCGGGCGAGGCGAGAAGGGCGAGCACCTCCGCCACCCGTCCGACGAGTCCCCGGCGCTCCGTCCCGGTTACCACCGCCCGGCTCCGGTTACCATCGCCCGGTGCTCAACGGCCGCCGCGTCGCCATCGTGCTGCCGGCCTACAACGCCGGGCCGACGCTGGCCCGCACCGTCGCCGAGATCGACCGCTCCCTCGTCGACGAGCTCGTGCTGGTCGACGACGCCTCCACCGACGACACGATCCCGGTCGCCCGCTCGCTCGAGTTGCGGATCGTCCGCCACCCGCACCTCCGCGGCTACGGGGGGAACCAGAAGTCCTGCTACGCCACGGCCCTCGGGCTCGGCGCCGACATCGTCGTCATGGTCCATCCCGACTACCAGTACTCCCCGCTCCTCGTCCCGGCCCTGACGGCGATGATCGCCTACGGCCAGTACGACCTCGTGCTCGGTTCCAGGATCCTCGCGCAGAACCCCGTCGCCCAGGGGATGCCGCGCTACAAGTACCTCGCCAACCGCTTCCTCACTCTCACCGAGAACCTCGTCACCCACCAGAAGCTCTCCGAGTATCACACGGGGCTGCGGGCTTTCAGCCGCGAACTCCTCGCCGCGATCCCCTACGAGGAAAACAGCGACGACTTCGTCTTTGACAACCAGATCATCGCCCAGGCCCTCACCGCCGGGGCGCGGATCGGCGAGCTGTCGTGCCCGACCCGCTACGCCCACGACTCCTCCTCGATCAACCTCCGCCGCTCCATCGCCTACGGGCTCGGCGTCCTGCGCACGACCGCGCAGTACCGGCTGGAGAGAATGGGCCTGCGGCACTACCGCTACCTCGAGGTGACCCCGCTCCACCCCGGGGACGCCGGCCACTAGGGCCAGCCCGCCCCGTCAGGAGCCGAGCACCTCGCGCAAGGGGCCGAGCATGGGAGAGGCCACGTCCCGCACGTCGGCGATCTGGCCGTCGAAGGTCACCCGGCCCTCCGAGAGGACGACCGCGCGGCCGGCGAGCTCGAGGGCCCGCTCGACGTGCTGTTCGACGATCAGCAGCGCCGTGCCGGACTCGAGCACGCGGCGCAGGGCCTCGAACACCTCGTCGACGACCGCCGGGGCGAGCCCGAGCGAAAGCTCGTCGACGACGAGCAGCCGCTGGGGGACGGCGAGCACCCTCGCCAGGGCGAGCATGCGCTGCTCGCCGCCCGAAAGCGTGCCGGCGATCTGGTCGCGCCGCTGGCCGAGCCGCGGGTAGGCCTCGTAGGTGCGCTTCAGCGCGCCGGCGACCCCCCGGTGTCCGAGCGAGCTGCGGAACTCGAGGGAGAGGTTCTCCTCGACGGTAAGCGAGGCGAACACGGAACGACCCTCGGGGGCGTGGGCGACCCCGAGGCGGGCGATTCGCCACGCCGGCCATCCGGTGATGTCCCGGCCGTCGAAGACGATCGAGCCGCCGCTCGGGCGCACCAGCCCGGAGACCACGCGCGCGACGGTGGACTTGCCCGCCCCGTTCGAACCGACGAGCGCGAGGCCCGAGCGCTCGGCGACCGCCAGCGTGACGCCGAAGAGCGCCCGGTAGGGCCCGTAGGCCACGTCGACGTCGCGCAGCTCGAGGAGCGGTCGGGAGGGGCCGGGGGCCGCCGGAGCCGGGGCCGCGGGCACGCGGACCGAGACCGTCCCGGCCTCGCCCGGGCCGGGCGCCTCGGGATCCGCCGGCAGGTGCCCGAGGTAGGCGTGCCGGACGTCGGGGTCCTCGAGCACGCGCTCGACCGTCCCGTCGGCGATCAGCCGACCGAAGTCGAGAACGATGAGACGGCGCACCGCGGCGGCGACCATCTCGAGGTCGTGCTCGACGAGCAGGACGGCCGCACCGCGTTCCTCGCGGATGCGCCGCAGGATCGAGAGCAGCTCGATGCGCTCCTCACGGTCGAGGCCGGAGGAGGGTTCGTCGAGCATCAGAAGGCGCGGCTCGCCGACGAGGGCGCGGGCGAGCTCGACGAGGCGACCGTGGCCGAGACTCAGCGCTTCGACGGGGACATCAGCCTCGGCCTCGAGCCCGACGAGCTCGAGCAGCTCGTCGGTCGCGCGTCGCTCCGCGGCGCTCGGCTGGCCGATGCCGAGCAGGTCCTTCCAGATCCGCCCCTTCCCGCCACGGACGCGCTCGGTGACGAGCACGTGCTCGCGCGGGGTCATGCCCGCGAACAACTCCAGCCGTTGGAAGGTGCGACCGATGCCCAGGCGGGTGCGCCGGTAGGTCGGGAGACGGTCGATCTCGACCCCGTCGAAGACGACCGTCCCGGTGTCGGGGTGTTCCAGGCCGAGCAGGCAGTTGAAAAGGGTCGTCTTGCCGGCGCCGTTCGGCCCGACGAGCCCGACGGCCTCACCCTCGTCGATCGAGAGCGAGAGCCGGCTCAGCGCGACGATCCCCCCGAAGCTCTTCGAGATGTCGCGGGCGACGAGCAGGGCCACGGGTCACCGCCCCCCGGGGTTCGAACCGGCACCGACTCGCTGCTCGGGTTGGTCGTTGCGCGTGAGGAAGTGGGCGAACTGGTCGGCGCGGTCGAGCACCCAGCGGCGCACGTACTCGACCGCCCCCTCGGGATGGCGCACGTAGGTGACCGCGGCGAGACCGAAGATCAGCGCGACGAGCGAGCCGTACCGTGCCGGCAGGTTGTTGATCAGCTGCTGGAGCACCGTATAGGCGAGGCCCGCCTCGATCGCCCCCGCCACCGAGTAGACCCCCACGGTCGCCACGATGACGACGAAGACGAGCGAGAACTCGTAGTTGAAATCCGAAGCCGACACCGTCTGCTCGAGGGAGGCGTAGAGGGCGCCACCGATCCCGGCAAGTGCCGCCGAGAGCATGAAGGCGATGACGCGCAGCCGCCGCACGTTGATGCCGATCGAGGCCGCGCCGATCTCCGAGGCCCGCAGCGCGGCGAGTTCCCCACCGACGGAGCCGTGCTGCAGAAGCCACACGACGCCGGCGGCGATCGTCACCACGACGAGCGCGAGCCAGAAGAACGAACCGCTCCCCGCGAAGCTGAACGCGCCGATGGTCGGTCGCGGGACGCTGAGCCCCGTGGCGCCGTTGCCGGACCACGAGTACTGGAAGAGCACGTTGTCGCCCAGGAGCGCGAACGACAGCGTCAGCAGCGCCAGCGCGATCCCGCCGAGCCGGAGGCTCGGGATGGCCACCACCATGCCGACGAGCCCCGCCAGCACGCCGCCGGCGACGACGCCGAGCAGCAGCGCCGTCCCGAAGTGCGTGGCGAGCTGGCCGGCCGTGAAGGCACCAACGGCGGCGAACGACGCCTGGCACAGCGAGATCTGCCCGCTCATGCCCGTGAGCAGCGTGATGGACAAGAAGATGATCGCGAAGACGAGCCCCTGGGTGATGGCGAACTCCCAGTTCCCCGGGACCAGCACGAGCGTGATGATGATGAAGACCGCGACGAGCAGGCCCGTGAAGGCCCGCGAGCCGAGGGCTACCTCGGTCATGTGGTCCGGCGGCTTGAGCGAGGCGGGAGGCGGGTCGCACACGGCCAGCGGGTCGCCCAACGGTCCCGAGGGGCGGAACGACCGGCGCGCGACGAGCAGCACCGCCAGCACGACGAACGGGAACGCCGGCCGCAGCCCCGAGGACAGCACCGTTCCCGACGGCAGGTAGCCGCCGATCACCTCCTGGACGACACCGAGCGTGACCCCGCCGACGAGCGTGAGCGACAGGCTGGCGAACCCGCCGACGGCGGCGGCCGCGATCGCCGCGACGAGCAGCGCCGTGAAGTACGAGGGGTCCAAGGCGGCGTAGATCGGCGCGAGCAGCACGCCGGCGAGCCCGGCGAGCAGGCTCGAGAGCATCCAGGCGAACGTGCCCACCCGGTCGGCCCGGATCCCGGTGAGCTCGGTCATCCGGGGGCTCTCGACAACCGCCCGCATCCGCAGCCCCAGCCCGCTCGAGCTGAACATCAACGCCAGGCCGGCGACCACGACGACGGTGACGCCCGTCGTGAGCAGCTCCACCCCGGTCACGGGCACGGCTCCGAGCCAGAAGTAGACGTGGTCGGGGTTGAGCGCGAGCGCCGGCGGCGAGAGCCGCTGGCTCGTCCCGAAGATGATCTGGCAGATGCTCGGGATCGCGATCAGAAGCCCGAGCGCCGGCACGAGCCGCACGAGGGCCGGCGCGGTGCGGGCGTACTGGAAGAGCAGCCGGTCCAGCGCGTAGCCGATCGCGGGGGCGAGCAGGACGACGGCGACGATGAACGCCGCCCACTTCGGCCAGCCGTTCTCAACGGCGACGTAGAAGACGATCGCCGAGACGTACGCCTGCGCGCCAAACGCCAGATTGAACACGCCCGACGCCTTGTAGGTGAGCACGAGGCCAGCGGCCATCAGCGCGTAGGCACACCCGTAGGGGATGCCGGGGAGCGCGTAGGAGAGGAACTGGCTCAACTCGGGCGGCGCCCCCGGGCCTCAACCACCCCCGCCGTCCGGGTCCACCAGAGGGGGGACGCCCGGAGGCAGGGGGACGACCTTCTCGATCGGCCCGTGGGTGGGATTCGGCACCGGGAAGCAACTGAACACGCTCGGGGGCGTGCCGTAGACGGGGACGAACTCGTGGCCCCGCACCTGGACGAAGACGCTGCAGTTGTAGATCGTGCTGACCCCGGTGTGGTCGGTGCGCCAGTCGATCGGCGAGACGAGGCCGTGCGCCGTGAACAGCGTCATCTTGTTGATCGCCGCGACGAGGCGCGTGCGCGTGACGTCACGGCCGATCGCCCGCAGCCCCGACACGAACAGGTCGGCACTCGTCCACCCCGCCAGCGCCGCCTCCGACGGTGCGTTCCCCGGCGCGTAGCGCGCGAGCGACTGCTCGAAGCGGACCATGGACGGATACTGCGAGGGATACAGCTGGGCGACCTCGAACGGCGCGTGCTGGAGCATGAAGTAGACGCCCTGCATCTTCGCCGACTCGCTTCTCAGCGCCGACTTGTCGTAGCCGTCGAACCAGTACTGGGTCACCCCGGTCATCCCGAACTCCTGCATCGTCGCCGACAGCAGGAGCGAGCCGGTGAGGTCAAGACACGAGGTGACCATGTCGACGTGCAGCGACTTCATCCTCGTCACGTCGGCGTTGAGGTCGAAAGCGGGCACAGGGACGGCGAGGTCCTCGAAGGCGATGTGGATGCCGTACCGGCGGAAGGCGTTGGCGACCCCCTGGCAACCCTCGCTGGAGGCGCTGATGTTGTAGGCGATCAGCGCCGCCTCCTTGACGTGGTGCTGACGGGCGAGATACGCCGCCTGCAGCTGGGGCGACGTGAACGCCGTGTAGGAGCCGGTGTTGCCGAACATGCTCGGGCCCGCCCAATCGGCGTTCGGGTTGACGTTCAGCCCGAAAGTCGGGACGTCGTGCTCGGCGAGAAACGGCCCACCCGAGAACGACGGGGTCGCGACCGGGAGGACGGCGAAGACGTGGTCCTGCTCGACGAGCGTGCGGGCCTGGCTCGCGTCCGTCGACGGGTCGGACTGATCGTCGAGCTTGTAGGCGAGATCGATTCTTCGACCGTCGACGCCGCCGTTGGCGTTGACCCAGTCGAAGTAGGCCTGCGCCCCCGCGATCGCCGGTGCGAAGTCGGCAGGCAGGGGGCCGGTGATCGAGGCGAGCCCGCCGACGACGATCCGGTTCGCGTAGACCCCCTGGGTGTTCCCGGCGGTCGACATGCTCGTCGTGGCGTTCCCGCACGCCGCAAGGACAGTCGCGCCGAGCGCGAGCGCTGCGCAGGCGGTGACGCCGGCCCGCCAATCCACGACGCGCATCAGCCTCGCTCCTTCGACTGGGAGAAGCCTTCTGTCCGCGGTGACCTTACCCAATGGACCGCCCGGACGGGCAAGGAGGAACGGCCGCGCCAGGGTCCGCCCGCCAGCCCGTGGGGGATGGCGCCCCGCCGTTCGCGCCCTGCTCCCGGCTCCGGCTAGGACTCGGCCGTGGGCGCGAGCACGACGAGGGGAATCGGCCGCGAGGTCCTCGTCTGGTAGCGGTCGTAGCGCCCGCGGTTGACGTCGTTGATGCGCCGCCACAGTTCCCCGTAGGCGGCGTCGCCGCGAGTAAGGACCGTCGCCGTCACGTGCCACCGGCGGCGGGCCACCCAGACCTCGGCCGCCGGGTCCGCCTCGAGGTTGCGCAACCACTCCGGGGGCGCCGGCGCGCCGCCGTTCGAGGCTGCGACGACGCAGCGGTCACCGTCGGCGAGGTAGACGAGCGCCGCGACCCGCGCGACGCCGCTCCGGCGGCCCGTCGTCCAGAGCAGCAGGCAGGGAACGCCGAGCAGACGGTGGCCGACACGGCCCCGGCTGGCCAGGTAGATCCGCTGGTGGAGGCGGAGCACCGCCCTCTCGAGCGATCCGGGGACCGTCATGGGTGCGGGCTCGGCGGCCGCGCTATCCCCACAGTCCCTCCAGGTCGTCGAGGTCGCCGGCGCGCTGCTTGTCCTGTGCGGCACGGGCCCGCTGCACGGCGTAGGCACCCGGCCCGCCGGACGTCGCGGCCTCGACCCGGAAGGCGACCCCGAGCACCGCGGCGAGGCTCGCCGCGACCGAGCACCGCAGGGCCTCGAGGTCGTAGCCGCCCTCGAGGACGAACACGAGCCGGCCGGCGGCGGGGGCGAACTCTGCCACCCGCCTCGCGAGGTTGGCGAAGTCCGCCGACGTGAGGGCGAGGTCGGCAAGCGGGTCGGCCCGGTGGGCGTCGAACCCCGCCGAGACGAGGACCCAGGTGGGCCGGAAGGCCTCGACGGCCGGGGCGATCACCTCGTCGAGCGCCAACAGCAGGACGTCACCCGTCGTCCCGGGCGGCAGGGGCACGTTGAGGTTCAGGCCCCGCGCGTGCGGCCCGCCGATCTCCTCGGCGCGCCCCGTGCCGGGGAACAGGGGCCACTGATGGGTCGAGGCGTACAGGACGCGCGGGTCGTCCCAGAAGGCCGTCTGCGTCCCGTTGCCGTGGTGGACGTCCCAGTCGAGGACGAGGACACGCTCGCCCCGGTCCGCGAGATCGGCGGCGCCGATCGCGATGTTGTTCAACAGGCAGAAGCCCATCGCCGCGTCCGCCAGGGCGTGGTGTCCCGGGGGACGGGCCGCGACAAACGCCACGTCGCCGGTCCCGCCCGCGAGCGCGTCGATGGCGGCGAGCACGCCGCCGGCGGCGAGAAGGGCCGTGTCCCAGGATCCCGGGCTCACGAACGTGTCGTGGTCGAGCTCGCCGCCGCCACCGGCGCAGAACTCGCGCAGCCAGCCGAGGTACGCGGGCTGGTGGACCCGGACAAGCTCGGCCTCGGTCGCACGGCGGGGCTCGAGCGGGACGACCGCGTCCTTCAGCCCGGCCAGGTCGATCCCGTCGAGCGCGGCCTGCACGCGGTTCGGACGCTCGGGATTCCCCTCGTTGACCTGGTGTCGATCAAGCTCCGGTGAGCCCGCCACGGCAAGCACGACGTCACTGTAGGTCCGGCCACCCGACATTCCGACGGGCGCCGTCGCGGCAACCGTTCCGTGCTGGTCGGAGCCCCCCCCGGCCAGCCGGCCGGCGGGCCGTGGGCCGGGAGCGCGCGGTGCGCGCGAAGGAGCAGTCGGCCGGTGTCAGTCCCGGTCGACGAAGATGGAGGTCTGCTCGCCGCCGGCGGCCGCGATCTCGAGGGCGGTCCCCAGCTCGCGATGGTGACGCAGCATCAGCTCGAAGCCGACCGGCCCGAGCAGCCGGTTCGCCGCGGTGTTGGCGGGAACCGGCCCGAGCAGCGCACGGCCCAGCTCGTCCGCGACCTCCTCGATCTCGTGCTCGCGTGCGCGGCGCAACGGCCCGCCGTTCACCTGCCGGTCCCGCAGTCGTACGAGCCGCTCCAGGACGACCTGGCGATCGCCGCCGCCCTCGGCCGCGTCGCGGAAATGCCGGTAGTGGGAGGAAGCGAGCGCCGCGACGACCTTGGCGTGGCGCGGGCTGTCGAGGAGCAGCGCGGCGAGGTCGACGATCGACGACGCGGCGTCCGACCGGTCGCGGTCGCTCCCCGCGACCGCCTCGAGGAGGAGCCTTTCGGTTCTTGCCGGCTCGGGGAACACCCGGTCGACCCAGAACCACAGCGTCGCCCGGCGCCGCAGGGCGCTGTGCAGAACCAGGTCCCACGTGGGGTCGTCGAGGGTCAGCGCCTTCCTTGCCAGGAACAGGACCAGGAGATCCTGGCGGCCGAGGAGTTTCGAGGGGTCCGCGCGCCAGCTCCGTACGGCCCGGTCGAGAAGCGCCCGGGGCTCCGAGCTCACCTCACCCGCCTCGTGCACGATGCTGAGCGAGGCACCAGGCGGGAGCGACGAGGCGAGCGTCAGGACCTGCAGCATGCGCTGCCGCTCGCCCCGGACGGCCGCGTCGATCCACCGGCGGTGATCGGCCCCCGTGGCGAGCCCCGTCCTCGCGCCGTGCCGGGTCACGACCGTGTTCCGCTGGAAGATCGTGACCTCGCCCGCCTCGGTCGGATACCGGCCCTCTTTCGAGAAGACGAGCGGGGGCTTCTCGGGGGGGTCGACCACGACCGAGATCACGTGCCGGCCGGGGCGGTCCGCCTGGGCGGAGCCGGTCGAGATCGCGACGTGGCCCGGCGCGACGCTGCCGTCGATGAGATCCGACAGCGACTCGGCGTCGAAGAACGCACCGGTCGCGCGGTCAAGGCCGGGGCGATCACCGCCGGGGGACTCGACCCCGAAAAGGATCTCGCCTCCGCCGCTGTTCGCCAGCGCGACGACCTCCCGGACGAGGCCGAGCCGATCGGCGGGATTACCGGGGTCGAAGCGGGGATACAGCATCACGGTCCGGTTTCCCCGTCCGACATCGGCCATCAACGCCCCCTAAGCGGCATCTTCCTCGCGCGCTTCGCGCGCCTCCTGGATCCTGCGCTCGGCGAGACGGACGTAGTTCTCGTCGGTCTCGTACCCGACGTAGTGGCGACGGGTCGCGATCGCGGCGACGGCCGTCGTGCCGGAGCCGATGAACGGGTCGAGGACGACGTCACCGCGGTAGGTGTACAGCTCGATGAGGCGACGCGGCAGCTCGACCGGGAAGGGGGCGGGGTGGCCGACCCGCGTCGCGGACTCCGGCGCGATGTGCCAGACGTCGAGGGTCCAGGACATGAAGTCTTCCTTGGAGATGCTGGCCTCGTGCGGCAGCCCGAGTGCTGCACGCCGCTTCGGGTCGAGCGCCCTGTCGAAGCGGCCCTTGCTCGCCACGATCACCCGCTCGGTCACGTCACGGAGCACGGGGTTCGAAGGCTTCATGAACGATCCCCACGCGCAGTTGCCGCTCGCGCCGACGGCCTTCTGCCAGATGATCTCGCCGCGCAGCAGGAAGCCGAGATTGTCCTGCAGGATCCTCGTCACGTCGCCCGAGAGCGAGCGGTACGGCTTGCGGCCCAGGTTCGCCACGTTGATCGCGATCCTGCCGCCGGGCTCGAGGACCCTCCGGCATTCGGCGAACACGTCCTCCAGCTGTGCCAGGTACTCGACGTAGGTCGAGGGCACGTGGCCGCGCCCCATCTCCTCCTCGTAGCGCTTGCCGGAGAAATAGGGGGGCGAGGAGCACACCAGCGCGACGGACTTCGCGGGCACCTGCGTCATGTCGCGGGCGTCGCCGGGGATGAGCGAGTCAGTTACCGTGCAGGCACAGACCTCTTCGTCGTCGGACATCTCGGGCGCGGTGAACCGGCGGTAGAACGAACTCGCATCGTGGCTCTCGCGCCGCGACGCACCGAAGTCCGACGTCTCCGTCACACCATTTCTCCCAGTTCAGGCCCATCACAAGTATGACCCGCGGGTGTTCCCCGGTCGGGGATGCAGCTGGCGACCCACACCGGCGCCGCACGACGGATCCGGCGCCCGACGGCCGCGTCCGGCCCCGACGGTCGGGCCAGCAGGGTTCTCAGTCGCCGGTGCCGCCGCCGTCACCTGGCAGGGGACCCGCCCGGGCTCAACCGGCTTCGAGCGGGCGGGGCGCGGCGACGAGGCGCAGGCCCTCACCGAGACCACGGACCGTCGCCGCGGTCCCGTCTGTCTCGATCGCGAGGCGACTCGCCCCGACCGGGACCTGTTCGATCCTCACGCCGCCGAACGATGCCGGCAGCTGCGGCGCGAGCCAGACCGTCCCGTCGGTGACGGCGGGGTCGAGTCGGAGCAATGTGCGCAGGAGGCTGAAGG
>Ga0326728_10017054_pt1 | contig 14647 bp, 9 predicted proteins | sample MB3enrmetagenome_FD_207602 | JGI IMG/M metagenome (GOLD analysis project Ga0326728, IMG submission 207602) | Lab enriched peat soil microbial communities from McLean, Ithaca, NY, United States - MB31MN | ecosystem: Environmental > Terrestrial > Soil > Wetlands > Peat | place: USA: New York...
GCGCCGCGGTCAGGCGTCCTGTTCCTCGTCGTCGGAGGCGGGGACTGGTTCGAGATCCTCCTCCTCGAGAATCTGATGGCAATCCAGGCAGCGGAGATAATCGACACCGTCGCGGCGCGCGATAACCTCCGTTCGCGAGTGCTGGCACAAGGGTTCCATAAAGACGGCAGGTATCCCCATTTTATGCGAGCCGGTGAGCTTGTCAAGCCCCCAAAACGCCGGAATCGGAGGCGGGCTGGAGAGTGGAATCGGAGGCGGGCTGGAGAGTGGAATCGGAAGCGCACTGGAGAGTGGAATCGGAAGCGCACTGGAGAGTGGAATCGGAAGCGCACTGGAGAGTGGAATCGGAGGCGCACTGGAGAGTGGAATGGCCGGCGGGGCGGAGAGCGGGATCGGATACAATTCTTTAGAGATGATCGCCGGGGACTCGACCAAGCTGGAGATTGCGGCGGCGGACCTGGACGCGACGCTAGAGAGCGTACCGGAGCGCCCGGCGGTGTTGCTGGTGTGGCCGGGGGAGGGGGCGCCGTACCTGGCGCGGACCAGCGTGCTGCGGCGCAGGCTGAAGCGGCTGTTGGGAGCGCGCGGCGCGTCCACGCGGTTTCTGAATCTGCGCGCGGTGGCCCGGCGGGTGGAATACTGGCTGACCGGCTCGCGCTTGGAGAGCAGCCTGCTGTTCTACGAGCTGGCGGTGCGGCATTTTCCGGAGAGTTATCCGAAGCTGCTGATGCTGCGGCTGCCGCATTATTTCAAGGTGATCCTGTCGAATCCGTTCCCGCGCACGCAGGTGACGGGGCGGCTGGGCGGCGGGCGTTCGCTATACTTCGGCCCGTTTCGCACGCGCGCCTCCGCCGAACTGTTCGCGAGCCAGGCGCTGGACTTGTTCCAAGTGCGGCGCTGCCAGGAGGATCTGGAGCCCAGCCCGGGCCACCCCGGCTGCATCTACGGGGAGATGAACTTGTGCCTGAGGCCGTGCCAGCAAGCGGTGGGCGTTGGAGAGTACGCGAGCGAGGTGGCGCGGCTGGTGCGATTCATGGTTAGCGAGGGTCGGTCGCTAGAGGAGCCTCTGGCGGCGTCACGCGACCGCTTGAGCGAGGAGCTGGACTTCGAGGCCGCGGCACGGCAGCACAAGCAACTCGAGAAGGTTCAGCAGGTGCTGCGCCTGCGCGACGATCTGGTGCGGGAGGCCGGGAGCCTGTGCGGGGTGGCGGTGACGGCGTCGGTGGCGGCGGGCGCGGTGGAACTCTGGTTCGTGCTGGGCGGCGGCTGGCAGGCTCCGGTGCGATTCGGATTCGAGGCGGTGGAGGGCAAGACGGTATCGCTCGATCACCGGCTGCGCGAGGTGGTGGCGGGACTGAGGCCGCGGAAGCTGCCGGCGCGGGAACGGCAGGAGCACCTGGCGCTGCTGGCGCGCTGGTACTACTCGAGCTGGCGCGACGGCGAATGGCTGCCCTTCAATGGTCTGGAGAGCGTACCCTACCGGAAGCTGGTGCGGGCCATCTCGCGCGTGGCGGCTCCGGCTTTGGAAAGCTGAGCGAACGGCCCGGGGCGGCCAGGGTCCCCGGTTCTTCGAGCACAGGGTGTTCAGAAGGGCCGAGAAGCGCCGGCCCCGGCATCGCTCACGGTCCCGGCAAGGTGACCACGCCGGTTTCGCCGGAGGAAGGCGCAGCGCCGGAATCCGCGGGCGCCGTTTGGATCACCACGTCGGCGCTGGGCGGCGCACTGGTAATCCACTTCATCAAATCCGCCTCGGTGCAGCATGCCAATTCAATCTTCACGGTGTAGCCCTCGGCCTTCAGTTCCACGCCCCGAAGGGCTGCAACCAACGGATACGCCTTAGCATGGGCGGCCGCGAGTTCGAGCAGGTCCGTGTGCAGCACCTTCGCCAAGCCGATGGCGTCTCGCTCGGTTCGGGTGACCACATCGAGAGAAAGCTTCGCGGCGGGCGCAATGACGAGGCCGCCGCTGATCTGGCGAATGGAATCGATCAGCGCGGGGGTGAGCGCTCCGCTGAATATGGATTCCTCCGCCCCGCGCACCATCTCGGGAAAAGAGTTGGTGAAGACCCAGAAATCGTAAGTGGAGCGGAGCGCGCGGATCTTGGCGACCGCCAGGGAGCCCAGACCGCCCGCGGGCACTTGGCGCGCGATGGCGTTCTGAACGGTCTGCCGATCCCCTCCGACAATCCGCGTTCCATCCAACAGGGCGAACATAAAGGGGCGACCTCGCGGGGCCAGGAACACCTTGGCGTTCCGGATCTCCACCATGGACATGCCGTACCGGCCGGCGACGGCCTGCACGTCGGCGAGACTGAAGGACCCACTGAGCATGAGCAGGTAGCGGCCATCGCGCGCATCTGTGGGGAACGCGATAAGCAGCTCTCGGCTCCCCCGCAGGATTCCCTTCTCGGCGGCGCTGGCGGACGCCAGCACTCCCCTGGCCCCGTACAAAAACGCCACAAGGAACTGCTCAGCCTTCGCGGCATCCAGCCGCTCGATATCGACGCCAAACACGAAGGTGTTACGGGGAGCGAGGCCGAGCCACTCCGGATCGGCGGCGCTGGCGGTACCCGCGAGCAGCCCGGCACACAGCGAGTACGCCAGGAGGCGAACCAGCCGGCTGGTCATGCTACTGGGACTTGGGCGGCGCGGCCGGCTCTTTCTTCCCCTGCGTGCCGGACTGGACCAGCTTGATCAGGTCTTCCTCGGGGATCGCCAGCGACAGTTTCATGATGTTGCCGTCGGCCCTCAGGTCCAGGGTCTGGAGGAGGGGCGCGAACTGCTTGGCGCTGTCGCCGGAGGTCGCCAGGCCGATGAGCATCTTAAGACCGTCGACCAGGCCGGTGGCGTCCTTCTCGGTAAGGGTGACCACCTCGAAAGAGACCAGCAGTTTGGGGCCAAAGGTGAGGCCGCCGCTGATCTGTTGGATGGACTTGAGCGCATCGCCCTGGAGAGCTCCGCCGAATGCCTCGGGAGGGGCGCTCTTAGCGAGGTCGGACAGTGGAGTCGTGGTGAGGATCCAGAAGTGGTGGCTGGCGCGCACCGCGCGGAGCTTCGCCGCCACGGCAGGGTCCAAGCCTTTCCCAGCCCCCGCCCGGCTGGCCAGGGCGGCCTTCACGCTGGGCGAATCGCCGGCGACGATCAGCGCGGGGTCGGCCAGGGCCACCGAGAACGGCTGGTCCTGCTCCTTGCTGTATACGGTAACGCCCTGGACGGTGGATTCGGTCAGGCCGACCATCTTGGCGATGCCCACGAGCGGAGCGGCGTCGAACTTCCCGGCTACCAGGATCAGGGCGCGGCCCTTTTGGCCGCCGGACGGCGCGGCGACGAGAACTTCGCGGATGCCGTGCACGAAATTGAGCGCGATGGCGGCGGTCGGGTCGTTGTTCGCGTTGGCCTGGGCCTCGACTTGCGCGAAGATCGTCTGTCCGAACTTGCTGGCGCGGATCTGCTCGAGGTTGATGCCGATGACGACGCCGGTGTCGGAAGCAATGAGGCCGAGCGAATCCGAATCGGCGGCGAGGGCCGTACCGGCAAGCAGCACGGCGCAAATGGAGTACTTCAGGAGGCGAGTCAGTCGATTAGTCATACTGCCCGATTATACGCTTTGGCGGAGCGGTTTGTTCCCGCGGTCCGGAGCGCTAGGATCAAAGCATGGTCATCCTGGACGGAGAGTGCCTGACCATCGAAGAGGTGGCGGCGGTGGCGGGGGCTGGGGAACCGGTGGGGCTGGCGCCGGAGGCGGTCGAGAAGATGCTGCGAGCCCGGGCGGTGGTGGAGCGCCTGGCCGCGGGGGACGCGCCGGTTTACGGGGTCAATACCGGCGTCGGCCTGCTGGCGGACGTGCGGATTCCCGCGGCGGACCTGGAGCAATTACAGCGTAACGTGGTGCGGTCGCACGCCTGCGGGGTGGGAGAGCCGCTACGCAGAGAGGAAGTGCGCGCCATGCTGCTGATCCGGGCCAACGTGCTGGCCAAGGGATTCTCGGGCATACGGCCGGTGGTGGCCGAGCGCTTGTGCGAACTGCTGAACCGTGGCGTAACGCCGGTGGCGCCGTCGCGGGGAAGCGTGGGGGCGAGCGGTGACCTGGCGCCGCTGGCGCACGTGGCGCTGGTGCTGATGGGCGAAGGGGAGGCCGAGATCGGCGGGGCGCGCTGTGGGGGCAGGGAAGCGCTCGATCGGGCGGGTCTGGAGCCTCTGGCTCTGGCGTCCAAGGAGGGCATTTCGCTCGTGAACGGTACGCCGGCGATGCTGGCGATCGGCTGTCTGGAACTATCCGCGGCCGAAATCCTGGCCGATACCGCGGACCTGGCCTGTGCGATGAGCCTGGACGCGCTGCGAGGCACGACGCGGGCCTTCGATGGGCGCATCCACCGGGCGCGTCCGTTCGCCGGCCAGGGGGAGAGCGCCGCGCGCCTGGAGCGCCTGCTCGAAGGCAGCCAGATCCGGGCATCGCACGCCGGTTGCAGGCGGGTGCAGGACCCTTACTCGCTACGCTGCGCGCCCCAGGTGCACGGCGCGGTGCGCGACACGCTGGGGGAGGCGCGGCGGGTTTTTTCGATCGAGCTGAACTCGGCCACCGACAACCCGCTGGTGATTGGCGAAGAGATCTTCTCGGGAGGCAACTTTCACGGCCAGCCGCTGGCGCTGGCGCTGGACTATATGGCCATCGCGCTCACGGCGCTAGCCGGCATTTCCGAGCGGCGCATCGACCGGCTGGTCAACCCGGCGCTGAACGAAGATCTGCCGCCCTTCCTGGCGGGCCAGGCGGGTTTGGAGTCGGGCCTGATGATGGCGCAGGTGACGGCGGCGGCGCTGGTGGGGGAGAACCGGGTGCTCTCGCATCCCGCCTCGCCCGGATCGATCACCACCAGCGGGAACAAAGAGGACTTCGTCAGCATGGGGATGACCGCGGCGTTGAAACTCCGGGACGTGGTGCGGAACACGCGAACGGTGCTGGCCATCGAGACGCTGGCCGCGGCGCGCGCGCTGGATTTCCTGCGGCCTCTACGCTCCAGCGGCATTATCGAAGGGGCGCGCGAGCTCATTCCCAGGATCGAAGGCGACCAGCCGCTCTCCGGGGAGATCGCCAAAGTGGACGATCTGATCGCGCGCGGACTGCTGCGGGCGAGCTAGCTCGGGCTCAGGCTCACCGGCGCGCTTTCGCGGCTATTCCTTGTACTTGGCGAGCATCGCGCTGGTTTTCGAATTCCCTTCGCCACTCCCCTTACGCGTCTGCGAGAAGGTCTCGGTAGCTCCCGGCGGCTTGGCTGCGAGGGCCGTCAAAGCGGCACTGCTGATGTGAACGGTATCCACCGCCGGGGATGCCGTCTTCGACTGATGCTGCCGCTCGGGCGGCTTGGCCGGGTGCTGGGCAGTCTGGACCGGGGTTGTCGTGCTTACTGCGTTTACCATGGGGGACTCCTGTACAATAGTTCGTATCGGTCCCATCCGTGAGTTCTGCACTCGGAATCGCAGGTTTCTTTGGCAGGCCCTTTCTCTTACAATTCTTTACGGCGGATCGAACGGGAGCGGTAACTTTCACATTCTCCGGCACATCCTTATTTCGAGGCCAAATCTTCAAGATGGAGGATGCGTGAGGTTTGCCTTGATCCAACGATTCCTCACCCTTAGTGCGATGCTGGCCGGGGCGCTGGCCGGCGCCCAACAGAGCGGTTCGATTGTCTCGGCCGGGCTCCCTATCCCCGGAGCGGTCGTGACTGCCACGCTGGGCGACCAGAAGCTCGCGACCAGCACGGACGAATTGGGCCGCTACCTTTTTGAGGATCTGAGCCCGGGCGTCTGGACCATCCAAGTGGAGGCGTTCGGGTTCGAGAGGATGGAGCGCACCGTCAACGTGCCCGCCGACTCGAAGCTGGCTTGGGACCTGAAGATCAGCCCGTTTGAGGCCGCGCCCGCGCGGGCGGTTGCGCCTCCAGCGGCCGTGTCCCAGGCAGGCGAAGCGGCAAAGCCGGCCCCGGCCCCAGCGGCGGCTGCCGCCAAGCCGGCCGCGCCCCAAGGTACGCAGGCGAATGCCCCGCCAGGTGCGGGACCGAATGGGCCCGGCGGCCGATTCCAACGGTTACGCGTGAACCAGACCATACAGGCCGAGGCGCTGGCGGCGCTGGCGGCCGCGTCGCCAACCGACGGGCAGAACCCGGACGATCAGAACCAGAACGCCAACGAGTCCTTCCTGGTCAATGGCAGCTTGAGCCGCGGATTGCAGCTACCGCGCCAGGATGCGGACATGGCGGCTCTGGGGCCGGGAGGCGGATTCGGCGGTCCCGGTGGGCCCGGAGGCCCGCAGGGCGGGAATCCTCCCGGCTTTGAGGGCGGACAGGGAGGCATGGGCGGTCCTCCGGGAATGGGCGGTGGCCCCGGCATGGGCGGTCCCGGTGGGCCGGGAGGAGGTCCGGGCGGCCCGGGCGGTTTTGGCGGGGGCCGAGGAGGAGGATTCGGCGGGCCGGGCGGCCCACGTGGTCCAGGTGGGGGCCAGCGCGGCGGCTGGCAGAACCGGCAGGGCGCCACGGTGTTCGGCAACCGCGCCGGACGGGGACGGGAGACTTTCCACGGCAACCTGTCCTTCCAACTGGACAACTCCGCGCTGGACGCGCGCCCCTACTCGCTCACCGGCCAGTTGGTGAACAAGCCTTCCTACGCGCAGGCGCGCATCGCTGTTTCCGGCGGAGGGCCGCTGCGAATCCCCAAGGTGATCGACAGTTCGAAAACGTTCCTCTTCGCGAGCTATTTCGGCACCCGCAGCCGAAATCCATATAACGCCACTTCCACGATGCCCACCGCGCTGGAGCGCACAGGCGATTTCTCGCAGGCGACCGGGCTGGGAACCATCTACGATCCCACCACCGGCGCGCCGTTCCCGAACAACGCGATTCCCTCCACGCGCATCAGTCCGATCGCCAGCGGGCTGCTTTCGTTCATCCCCATGCCGAACCAACCCGGCCAGGTGCAGAACTACCAGATCGTGAATTCCGTGCCGCAGAATACGGATAACTTGAGCGTGCGGTTGTTCCACAGCCTGACCCAGAAAGACCGCATCGGCGGCTCCTTCGCCCTCCAGCAGCGCGATGCGGAGACCTCCCAACTCTACGGCTTCCAGGATACGCAGACCGGGCGCGGAATCAGCAGCGACCTTTCCTGGACGCGCACCATCAAGACGGGCGTCATCGACAGTTTGCACTTCACCTTCTCGCGCAACCGCAGCACCACCACGCCGTATTTCGCCAATGGCGCGAACGTGGCCCAGCAACTGGGCATCGGGGGCACTTCCAGCAACCCGCTGGACTACGGTCCGCCCAACCTCTCGTTCACCAACTTCGGAGGTCTGTCGGACGGCGCGGCGTCGCTCATGCGGAACCAAACCACGGGCGCGAGCGACAGCCTGATCGTGGTCCACGGGAAGAACACCTGGACCTTCGGCGGCGGGTATCAGCGCATGCAGCTCAACAACCTCAGCGACCAGAATGGCCGCGGTTCGTTCACCTTCAGCGGCCTGGAGACCAGCGCCCTGGATGCCAACGGTCAGCCACTGCCCGGGACGGGCATCGATTTCGCCGATTTCCTGCTGGGACTGCCCAACAGCAGTACGATCCGGTACCAAGGCGCGGACACCTATTTCCGCGGATCTCTCTACACGGGCTACGCCCAGGACGACTGGCGGCTGCGGCCCAACCTCACCGTCGATGTCGGGCTGCGTTATGAGTATCGAACGCCCCTGGCCGAGAAATACGACCGCATGGTGAACCTGGATATCGCTCCGGGATTTACCGCGGTGGCTCCGGTAACTCCCGGAGCTACCGGTCCCTACAGCGGCGTCTTCCCTCAGGGGCTGGTCAATCCGGATCGCGACAATTTCGCGCCCCGCGTGGGGGTAGCCTGGAAGCCGTTCCCTAAGAAGGAGATGGTGGTGCGGGCCGGTTATGGCATCTACTACAACGGCAGCGTCTACAACCAGATTGCGTCCCAGTTGGCCCAGCAGCCCCCGTTCTCCAATTCGTGCAACCTGATCACCAGTCTGGAGACCCCGCTCAGCTTGCAGAACGGCTTCCCTTGTGGCTCGGCCGCCTCGGCCGGCTCCGCCACCCAGATCTCCAACACCTTCGCCGTGGACCGCAATTACCGGATTGGCTACGCCCAGACCTGGAACTTCTCCGTGCAGCGCACACTGCCGCATTCCCTGGTGGTTGAGTTGGGCTACTTGGGCACCAAGGGCACGCGCCTGGACGTCCAGGGAATCCCGAACGTTGCGCCGCCGGGTTCTCCGCTCACGGCCGAGAACCGCCGCCCGATCGAAGACGCCGGCGCCTTCATCTACGACAGCTCGAATGGGAATTCCATCTACCACGCCGCGCAGGCGCGCCTGAGCCGGCGCTTCCGCCGCGGACTTTCCGGCAATCTCCTGTACACCTTCTCGAAATCCATCGACGATGTGTCGAGCTTCAGCGGCGCCGGCGGCAACGCGGTGGTCGCCCAGAACTTCTACGATCTGAGCGCCGAGCGCGGTTTGTCCAGCTTCGACCACCGGCACTCGCTCACTTCGTCCTATGTGTTTTCGTCCCCGGGCAGCGGCACCACGAACAGTTTTGCGGCCAAGGGCTGGCAAGGCAAGCTGATCCGGAACTGGACTCTGAGCGGCTCCATCACCGCGCAGACCGGCGCGCCCATGACCGCGTCGGTTTTGGGCAACCGGTCGGACGCCAGCGGCACCGGGGTCTCCGGGAGTTCCAGGGCCGAGGCGACCGGATTGCCGGTGGACAACGGAACCGGCCTGTTCAACCTGTTGGCGTTCACGCTGCCACCCACCGGGCAATACGGCGATGCGGGCCGCAACACGATTCCGGGTCCCTTTAGCTTTGTCACCAACATTTCCCTGGGCAGGACCTTCCCGTTTGGCGAAACCCGGCGCAGCCTGGACTTGCGTCTGGATAGCACGAATGCGCTCAACATCATGAACGTCACGGGCTTCGCGACCACGGTGAACGCTTCCAACTACGGATTGCCGCTTTCCACGGGCGCCATGCGGACCACGAAGGTCAATCTGCGTTTCCGGTTTTAGCTATGCGAATCGCTCCATTAGTCGTTCTTTCGGCGCTGGTTGCGGGCGGACAGCAGCGGCAGCCGCAATCCACCTTCAGCGTGACCAGCGAACTGGTGATCGTCAACGTGGCGGTGCGCGACTCCTCGGGACATCCCATTCCCGACCTCAAAGCCAGCGACTTCAGCGTCACCGAGGACGACAAGCCTCAGAAGGTCTCGGTATTCGAGTACCAGAAGCTCGACTCCACTCCGCTGGCTCCGCTGGAACCGCCTCCCGCCCTCAAGACCCGGGCTCCCGCGCCAACTCCGAAGGCCCCGGTGCGCCAGGCCATCACCACTTCGAAGCCAGGCCAGATCCGCTACCAGGACCACCGGCTGATGGTGCTGTTCTTCGATTTTTCCTCGATGGAGCCGCCCGAGCAGATCCGCGCCCAGAAGGCGGCCATTGAGTTCCTACAGAAACAGATGACCGGAGCGGACCTGGTGGCCATCATGACCTTCGCCAATGAGCTGCAAGTCCTGCAGGACTTCACGGCCGACCGGGAGAACCTGATCCAGATCATCAAGGGTTTCCACATCGGCGAGGCGAGCGAATTGGCGGCCTTGGGCGACACCGGCGACGACTCCTCCCAGGATACCGGCGCCGCGTTTACGGCCGACGATACCGAGTTCAACGTCTTCAATACCGACCGGAAGCTGGCGGCGCTGGAGTCCGCAGCCAGGATGCTGGCCTCGCTGCCGGAGAAGAAAGCGCTGGTTTACTTTTCGGGCGGAGTGAACAAGACGGGCGTTGAAAACCAGGCGCAACTGCGGGCCACGGTGAATGCGGCGGTGCGCTCGAACGTCTCGTTCTACTCGATTGACGCCCGCGGCTTGGTGGCCACGCCGGCCGGAGGCGACGCCACGCGAGCCTCCACCAGAGGCACCGCGATGTTCTCGGGAGCCGCCCAGCGGCAGCTTAGCGCGACCTTCAACGACTCCCAGGAGACCCTCTCCACCCTGGCCGAAGATACCGGAGGGAAGGCGCTGCTGGATACCAACGACCTGGGGCTCGGCATGCGTCAAGCCCAGGAGAGCCTCTCGAGCTACTACATCCTCGGCTACTACTCGACCAACCCGGCGCTGGATGGCCGCTACCGCCGCATCAAGGTGCAACTCGCCTCGCATCTCAAGGCCAAGCTGGACTACCGTTCGGGATATTTCGCCCCGAAGCAGTTCAAGGACTACAATTCCACGGACAAGGAGCGGCAGCTCCAGGAGGCGCTGCTGCTCGGCGACCCCCTTACCGATCTCTCGCTGGCCCTGGAACTCAACTACTTCCGCCTGGCGCGCGACCGCTATTTCGTTCCCCTGGCGGTGAAGATTCCCGGCTCCGAACTCGAACTGGCCCGCAAGGGCGGCAACGAGAGCACGGTGCTGGATTTCATCGGCCAGGTGCGCGACGCCCACGGTAGAATCGCCGGCACGGTCCGCGACAGCATCGAAGTGAAACTCAAGGGCGGGAACGTGGGTCAACTGGGCAAGCGCTTCCTGGAGTACGGCGGCGGCTTTACCCTGACCCCGGGAGAGTACACCCTCAAGTTCCTGTGCCGCGAGAATGCGACCGGCAAAATGGGAACCTTCGAGACCAAGTTCAGCGTGCCCGATGTGGTGGCCGAGCAGAAGTACCTGAGGCTCAGCTCGGTGGTTTGGGCCAATCAGCGCGAACCGCTATCGGCCGCGGTGGGCTCCGCCGAGCGCAACCAGAAACTGCTGGCCGACGACCCCTTGGTAAAGGACGGCTACAAGCTGGTTCCCAGCATCACCAAGGTGTATCGCACGGATCAGGACCTGTACGTGTTCTTCGAGGTTTACGACCCGGGCGCGGAACCCACGCGGAAGACGGCGGAGATCTCCGCCAGCGTGAGTTTTTTCCGCGGCAAGCTCAGGGCATTCCAGTCGGAACCGCTCCGCTTGACCTCGGCGCCCGAGAAGGGCAATGTGGTGGGCGTGCACTTCCAGATTCCACTGGCGAAGTTTGCCCCCGGCCCATACATCTGCCAGGTGAACGTAGTGGACGAGGTGGGCAAGAAATTCGCTTTCCGCCGCGCGCCCATGGTATTGCTACAGTAAGCGTGTTTGCAGGAGGAGACTAAAGTGTCATTGCGAATTGCGGGCGCGATCGCCTTTCTTTCCGCTTCCGCGGTGGTGTTGGCCGGCGAGTTCTGGCAGGATAAGCAACCCTCGGAGTGGACGGAGAAAGAGGTCCAGAGACTACTCACCAAGTCGCCTTGGGCCAAGGAGGCCATCCTGACGATGGGCGGTGGCCATATGGGGCAGATGGACCGGGGGGAGAGTGGCGGTTTGGGCGGTGGCAGCCACGGCGGCATCGGTGGCGGCATGGGCGGTGGTGGCGGTATGGGCGGCGGTGGTGGCATGGGCGGCGGAGGGTGGGGCGGAGGCGGGGGTAGGGGCGGCGCCGGTGGCGCGGATAACCCGGCCGCGGCCGCTCCCAAGGTGATCGTACGCTGGGATAGCGCCGGTCCGGTGCGCGACGTAGCCGCTCGCACGGAAGCGCCCGCGGATGTGAAGAACCTGGCGGAATGGGCGAAGGAGTTCTACGTCGTCACCGTCAGCGGACTCCCCAATTCGCGGTCCCTCCGTCCGGAGGGCGACGAAGGCGTGGATTCCGAGCGCAAAGAGCGCCTGAAGATGCTCACCGTGCTCCGAGTCAAGGGCAAGAATGCCGTCTCGCCCGCGCGCATCGAGACCTTCACTACCCCGGAAGGCCGCGCCACCAGCTTCCTGTTCTCGCGCGAGGTGGCCATCAGCCTCGACGACAAGGAACTCTCCTTCGAAACCCAACTCGGCCCGAGCTCCGTCAAGATGAAGTTCACCCTGAAGGATATGCTCTACCACGGGAAGCTGGAGTTGTGACGCGGAGCTCTCTTCGGAAGGCGCGCGAAGGCTAGCAGGGTTGCGGCCTACCAGAAATGCATGGCCAGCACTTGCGGGGGGCCGGGCGTTCCTTTCACGCAGGGGATTCTCAGCACCACCTGAATGTTCTTCCGGTACCAGTTCTTGGGGGCGTGGCGAAAAGCCTCGCTCAGATAGGCGGGATTGGTGACGAATTCGCTGGCAGCCAGCGTTCCAAACTCCAGGACTCCGGCCACCGAGACAACCGCCCGTTCCGTCGCCGCGTCCATCCTTCGAACGATGATCGCGTAATCCTCCGGAGCGTCCCACTGCACGGGAGCGTAGGGGACCGTCCAGCGCGAGTCGCCCGGATGCTGCCGGTCTCTCACGGTAGTGGCGCGGGCGGCGCCATCGCGATCGAAGTAAAAGCGGAGGCCGCTGGTCAGACGCATGGTCCAATCGTTGTTGTAGGCGCCGACCAGGATTACGGGATTGCCGCGCAATTCGGAATAGGGCGTGGTGGTTCCGCTGCGCACCCGGTAAGGCCGGCCCTTGGAGTGGATCAGCGCGGCCAGGTTCGCGATGGCTAGCGTGTCCCCCCAGGAACAGTAATGCTCTCCCACCATGCCGAGGTCCTGGAGCGTGAGAGTAGTGCGCCGCAGCATCTCCGCGCGGCTATCGCCCTCCTCGGAGCCGCTCATCTTGCCATCCAGTTCCGATCGGCGAGCTCCCGCGAACTTGTATAGCCGGACGGGCTGTCCCACGCAGACCTGAACGATGTCGCGATCCTGCATCAGCGGCGCCCAGAACCGATTCAGGTCGGTTTCGGAGAAGAGGGACAACCCCAGAATGCCGGCCGCCACCACAATCGCCGCCCCAGTCAAGAAAACCGGCCAATTCCGCGCCAAGGGACGGGGAGGCTCCGTCGAAGCCTCCGTCCGGAAGTCGGCCAGGTAGGAGCCGAGCGGGAGTTCGACGCGGACCTCGCTCGCGTGCTCCGGTTCCATGTAGTACTGGGCGAGCCGCTTGCGGACCTCGGCCGCGGCGGTGCGCACGACCGCGTCCTCGCTGGTGTCATAGGCGGGGTCCCGCCGGAAGACCTCGACGCCGATGGTCCGCTCCTTGAGGCGGTCCAAATGACCGTCGATGGTCTCCTCGACGACGTAAGCCAGTAGCGATTGGCAGCGTTTGCTGTTCTTGAAGTGGAGGCTGTTTACGATGCGGTCCAGTTGGGCGCGAAGCGCGGCCGCATCCATCCCGTCGGGAAACCGGGAGGCCGGCTTGGCGGGATTCGCTCTAGCGCCGTTGAGACCCTTGGAACTCGTAGCCCTCTCTCCCCGCTGCCATTCTAGCACGCCAGGTACGTAGACAACCCCCGCCAACCGGCCCGCCTAGCCCGGCGTAGCCAACTGAAAACACGGAACTAGCTGGAACAACCAACGTCGAGCACCGTACTCCACCTGGAAAAAGTTCGGACTTAGGACTATATTATAGGAGCTTGACGCGCAAGCGTCGTCGGCTCACGTCTCGGAGCCATGGGGGAGATTGTAGATTGCTGTATCGCGGGTCGCAGGGGCGACATTTGTCAGGCCCGTATCCCGCCGCGCGGGAGGATGGCCGCCCCATTCCGCGCACAGTGGCGCTCCCCAGCCCGAAAGCCCAAGACGACGCCGGGAAACGCCTCGCTTGCGGCGCCGGTGGAACATCCGGATGTTTCGACAGCGGGTGGAATCTCAAACGTAAATCTTGGAGGACCAGCATGCGAGCGATTCTGTACTGTCTATTGGCAGCCCTTCTGGCGGCCGCAATGGCGACCGCGCAGGTGGGCGGTAGCGGAACGATTGAAGGAACGGTGACGGATCCCGCTGGGGCGGTAATGCCCGGCGCTTCGGTTACCGCAACCAACGTATCAACCGGAGTTCAAACCACCCGCCAGACGACCGATGCCGGGTTCTTCGTGCTCACTCCGCTGCAGCCCGGCGAGTATTCGGTTTTGGTGAAAGCGACGGGATTTGAAACACTCAACCAGGAGCACATTGTCGTGAATGCCCTGGCAACCGTGGGATTGAATGTGCGGTTGAAGATTGGAGCGGCCACGGAAACCGTGACGGTGGAAAGCGCGCCGCCGATGCTGCACACCGACGATGCGACGCTCGGTTCGTCCATGGATAACAACGTCTATGCGTCGCTGCCCCTGGCCATGAACGGAGTCCCCAGGGATCCCACGCAGTTTATGGCTCTGGTGCCCGGCGTCGATAACGCCAGCACGCAGGCTGCCGGCCCCACCACGGCCTCCTTCAACGGCGGCCAGACGTATCAGAACGAGATCTACCTGGAAGGGCTTCCCCTGACCAGCGCCGGAACGGAAGGCGACACCCGCTATCTGGCGTTTGCCGTCTCGGTAGACGCGGTGCAGGAGTTCCAGGTCGAGACCAGCATCCCCAAGGCCCAGTACGAAGGGCAGGGAGTCGCGAACTTCGTCATGAAATCGGGAGGCAATTCGTTCCACGCCGAGGCTTTCGAATACTTCCGCAACACGGACCTGGACGCGCGAGGCTTCTTCCCGGCTACCCGACCCGCCGAGCACCAGAACGAATTCGGCGGACTGGTGGGCGGCCCCATCAAGAAAGACAAGATCTTCTTCTTCGGCAACTACGACGGGTATCGATACGCCTCGGGATCGACCCCCGTTTACCAGT
>Ga0326728_10017055_pt1 | contig 14647 bp, 12 predicted proteins | sample MB3enrmetagenome_FD_207602 | JGI IMG/M metagenome (GOLD analysis project Ga0326728, IMG submission 207602) | Lab enriched peat soil microbial communities from McLean, Ithaca, NY, United States - MB31MN | ecosystem: Environmental > Terrestrial > Soil > Wetlands > Peat | place: USA: New York...
CCGGCGGACGGAAAAGACTACGAAGTGACCGACAAGGAGGCATTGGATACAACCATCCTGCACGGGGATGCCCTGATCACCGATGCTAGGGAGAAGATTCTCAACATTCCCGCCCCCGACCCGGGAAATATCGTCGGCTATGAATACGTTATCGAAGAGCATCCGTTTGTCTTGCAGGATGTGTGGGGTTTTCAGAGCGTCATTCCTGTCCGGGAAAGTCATTATTCTCTGACGCTCCCTCCGGGGTGGGAATTCAAAGACGCCTGGATCAACTACCCGGAAGTGAAAGCTCACGATGGGGGAGGTGGCGTTTGGCAATGGAGTGTCGGGGACGTGAAGGAGATTCGAGAAGAAAGGGAAATGCCCCCCTGGCGGGGAGTCGCCGGGCAGATGGTCTTAACCTTCTTCCCAGCCGGAGGGGCAGCGGCCAATAGCCTGCCCACCTGGCACGATCTGGGGGTGTGGTACAACCAACTGACGAGCGACCGGCTGACGACTTCGCCGGAGATCAAGCAGGAAGTGACCACGCTCACGGCGGGGGCGCCAACTCCCCTGGCCAAGATGCGGGCGGTGGCGGAATTCATGCAACGCAACTTCCGCTACGTCGCCATCTCTCTGGGAATTGGAGGGATCCAACCGCACCCCGCCGCCGAGGTCTTCGCCCACCGCTACGGGGACTGCAAAGACAAAGCCACCCTGATGCGATCCATGCTGCGGGAGATTGGGGTCGATTCATTCTATGTGCTCATCAATGACGAGCGCGGCGCGGTGACGCCCTATACGCCCGCCCATGCGGGGGCCTTCAACCACGCTATTGTCGCGGTCAAGTTGCCGGAAGGTGTGGCGGACCCCGCGCTGATCGCCACCCTGAAACATCCCAATCTGGGAACCCTCCTGTTTTTCGATCCCACCAATGAAAAAACTCCCTTCGGCGAGATTGGAGGATACCTTCAGGCCAATTACGGCATGTTGGTTACCCCATCCGGCGGTGAGCTGGTGCAATTGCCCCAGCAGCCCACCATCCTGAACGGCATCCGGCGAACCGCCAAGCTGACCCTGGGCTTTAGCGGCGAACTCGAGGGAAACGTGGAAGAAGTGCGGGTAGGTGACCGAGCCGCCGGGGGACGGGAGAGCTATGCCTTAACGCGACAGCAGTCCGACAAGATCAAGCCCATTGAAGAAATGCTGGCCGATTCCTTATCCACTTTTTATGTCTCCAATGCCACCGTCTCCAATGTCGCCCAAACCAACAGCCCATTTATTTGGAACTACTCTTTGCGGGCGGAGAATTATTCCAAATACGCCGGCGACATGCTTCTGGTGCGCCCACGGGTAATGGGGAGCAACGCCAGCCCGGTGCTGGAGACGCCGGAGCCCCGCCGTTACCCCGTGGAATTCAACGGGCCGGAGCAGGACACCGATGATTTCGAGATCACCCTGCCACCCCGCTACGTGGTGGATGACCTGCCCCCCGCCGTGGACGCAGATTTTGGCTTTGCGAGCTATCACTCCAAAACGGAAGTGGTGGGAAATGTGCTGCGCTATCACCGCACGTTTGAAGTGAAGGAACTCAGCGTGCCCGTGAGTGAAGCGGCGCGGCTTAGGAAATTCTACCGCATCATCGCCTCCGACGAGAGAAACAACGCCGTCCTGAAACTCGGGTCGCCTTAGAACTGCAAGCCCGAGCAGCGGACGCGGTCATGTAGCCCACGGCGCAGCCGCGGGAAAACGGTGCCTCAGGTAAAATTCCTCAGGAGCCCCGTAGGGGCGGCGTCATGTAGCCCACGGCGCAGCCGTGGGGAAACGGTGGCTCAGGTAAAATTCCTCAGGAGCCCCGGAGGGGTGCCGTCATGTAGCCCACGGCGCAGCCGTGGGGAAAGCGAAGCAGATAATGATTGGCAAGCCCCGGCAGGGGCGGTGTCAGAAATGAATCAGACAAATACATAACGGGGGTCGTACTCCACGCCCTGTTTCTTCAGAAAAGCTATCAATTCCTCTTGAAAGCTGATTTTGCGATGATGTTCTTCCTGATTCCCAATGTAGCGCTTTACCTGGTCAACATGTGATCTGCTGACGCTGAATGCAGCATAGCCGGTCTGCCACCCGAAATAGCCCCGGTCCGGCCATCGGTCCTTCACCCAGCCCGAAGAATGGGATTTGACCTTTTCCATGAGGGCGGCGATGGAGAGCGTTCGTGGGCAAACCAAAAGCATATGGACATGATCGCGGGGACCGTTGATGAGCAACGACTGGCCTCCCAACTCATTGATGGTGCCTCCCAGATAGGAAAAGACTTCGTCCCGGATTTCCGGGGTGAGCCATGGTTGGCGGTCCTTGGTGCTATACAACGCGTGAATCAAAATGTTGGTATAAGTATGCGCCATGGGAAGCCTCCTTCGAATCGGGCCGGACATCGCCCCTGGCGGGGCTGCTTGGGAAAATTTGTTAAGATCGTCTTTGTCCCACGGCTGCGCCGTGGGCTACATGACGGCGCCCGCTACGCGGGCTTGGGGGATTTGAAGATTTGTTAATTCCCCCCTTGGCCCCACGGCTGCGCCGTGGGCTACATGACGGCGCCCGCTACGCGGGCTTGGGAACCGCCCCGCCTTTACCCGCCACATGGGCGGAATGACGGCGCCCGCTACGCGGGCTTTAAAGGTCAGACACCGGTGAGCGGATAGCGTCCAAATTGTTTCGCCGTCGCGTAGAAGGCCAGAATATTTTCCAGCGGCACTTGCGACTGGATGTTGTGGGCGGGGGCGATGATGAGCCCGCCGCCCTTCCCCACCGTTCGCAGGCGCAGTTTTACTTCGTTCGCCACGTCCTCGGGCGTGCCAAAGGGCATGACCTCCTGAATATCCACTGTACCCCAGAAAGTAAGCTTGTCGCCGTACATTTTCTTGACCTTCGCCGGATCCATGGATTTGGGCTGGATGGGGTTGAGGATATCGAGCCCGACTTCGATGAGATCGGGAATGATGGGGAAAATGTTGCCATCGGAGTGAAACGCAATCTTCACCTGGGGGTTGAGCGTCTTCCACTTGGAGAAAAGGTAGGCGTAGCGCGGTTTGAAGAACTCGCGAAAAAGCTGCGGTGAGATGATCATCCCGTCCTGCATGCCGAAATCGTCGCCAATCCAGATGACGTCCACGCCCAAACCGACCATGCGCGCCCCGGCTTCGTCAATCCAGGTCATCAGCCGGTCCAGATAGGCGTGCATGAAATCCTTGTTGTTCGCCATGTCCTCCATGACTTTTTCCATGCCGCGCAAATACCACGCCAGCTCCAGCAGCGTGCACGCGCACCCGCCCACGATGCCGTACTCCTTGCCGTATTCGGCCACCAGCCGGCAGGCGCCGGTATAGCGGTCCTCGCGGGTGAAGTCGGGCATGGTGAAATCCGCCGGGTCAACGATATCGGCAAGCGGGTGCCTCACCATTTCCGTGTAGGAACCGCTGTCGGCAAACTTGAACCATTTCCAGCCGATTCCCCATTCGTCCGTGTACTCTTCCGCGGGGTCGGCATAGAAGCCGGTGCAGGGTCCCACCCAGGAGATCAGGAAGTCGTGGTCCATCAAAATGGGGAGAGGCCCGCCCGCCGACTTGTAGGTCTCGGTTTGATCGGATTCCACGCCGAGGTGGCGGAGCACGGTGCGCTCCGCCTCCGGCGTGTACCACGCGTTAATCGGAACGCGGTCAGGCTCCTCGTGATTGATGGCGGTCAACAGGCGTTCTTTGTGGGTCATGCTTGCCTCCGCGGAGATGCGCCCCGGCGCGCGCGCCCCGCCGCTGACCGCGCATCCTACCCCCGCACCCCGGGTAAAGCAACCTCTTTCCGCGAGCAGTAGTGGGTCAATTGGGTGTAGAGGCGGCTTTACGCCGCCATTTGGCGAGGTAAACTCGCCGCTACGATTTCAAATGGCGAGGTCAACTCGCCGCTACAATTTCAAATTGACCCACTACCCCGCGAGGGAATGAGAGCCTTCCCCCGTCCGGAACCTCGAAGAGGTCCAATATCATTAGCCGTGGGTGAAACCCACGGAAGGGACACGACCCCCACAATCACCCAACCCCGCAGGGGTTGAATGTGGTTTGGCGCGAAGGGGCGGTTCGCGAACCGCCCCTTTGCGCCATCGGCGGGGCAAATGGTTCAAGTCCTCCGGGGTCAGGAGGTATTTTTGTGTAGTGGTTGCGGCTCGTAAGTTGGAGTGGGCTCGTCTTCGGCTGAGAGTCGTCCTTCTCTGCTACATGTTATATGACTGCTATGTGTTATATAAACTGGGATGACGCGCCTCGGCCCGGGAGGATGGTAATGGAAATGAATCAACCGGCCTCGGCAACCAGGACACCATTCCACCTTTTCATTTTCTTCTTTTCGCCCGCATTTGGTGCAGACCTTCATGGCCTGATTTTTCCACACTGCGGAGGACGAAGCAAGAGTCGTGATTTGTAAATTGACACCACTGCCCGGCCACACCTTTATTGCAGGCGAGGGCGCCATTCATGATAGACTACGCCTGTTCGGAATGGCGCGATGTCATCTCCGCAGATCCATACTGATTCCGGGGGAGGAAAACCCATGAAAAGATTTCCATTGGTGGTTGGTTTCATTGCAATGGCTTGCCTGCTGGCGATTTGGCCCGGCACGGGGCTCGCCCAGGGCGGGTTTGAACTGGTCAGCGGCCAGGCGGTGGTCCGTGCGGTGCCTAACGACTTTTACCTCGAGGGAAACCGCATCCCCGTCGAAAAACGGTATGCAGTTCTCTTGAAAAACGCCAGTGGCGCCCGCCTGGTGGTGGCCAACATCAACACGGCGGGATACAGTTCGCAAATCAAGCAGAAATACACGGGAATGGTGATTACGGAAACCAAAATCTCGGTTTGTGGCACGGATCTCGGAGTGGGCAGCTACGGCTTTGGGCTGGAACGCCCCGCCGCGCCCAGCACCGCCGACGCCACCTTCAGGATTTATAACCAGGCCGGGGAAAAGCTAGGTGAATGCGCGGCCAAGCGAGATGACACCATCAAGCAACCCACGCCGCTGACCGTGACCGCCCCCCCAGGCGGACCGGTAAAAGTCGCCCTCGGCAAATACGTCATTGAGATCCATTAGAGACGGAGTTCCACAGATTACGCAGATTGCACAGATTCAGGAAATGAAAACACTCACAACAGGGGATAGGGGGAATTCCGAACTCAATGCAGGGCAGGCATTCCCCCCCTCGGTGCGTATGACCACCACACCTGGCGCTTACTCTTCAGCCTTCCGGGTTCCGAGACTGCTATCTTTCGGCCTTCTTATTATAATCTGCGTAATCTGTGCAATCTGCGGATTTGGATCAAGAACCGCCGCACAGGAGACGCAACACACCGGAACCATGCTGGAAGGTTACGTTACGGTCATCGAACCGGACAGCATAACGGTGCTCGATCAGCGGAATCAGGTGGTGCAAATCCGCACCGGCAAGGACCTGACTTCGCAGATCCCCGTCGCCGCGCCCGTGCGGGTGTGGTACACCTCGGAAGGCGGGGTGAATCACCTCGAAGACATCACCATCATCAAGGAGGTGAAGTCCATCCCCACCTCCCCGATTGTGGGAAGCATCAAGCGCATCATCATCCTGCCGCAAGTGGAAGGGGTGGAGGATACCGACGGGTTGATGAACGCGATTTCCACCTACCTCACGGATACCGCCGGATGGTTTGTGGGTCCGCCCGAGCTGGCGCAGGAAGTTGCCACCCACCTCCAGGAGTCTTCCCCCTCTCTGGACGTGCTTGACCCCAGCTCCGGCGATTTCGATACGGATCGATACATGCAAGCGCAAGGCGCACTGGCGGGGGCGGTGGCGAATCGAACCCACTCCGACGCCGTGTTGGTGGTCAGGATTTTCAAAGTCAAGGCCGAGATGAAGAACTCCATTGCTACCTGGGATGGCATGAAGGAGCACGTAGCGTCCCATAAATCCTTCATTGGCTCCCCCTGGGGAGGAGGAAAGGGGTGGGTGTGGGCGGCCACCGCCGATCTGCGCCTGTGGAGCGTGTCCGGCAGTATGATCTGGCAAAACCGGCGGGGGTTCGCCGTGCTCGCCATGCAAGCAGGAATGAATTCCAAGTTTCAGGAGCGTCCGCTTTCGGCGGTTTACGACGACCAGGGTAGGATGAATAAGTGGCTGCAAGAAACTTTCGCCCAGTTGACCTCTCCCGGCACCGGACCCGGCGGGGAACCTTCGCAACTTTCTCCCGAACTTCAAGAACAAATCAATAAAATCAAGCAGGGGGGCGAGGAACAGAAATAGACGCCCCCGCCTCGAGCATCTTGCGTATTGTCAGCTCTTAAGTTTAAGATAATCAATTGTGGGGTGGCAAAAGGGCTGTTTAAAGGCACTTTGCCCTTGAACCCTGCTTTGCACATTCTTGGCCAGAGGGTGGGGAGAGCAGGAACAGATTCGAATTGCACTTTGGGTCATGATCTCCTGCTGACTTACCCCCCCATAGGGAGGTATTCCGATGAAAAAGATGGCGCTGTTGCTCTTTGCGGTCCTGGTGTTTGGCAGCCTCTCCTTCGCGAAATCCATAACCATTAGCGGGGTGGTAAGTGACTCGATGTGCGGGGCGAAACACTCGACTGCGGGAAACGCGGGGTGCGTCGAACATTGCGTTTCCAGTGGAGCGTCCTATGTCCTGGTTTCGGATGGAAAAGTCTACCAACTGGATGGCCAGGACAAGTTCAAGGGCCTCGGCGGGAAAGAAGTCCGGGTGACCGGGAAGATTAACGGCACCACGATCACCGTAAAGAGCGTGGCGGAGAAGACGAGTTAATCTCTCGATCCGTCGACAACCGGGACTGCCCAAAGCTGGGGCGAGTAGACTGTGGACTGGACCTGGTCGACGGCCAAATTGCCGGTAGTGTCTCAGTTTGAATAGAAAGCGGCGAAAGAGTTCACGGTCCCGAAGGGACCAACGGTGAGTAGCCGTAGGTTTTAACCTGACAACTTCCGTCGCCCCTAATCTAAACTGAGACACTGCCAAATTGCCCGAAATATTTGCAGGGGCACCGGGATGGCTGGAAAAGCGACATCTTTACCCTTACCTGCCTGATTCGTAGCAGCGTGCAGACTCCAGCGGACCCGTTACCAAAACTGAACCTCGAAATCGCAGGATTTGTATCAGTAAATCCGAAGCTCGGAACTTTACGGAGGTTGGCATGAAATGGTTCACGCTTTCCGTTTTGGTATTAGTCCTGGCCGCCGGCCTCAGCTTTGCCGCGCCCGGCAATGGCTCCTCTAAGACTTTTGTGGGCAGCATCGGTGATTCCATGTGTGGCGCCAAACACATGATGCCCGGCGAGAGCGACAAGGATTGCACTCTCGATTGCGTCAAAAAGGAAGGTGCCAAGTACATCCTGATCGATCCGAGCGGGAAGATTTATCAACTCAGCGACCAGAAAACCCCTGAGCAGTTTGCGGGCGCCAAGGTGAAGGTTACGGGCACGCTCAACGGCGACACCATTACGGTCACCTCGATGGTCGCGGCAAATTGATGACATCGGAAGGCAGTGGCGCTTGGGTTCGCGGACGCCCAGGATTAATCGGCGCGGGGCGCTCAGCAGGAAATTGAAATATCCGTTATAATCGGGGTGACGAGTCGGGAGGGTCGGAAACGAATTTATGGAAACAGATAACAGCACGCCCACGAACAAGGAATGGACAGTCCGCCGAGTGGGAACGGTGACATTTGCAATTTCCAAGCCCAAGAGAAATCCCCGCAAGCTGCGCCAGATGCGCCTGAAGAACAAACGGCGCGCGCGATAAGCGGCGATGGGACAAAGGATTAATAACCCCAGCATTTAGACCAAGGACTCATCGCGAGCGGAAGGGGACGTCCTTTCCGCAGCGGGAAGAGTGTTATTGACAGGGGCCGCACCCTGAGCGCACCTTTCGAGCGCCGCAGGGCAGGCAGGGCACATTCTTCAATTTATCGTCTGAAACGATGACCCCTTGCGGGCGCTCCGATGGTCCACGTCCTCCACCAATACGGATTCTCCTTCATCTTCCTTGCGGTATTTACTGAAAGCCTCGGCCTTCCGGTGCCCAGCTATCCGGTGATTCTGTTTGCGGCTGCCTTGGCTGCCCCCCTTCACCTCCCCCTGCCCATGATTTTCATCACTTGTGTTGCCGCGGCAATGGGGGGCGATGCCGCCTGGTACCAATTGGGCCGGTCGCGCGGCCGGCCGGTTCTGCGCAGGCTTTGTTCCTTCTCTCTTTCCCCGGACTCCTGCGTCCATCGCACCGAACGCCTCTTCCAGCGATACGGGATAAAATCCCTTTTCGTGGCCCGGTTCGTGCCCGGATTAAGCGCCGTTGCCGCGCCCTTGGCGGGCATGTTGAAAGTTACCCCCTTGCGGTTTCTCGCCGCGGATTTTGCCGGGGTCGCGTTGTGGGCCGGCTCGGCGATAGCTCTGGGCCAGGTATTTCGAAGTCAGGTGGAGTGGACCCTGGAGTGGCTGGCGGCGTTCGGGCGGACCGGGGTGCTCATTCTGGCCGTGCTTTTGGGGGGTTGGCTCCTGCTCAAGTGGGTTCAGCGGCAGCAATTCTACCGACTGCTGGAGCGTTCGCGCATCACCGCTCCCGAACTCAAGGAGCGCCTGGAGCGCGGCGACCCCATCGTCATTGTCGACCTGCGCTCCGATCTCAGCTACCATGAGGATGGCATCAAGGTCCCCGGCGCCATTTGGATTCCGCCGGAGAACTTCGAGGAACGCCACGCGGAGATCCCTCCCGGCCGCCCGGTGGTGATGTATTGCACTTGACCAAACGAAGCCACCAGCGCCAGGATGGCGCGGTTACTCATCGAGAAAGGCTACCAGCAGGTCTTGCCGCTGCTGGGGGGATTGGACGGTTGGGTGGAACTCGGTTACCCCACTGAACCGTTGGGCTTCCCGGCGCCCGGACTCAGTTCCATCGCGGCCGCAAGTTCTTCAGCGTAGGGCCGATGGGTAAGATTTACGGCGGATGCCCGCCCTCGCGGCCTGGCTGGGCATACAACTTTTGGCGACAGGAAAGCCTCTATCCATAATGATGCTTCCCGAGGATGGGCAAGCGCGAACCATAACGGGGACCCCGCGATGAAATCAAATTCCAACCTTGGCAAGAAAATCGTGATGGCAGCAGCCCTGCTGATATTGGCCGGTTTGGTCAGTTTGGCCACGGCCCCGGCAGACCAGCCGTTGTCGAAGGATGACATCACCCTGCTCTTGCTGGGAGGCTCACCCAGCGCCAAGATCATTCAACTGGTCGAGCAGCGCGGCGTGGACTTCCAGATGACCCCGGATCTGGCCAAGACGTTTCATGCCCAGGGCGCCGGCGATGATTTAATCGATGCCTTGCGAAAGGCGGGAAATAAGCCTGCGGCCAAACCGAGCGCCCCTTCACCAGCCCCACCGCCTGCGGCCATGAACAATGCGACTCCCCCCGCCGCGCCGGGGCCCTCCACCGAGGGCAAACCCAACGCTCCGGACGCCCCCGAACCCCGGGCGGAGGAACCCCCGCCTGCCCCTGCGGCTCCGGTTGCTCCCTCCTCCGCAGAACCGACGTTACACGTTCGGAATTCGGCCCCTGAAGGAAATACCGAGGCGCCGGTGGCCCCGCGCGCTTCGCCTTCAACTCAACCGGCCACGCCCGAGGCGAAGCCGGCAACCACGGCATCGAATGACACAGCAACCCAAAAGCAGATTCAGGAGATCCTGGATGATCTGGCCAGCCGCCCGGAGGCTACCGGCGGCCCGGCTCCCGCGTTGCACATCAGGGACATCAGCGGGCGTAAGCTCTCCTCCGATGATCTCCAGGGCAAAGTGGTGCTGATCAATTTCTGGGCGACGTGGTGCCCGTATTGCCGGACGGAAATCCCGGAACTGGTGCGAATGCAAGCGAAATACGGAGAGGCAGGATTCCAGATCGTGGGCATTGCCGTTCAGGACACCGAGCGCAAAGTGAAGGATTATGCCCAAGCGAATGGAATTAACTATCCTGTGGCCATGGGTGACGAATCGTATAAGGCGCTTTACGGGGGCGTCAAGGGATTGCCCACCAGTTTCCTGATCGGCCGGGATGGGGGCATCTACCGAAAGATCGTGGGCGCGCCCATGGACATGACCGTCTTCGACCAGGATATCCGCGCGCTGCTCAAATACCCCGCGCCCAGGCCAACGATGACGGCCCAGGCTGGTCCCCCCGTGGCGCCGGTTGCTGTAACCTCGTCCCCAGAGCCGGCTACGCCTGAGGCTGCCAAGAAGGAAACTCCGCCGGTGACTCCGCCCACGGCGAGCGCTCCGGGCCTGAAGGAACCCGACGCGCAGGAAATCCAGCACATCATCTCGGAGTTTGCCGCCAAGGAGAAGATCTTTCGCGAGGCCCGCAACAACTACACTTATCACCAGATCAACAAGGTTGAGGAGTTTGGCGGCGACAACGAAATCATAGGAACCTATGAGCAGGAATGGGACATCCTTTATGATGACTCCGGCAAACGCATCGAAAAAGTCACCTATGCGCCCCTGAATACGCTCAAGAATCTGATTATCACCAAGGAAGACTTGGAAGGGTTTCGCAATATCACCCCCTTTGTCCTGACCACCGACGAACTGCCGGACTACGACATCAAGTACCTGGGCCACGTCAAGGTGGACCAGATCACCGCGTACGTGTTCAACATCCGGCCTAAGGAAATTCAGAAGAACCGGCAATACTTTTCGGGTGTCGTCTGGGTTGACGACCGGGACTTGCAGATTGTCAAAAGCGAAGGCAAACAGGTGCCGCAGGATAAGACCCACCATGGGCAGGAGAATCTTTTCCCGCGTTTTACGACCTGGCGTGAGCAGGTGGATGGCAAGTTCTGGTTTCCCACTTACACCATGGGTGACGACACCCTCTACTTCTCCAATGGTCCGCCCGTCCACATGAAGGAAATCGTCCGCTACACCGACTATAAGCAGTTCAAGTCGGGTGTGCGCATCCTGACCGTGGAATCGCTGGACAAACAGAAGGAACAAACCACCACGCCTGCCGCTCCTCCCAGCAAGTAAACGTTGCCGGTGGAGCGGCGCCGGATCAAGGGCAGGGGGTGCCACAGCTTACTCCCTGCCGCCTCTTACTGTTACAATTCCTGCCATGAAGCCTCTCGAATTAAGTTGGCGCATCGTGCTGGTGCGCCCCCGCAACCCTCTGAATATCGGAGCGGCGGCGCGCGCGCTGGCGAATTTTGGCTTGTTGGAAATGGCGGTCGTCGCTCCCTTTGAGCCGACGTGGGAGGAAGCGCGCACCGCGGCCGTGGGTGCTAACCCGGTGATCGCCAGGGCGCGCGCCGTGCCTTCCCTCCCTGAGATATTGGCGGACGCCACGCTGGTGGCCGGCACCACCACCGGTTCCCAGCGCCATCTCGGCCGCGAGATCCTGACGCTTCCCGAACTTGCCCCCTGGCTGCGGCACCGCAAAGCCCGCGGTCGGGCCGTCCTGCTCTTCGGTTCGGAAAAGACCGGACTTTCCAACGAGGACATGAGCCATTGCCATGTGCTGGTGCGCATTCCCACGACGCCGAACTGCCCTTCCATGAACCTGGGGCAGGCGGTGGCGGTGTGCGCGTATGAATTGACCCGCGCGGGCATTGTTCCCGTGCAAAACCCTGAGGTAACCGTGCATCGCTCGGAACCTGCCAATCAGCAGGCACTCGATCACATTTTCGAGCACGCGGTGCGCATCCTGGATGCTTCCGGTTATTTCCATCCCAAGAGCCGGGCAGCCATGTTGGTGAAGCTCCGCCGCACCTTGCTGGATTTGAATCTCACCTGCAACGACGTTCGCGTCTTGGGTGGAGTTCTCTCGCAAGTGGCGTGGAAGGTGGGGCTTGAACAGGGGATACGGGATACGGGACACGGGACACGGTAGACGACAGATGGGGGCCAAAGGAACCACACATCATGCCCCCCATCCATTTTCCGGAATTCCGTATCCCGAGTCCCGTTTTTTGACGGTTGCGGAGTGGGACGCTATAATCTATATATTTCCTCAAGCAGGAGGCTTGTTTGCCGCTCTACGAGTATGAGTGCAAGAAATGCGGACGCAAGATGGAGAAAATCCGCAAATTCTCTGATCCGCCTCTGACGAAGTGTGAAAGCTGCGGAGGGAAACTCGAACAACTGCTTTCGTCGCCAGCCATCCGCTTCAAGGGATCGGGTTGGTACATCAACGATTACGCGAAAAAGTCGTCCGCTGCCGACAACAGTTCGTCGGGCGATTCTTCCTCATCATCGGACAAGAAGGAAAAGGCGGAGGCAAAGTCAGAGACAAAGTCAGAAGGGAAATCCGAGGCCAAGGAATCCAGCAAGCCGAGCGAACCTGCCAAGACAACATCCAGCAAAGAGTAGGAAAAGGTGTCAGGTGTCAGGTATCACGTGTCGCGGATTGGGGTAACGCGGTTCGTCCCGCGATTTGGTGTTCGGAACTTGGCCCCTAACCCCTAGACCCTAACCCCTGACACCGAACCCCTAAAGCTCCAGTGACTGGAGATACCTGCGAAAGGCTTTCCCCAGGTCAGGCCGCTTCAGCGCAATTTCCACGGTGGCTTGCAGAAAGCCGAGCTTATCCCCCGCGTCGTATCGCTTGCCCTCGAAGACATAGCCGTAAACGGGTTCCGTCGAGAGGAGCCGCCGCAGACCATCGGTGAGCTGGATTTCTCCCCCCGCACCGGGAACCACGCTGGCCAGGGCTTTCCAAATCGCCGGAGTCAGGATATAACGCCCGATCACCGCCAGATTCGAGGGGGCTTCGGAAGGAGAGGGTTTTTCGATCATGTCCTCAATCTGATAAAGCCGCTCCGGACAGTCCTGATCCTGCACCAGGCGCCCGCGAATGATTCCGTAACTGGAAACCGACTTTCGAGGAACGCGCTGAATAGCGATCACGCTGTGCCCAAAGCGTTCATAGATCTTCAGCATCTGTTTCAGGCAGGGAACCTCGTTGACAATGATGTCGTCGGAAAGCAGCACGGCAAAAGGTTCATCCTCCACCAGGTTGCGGGCGGTCAGGATAGCATCACCCAGACCTTTGGGAGTCTGCTGGCGCACGTAAGCAAAGCGCAGCATGCCGGAAATCTTCCGAAGTTGGCGGCGAAGCTTTTCCTTCCCTCTCCCTGCCAGTTCCTGTTCCAACTCCGCCGACAGATCAAAGTGGTTTTCGATGGCCTGTTTTCCGCGCCCCGTCACAAAAACTACCATGGGGATGCCGGAAGCAGACACTTCCTCAACCGCGTATTGGACCAGCGGCTTATCTACAATCGGCAACATTTCCTTGGGCTGAGCCTTGGTTGCGGGCAAGAAGCGCGTGCCCAGCCCTGCCACCGGTAATACCGCTTTGCGGATTCGCATGTCCCCTCGCTCGACCTGTGCTTTCAATAGGATGAAATCGTCCTCGCGATGTCCAGTTTATCCCTCGTTTCCTGCCTCGTCAAAGCATTGCCGATTGTCGATGGTTGATTGACAATCGGCAAGCGGCCATCGACAATCGTTAATGTGATGCTGATTCTGGGAATTGAATCGAGTTGCGATGAGACCGCGGCGGCGGTGGTGGCTGACGGCGAGCGGATTTGTTCGAGTGCCGTGGCCTCGCAAATCCTGATGCATGAAAAATACGGGGGCGTGGTCCCTGAACTCGCTTCGCGGGAACACCTTCGCGCCATTGAACCGGTGGTGGAAGAGGCCTGCCGCAAGGCCGGCGTGACCCTTGGCGATGTGGATGCGATCGCCGTCACCGAGGGGCCGGGCTTAATCGGCTCGCTGATGGTGGGGTTGGTTTACGGCAAAGCCCTGGCGCTTGCCTTGCACAAGCCTCTGGTGGGCGTGAATCATCTGGAAGGCCACATTCACGCCGTGCTGCTGGAAAATAAGATGGATCGCGCCGCCGGCAAGCCTCTCCCGGAAGCACGGGTCCCTGCCGTCACTCTGGTGGTTTCCGGAGGGCACACCACGTTGTTTCTCGTCGCCCCCGGCGGCCAGCCAGCCTTTCAGTCCTTTGCATATACTCCCCTCGGCCACTCGCGCGACGACGCTGCCGGTGAGGCCTTTGATAAGGTCGCCCGGCTCCTGGCCCTGGGTTATCCCGGCGGGCCGATCATTGACAAGCTCTCCCGCTTCGGCGACCCGCACGCCGTCGATTTTGGCCACATCAAGATGAAGGGCAACCCGTTTGACTTCAGCTTTTCCGGATTGAAAACCGCCGTCCTCTACCGGGTGCGGGGTACGCAACTTGCTCTGGAGGCCGAGGAGCGTCGCGCCTGGCGCAAAACCGTGCAGCGCCCCACCCTCGACGAATTGCGCGGCCAATGTTCGCAGACGACGCTGGACCTCGTTGCGAGCTTCCAAGATGCGGTCGTTCAGGACCTGGTGGACCGCACCCTGGCCGCCGCCGAAGACTGCCGCGTTGACAACATTTTCGTAACGGGAGGCGTTGCGTGCAATTCGCTGCTGCGCCGGCGATTCGCCGAGCGAGGCAGGGGATTCCACGTCTTTTTCCCTTCCCCCGCGCTCTCCACGGACAACGCCGCTATGATTGCCGCCGCCGGTTACTACAAACTTCTCGCGGGCGAGCGCGCCGGCCTCT
>Ga0326728_10017058_pt1 | contig 14646 bp, 12 predicted proteins | sample MB3enrmetagenome_FD_207602 | JGI IMG/M metagenome (GOLD analysis project Ga0326728, IMG submission 207602) | Lab enriched peat soil microbial communities from McLean, Ithaca, NY, United States - MB31MN | ecosystem: Environmental > Terrestrial > Soil > Wetlands > Peat | place: USA: New York...
TCACATAACTGAAGTATGCCCTTCTGGCCACTTCGTCCGCTAATGGCGCAAAATCCATTCCGTTTTGTTTTAAGTCCGCAGACGCAGTTGGCCGCGAAGCACCGGCCGGTCCTTGGTTTTTGTCTTGGAAGAATTTTTTACTTTTCATCCTGTGAAGATATGCCATGCAACGGCGCGTCCGCTATGGGGTGTTACCCTGCCGGCTGATTCTCCGAATCAAGTCCCGCCCGATCATCGCAAGCCGGCCTGGTGGCAGGCGGCGAAGACCTGATCCAGATGTCCCCGGCCGGGGACTGCCGCGGCAGGGGCCTTTCCGGACACCTTCCTGCCCCCGGGGAGCCATCATAGGCGATAGGGTTACACCCCATAGCGAAGAATCGGCGCATCACTTAGATTGAGGGAGCGACCGAGATGAGCAACAAGATAATAACGCTTGAGGTTGCGGCAGTGACTCGATAACGGCGCTGACAGATTGATGCGGGCTGGCGCAAGAACGCTTCGGGTGACAGTGAACAAAGGAAAGTGGAAGGAACATTGTGAAAAGAATTGTCGTGTTATTTTTTGTGTTGATCCTGCAGGGGCTGAATGCTTTCGGGCAGACGAATGCCGTGCCGCCAACGAGCCATTCGGTTCCGAATCCTGAATTGCAAGGGCAAAAGAAGGCTTCCAAACCCAAAATGGCGGGCGTTCCTTCTGAAGGCACTTTGTCTCATAATGCGGACATTCAACCGCCTCAACTGGCCACATTTCGCCGGATTAAACGTGAGCGCTTGTTGACGCCGCAAGGAGCAAATCATGATTTCGGGGCGGCACTGGAGGCAATTTTTCGGCCCGAGAACTATCAAATGGGCGAGACTGGCATTCGTGACACCGTGGTCACAATTTTTCCAACGGGACGTTGAGGCTGGTGATGGCAGGGATCAGTCATTGACCGGCCAGATTCCACCCTGAATTGTATAGAAAGAATTTGCTTATGAAGAAACTCATTATCGCGTGCCTTGCCGCCGCAGCCCTTGTGTCGCTATCCGCCTGCTCAAGTACGAATGGAACAAGCGCGACATCCACAACCAACACGACCATCAGGTCCGATACGCAGCCTCAGAGCCTGGTGCCTTTTCCCGACAATTCGGGCGTCGGGATGCAGCCAACCGCAACGCCTGATCTCCCCAACCAAAAATGAGGTCAAAGCTTTCGCAAAATCGAACCCTCGTCTTAGACTAATGAAATGAATCAATTGAAGCACATTTACCTGACCATCATACAACGGGTCAGGCAGGCTTGGTTGCTGCCTCAAACTGTCGCACATGCCCGGCAGCACAGGCGACGGTGGCAGGTCGCGCGGAAAGAACATGAATCCGACCGGCTGGACCGGCTGCGAAACCCGTCAAATTATCTGGGCAAGTGATCTTGGATAGTCCATCGCTCCGGAATTGGGCGCCTCTTCGACATACGCATCATCACTGTGCGCCGAACGCATGAGCATCATAGCTGCAAACCATCGGCTGATGGCTGGCTTTGCCAGTATGGCAGCGGCGCGATCTGCCCGTAAGCCCCATGGGTTGCGCGCAGAACTTCTTGCACCGTCCCTAATAACTCCACGTTGGTATAGGGCTTGAGCATTATAGCGGCGGGTTGGAGCAAGGGTAATCGGGCGAGTTGCTCCCTTGGCGATGCTCCCGTGGCCATGATGATCGGCAGGGCCATGCCAGCGGCACGCACCTTCTCGATCAACTCAACGCCTGACACCTTTGGCATGTTGTTGTCAGTGATCAGGAGGTCATAGCACTTAAGCTGAAGAGCGTTCCAGGCGACAGCCCCATCTGCAGCGGCGTCCACATGATAGCCGGCGTCAACCAACATTTTGGTGTTGAGACAGCGCATCAACGGCTCGTCATCCACCACCAGAATATGATGGGACGGACCCGCCCGGCATTGAAGCGATGCGCCGGCCGCCTTTCCCGGTTGCCGGATTTCGTCATCATTCATGGCATAATAATAGTCTGGAAGACCTTGCGGGCGCCATGGGGTGTTCTCCCCATGGACAAATTGGAGCGATTGTCACCGGTCACTTCAAAACCAGCCGGTCGGGGTCGAATCAAAACCAGCCACGCTGGCAGCTTGGAATTTGCGCCGTGCCGATTTCATGCGGGCGACATGGCAAAAACAAAACGGAGTCCAGAAGATGAGCTCATCTGGACTCCGCCCAACCCGCACAAGCGGGTTGGGGGTTGGGGAGAACCACCATTACCTTATACCCTTTCCGAGATCCGCCTGCCACTAGGTCGTTCCTTGCCGCCACTGGGAAAACCCTTGGTTTCAGCCTGGGCCAAAGTGAGGCGCGCCATTGTGAGAAGGGCGGGAACCGTGCCGATTTCATGCGGGCGACATGGGCAAAAGGGAAACGGAGCCGGGAACCGGTGGCAGGTGTCGGGAATTCGGCCTTCTCCATAAAAAAAGGGCCGGACGCCATTACAGCGTCCGGCAACCCAACAACCAGACCTCGGAATTGCAACTGAATGGGGAAAACCAAAAACCTATTCAGCCATCCGTGGCCTGTTGAGAGTGGCGCATTCTTTGGTCTAATGTTCAACACTTTATTTAATAAAATTTTGTAATCGGTTCAAGCGCTTCAAGCACTTCGGAACGGGGTGGGGGCGTGCGGGGTCGTTCATCATCTAAGGGCGTGTTTTGAAAATTGGATTTTTCGATCAACCGCCGCCAAATGGCTCGGCAGGAGCCTCGCCCTACCGAGGCGCTTGTGGTAGGGCGAGGCTCCTGCCGAGCCGGGGCATTAAAAAATGAGATTTTCAAAACACGCTCTAACGCTCTGGCTCTTGAACTTTAACAGGTCGTTTTAAATCCCGCCATCGTAAGGAGGCGGGTTGGACATCCGCCGTCCATGTGAATAACTTTTTTGAAATAGTTTTATTGGGGAACTATGCGGCGGGTTTAAATTCAGAGGCGCGCCATGAAACCGGCAAACCGCATCCTGCACGTTGATGGAGACAGCTTTTTTGCGAGCTGTGAAATCGCTTTGAATCCGAAATTGGAGGAGAGGCCGGTTTATGTGGGTGGCGGGAGAAAGGGTGATGGAATTGTCATTGCCGCCAACCGACAAGCCAAAAAATACGGCATTTCAACGGGCATGGCGTGTTTTGAAGCGAAAAGGCTCTGTCCAACCGGCGTCCTCTGCAAACCCCACTACGATGAATACCGGCGACTGTCCCTGGCCATGTTCAGGATTCTGGAAGATTATGCTCCGGTGATTGTTCCCATGAGCATTGACGAGGGCTTTTTGGATTTTTCAACGATGGATCAACACATCTGGCGCAACACAACTCCAATGAAGTATATGAAAGGCATTGGTGAGCGTATTAAAAGGGAAGTGGGATTGCCGGTGTCCGGGGGTCTCGGCAACTCGTCCAGACTCGCGAAATTGGCCACGGACGCTGCAAAGCCCGGGTTTATGGAGGTGCGGGTTGGCGAGGAGAAGGAGTTTCTTAAAGACAGGCCGGTCAGAGAATTGTCCGGGATCGCTAAAAACAGGGAGAGGGCATTATCAGGATTGGGCGCCAGGACATTCGGAGATGTCGCCAAACTCCCCTCAATGTTGCTCAGGCAGAAATTTGGGATCTGGGGGCAACAACTCTGGTTGTTTGCGAACGGTGAATGGAATGAGCCTCTGATTCTGGAAGTCAAAGACAGGACCACGATCTCCAGCAGCACCACACTCCCTCAAGACGAACCGGATTATGAAACGGCCCTGATGTTTACTTTGAGCGAGGCCATCCGTCTGATCGGCCAATTGCGCCGGGAACAGATGCAGGCCCGTGAAATCAGTCTGGCGGTCCGGTTCAATGATTTTACAGAAGTCGGGACCCGTCACCGCTATCGACACCCGCAATTTCTGAACACTGTCATCAACCAGACACTCGAAGCCATGTTCAGGGAGATTATGCAGACCGCTTTTAAACCAGTCCGACAGATCAGAATTGCGATGTTTAATTTGGAGCGCCTGGACACTCAGCCAACTTTATGGGGCAGAACTGATGCTGAGAGATGGGGCGCTTTGGACGAGGCCACGGATCAATTAAATGCTCAATTCGGCAAAACCGCGCTGATGACCGGTTCACAATTGGCTTTGAGGAAACGGGACGCTGCACATGTGACGCCAAAAGCCAAGTGTCCGTTTACGCCGCAGAGGGAGATGATGTTGAATTTGTGGCAACTTGGTGTGTGACTTTTGCAAGTTGTTGATGGAGAAGGGTGGGGTGGCCAACGGGACTCGAACCCGCAACAACAAGCTCCACAAGCTTGGACTCTACCATTGAGCTATAGCCACCAACCCGCCTAAAGAGTAGCTTTTTGCGGCGCGAACGTCAAGTTATTCGCCCTCCTGCACCACACTGCGCACTTCGCCGGACTGGAGCCGGGTTTTTAATGTTTGACCGGGGCGCGTTTGTTCTTTCGACCGGATGATTTTTCCGCCGGCGGCGTCGAGCGTGATCGAGTAGCCGCGCGCCAGCACCTGCTCCGGGCCAAGCACACGCAGACGGGCCTGCAAGGCCTCGCCGCGCTGGCGCAGACTGCGCAGAGAATGACGGGTCCGCTCCCGCAACCGGCGCTGCTCCCGGGCCAGCGCCGCGCGCCGTTGCGCCAGCAGTTGGCCGGGGCGGACACGGTCCAGCCGGACGCCGAGGTTTTGGCCGGCGACACAGCATTTTTGCAATTGTTGACGCGCGCAACGGGAGAGCGCCAGTTGCAGGTCATCCAGGCGTTGCAGGCGCTGATGGAGCAAGCGGCGCGGATGCAAGGCGCGGAGCCGCTGCCAGATTTGCTGGAAATGACGGCGTTCGCCCAGCAACCGACGGCGGACCAGGTCGCGCATTTGCGAGCGCACCTGGGCCAGCCATTTGCCGCCGGCAAAAGCCTCCTCGGTCAGAATCTCCGCCGCCGCGCTGGGCGTGGCCGCCCGCAAGTCGGCGGCAAAGTCGCTGATGGTGAAATCAATTTCGTGCCCGATGGCGGAAACGACGGGGAGGGCGGAATGGAAAATGGCGCGGGCCACAATTTCCTCATTGAAGGCCCACAAATCCTCCAGGCTGCCCCCGCCGCGCGTGAGCAGGATCAAATCCAGTTTCCGGCCGGGGATTATCGACCATTGATTGAGTTGCGCGATGGCGGCGGCGATTTCCGCCGCCGCGCCCGGACCTTGCACCGCGCAGGGCACAAAAATGATTTCCAGGGACGGATTACGCCGCCGCGCGACATGCAACACATCGCGAAGGGCGGCCCCGCCCGGCGAAGTGACCAAACCGATGCGTTGGGGGAATCGCGGCAGGGGCCGTTTCCGCTCCGGCGCAAAAAGGCCCTCGGCGGCCAGCTTCTCCTTGAGTTTCTCGAAGGCGGCCTGCAACGCGCCGACGCCCTGAAGTTCGACCGCCAGCACGCGCAATTGATATTGGCCGCGCGGTTCATACACGGTCATTTCCCCTTTGAGGAGAACCTTGCGCCCGTCTTGCAATGCCGCGCGATTGGCCAGCGCATCGGTCCGAAAGACAATGCAGTTCAACTGGGCCGCCGCATCCTTGAGGGTGAAATAAACATGGCCGGAACTTTGCGCGCGGCAATTGGTGATCTCGCCCGTCACCCAGACCTGGCCGACGTGCTGTTCGAGCAGGCGGCGGATGTCCGCCGTCAATTCACTGACGGAGAAGACGCGGCGCGCGGCTTCCACCGGAAAAAGCTCGCCGCCAAAATCCCATTGCGATGTGGTCTGTTTCGGCATTCAGGCGGATGGGTTCAGATGGAACATTTTTTCACGTTTTTGGGTGCCCTCCTAATCTTAATCTTAATCTTAATCTCCGAGGATTAGGATTAAGATTAGGAGCCGGAAACTGAGCCCCAAAAAAGGGAAATGCGGATGGGATCAGGATGTTCATGCCTCAAGCGGTTCGGAAATCCGGCGGATGTGGAGCGCGCGCCCGGATTCATTGTCGATTTCAATCAACGCGCCTTGCAACAGGATCCGGCCCGAGGCCACGCCGAATTTCTGCGGCGTGTTCGTGGCAAAGCGCTCAATGACCGGCGCGATTTCGCGCCCCAAAACGCTCTCGTGCGGCCCGGTAAAACCCGCGTCAGTCAAGTAAGCCGTGCCGCCCGGAAAAATTTGTTCATCCGCCGTTTGCACATGAGTATGAGTGCCGACGACCGCGCTGACCTGCCCGTCCAACATGCGGGCGAGGGCGATTTTTTCCGAAGTCGCCTCCGCGTGCAGATCGACAAAAATTATTTTGGTCATCTGGCGCAGGCGCGGGACTTCGGCGCGGGCGCACAGGAAGGGATTCTCCAGCGGCGGCATGAAAGTGCGCCCCTGCAGATTGAGGACGGCGACCGGCGGCAGCTTCTCCGAATGCCAAAGGGTGCTGCCCTGGCCGATGACGCCCGGCGGATAATTCAATGGTCGCAAAAACCGCGCTTCCGAAAGCAACAGGAAATTGACCTCCTTTTGGTCCCACAAATGGTCCCCGGTGGTCATGATATCGACGCCCGCGTCGAAAATTTCATTGGCCGTATTGACCGTGATGCCCGCCCCGCCGGCCGCATTTTCCCCATTGGCGACGACCATGTCGATGTGGTGCGCCAGGCGCAATTTTGGCAGGAGCTGCCGCACCGCGTACCGGCCCGGCTCCCCGACGATGTCGCCGACAAAGAGAAGCTTCACGGCAAAGAGATTAATGGGGAACGCCCGGCTGGCAAGTAATGAAAACCAACGGAATGAGGATTGCGCGAAAGAGAGTTTTGCGTGATGATTTACGCCATGAGCGTGGCCGAATTGCCCATCCAGATTGACCGCGAGAAAATCGCGGAGTTTTGTCGCGCGCGCGGCATCCGCAAGTTGAGCCTGTTCGGCTCGGTGTTGCGGGATGATTTCGATCCAGCGCGCAGCGACGTGGATGTGCTGGCGGAATTCGAGCCGGACGCGCTGAAAGGGGTTGGTTTTCGTTATTTCAGCTACGGCGAGGAACTGGCCGCCATTATTGGACGCAAGGTGGACTTTTGTTCGCGCCTCAACAAATACATTGAAACGGCGGTGCGCCGGGAAGCGGTTCCGATTTATGAGCGCGCATGATCCGCGAGTGACGTTGCGGCAGATTCAAGAAGTGGGACGCCATCTCCAGGCGATGTGCGCCGACAAAACCTTGGAAAAGCTGCTTGCTGATTGGCAGGCGGTTGCCGCGCTGGAGCGGGGCATCGAGATCATGGGAGAGGGTGTGAAGCGGCTGCCGATGGACTTGCGGCGCGATATCCGTCCGTGCCGTGGAAGGAAATCGCGGGCACTCGCGATAAGTTGAGCCACGGATATGACGATGTGAATTATCAGGTGTTGTGGGACGCAGTACAGAAAGATGTGCCTGCGCTCCTCGTCACGATTGAGCAGATGCTCAAGGATTTGGATTGAAATTCAGGTCTTGCTAAAACCCGTTGATCACGTCGAGGAGTTGGCGCAGGCGGCCGTATTGCCGGCGGTCAAAGCCAAAGGCGATGCGCGGCAATTCGAGACGGTCGTTGTCTTCCTTTTCCTCGGGCGTGGGTTCGATGACTTTGAATTTCTCGCCCAGGATGATGTCGCCAAAATCATCGTTGAGACTTTCAATGGCGGACGGGGATGGAACATTCTTGAGGCGCAGGACGAGCAAATCTTTGACGAAGCGGCTGGAATGGTAGTTGCGATAAAACCGGGTGATGATGCGCACGGCCTGGCTGGCATTGTCGGCAATTTGATAGAGGTACAGGTCGTCGGGCGAAATCATCTGGCCGCGCAAGAGGTGTTCGCGGATGTTTTTGTCCCAGACCTTCCAGTAGGCGCCGCCGGGGCGGTCGAGCAGGACCAGGGGCACCAGGCGGCTTTTGCCGGTTTGCATGAGGGTCAGCGCCTCGTACCCTTCGTCCAATGTCCCGAATCCGCCGGGGAACAAAACAATGGCGTCGGAATGCCGGACGAAGGTGAGCTTGCGGGTGAAAAAGTATTTGAAGGAGATGAGCTTCTTGTCTTTCTCGATGATCGGGTTGGCGGCCTGTTCCCAGGGCAGGCGGATGTTGGCGCCAAAACTCATTTCCGGTCCGGCCCCTTCGTGTCCGGCTTGCATGATGCCCGGGCCGGCGCCGGTGATGACCATGAAGCCGGCTTCGGCGATCTTGCGGGCGAATTCGACCGCTTCAAGATATTCCTGCCGCGTGGGCAGGGTGCGGGCGGAACCGAAGATGGTGACTTTGCGCGTCTGATCGTAGGGGGCGAAGAGACGGAAGGCATAGCGCAACTCGCCCATGGCGGTGCGGATGACCCGCACGTCGCCACGGTCCTTCACGTCTGTCAATAACTTGAGGGCATTGACAATTATTTCTTCGACCAAATCCGCATTATAGCCGCCGCCCTTTGCCGCAATCAGGTCCTGAATGCGGCTTTTGATAATCGGGTCAACCTGGCTCTTTTCAGCCTTTTCCACGGCCCTAAACTATCGCATTGCGCGGCAAATGCAATAACCTTAAACTGCCCAGCCGCCGGAACCCGACCGGGCGGCGCAATGGTGAAATGATGACAACGGATTACAAAAAGACGCTCAATCTGCCGCAAACCGGTTTTCCGATGAAAGCCGATTTGATCGCGCGCGAGCCGCAACGCCTGCAACAATGGCAAAACGCCAAACTGTATCAGAAAATTCAGGCTGCCCGCGCCGGCGCGCAAAAATTTGTCCTGCACGACGGGCCGCCCTTTGCCAACGGCGACGTCCACATCGGGACGGCGCTGAACAAGATTCTCAAGGACATCATCATCAAACATCAGGGTCTGCTGGGCCGGGACGCGCCTTATGTGCCGGGGTGGGACTGCCACGGGTTGCCCATCGAATTCAAAGTGACGCAGGACATGCGCAAAGCCGGCAACCCCGGCGCCGATCCTGCCGCGATTCGCAAAGCTTGTGAAGCCAACGCCCGCAAATACATCGATCTCCAGCGCGCGCAATTCAAACGCCTCGGCGTCCTCGGCGATTGGGAAAATCCCTACCTCACGCTGGACAAGGCATACGAAGCCGACGAACTCCGCCTCTTCGCGGACATCGTGGACAAGGGCTTTGTGTATCGCGGCAAAAAGCCGGTCTATTGGAGCATCCCCTGCCGCACCGCGCTGGCCGAAGCCGAAGTCGAATACGCCGATCACGTCAGCCAAAGCGTGTTGGTGAAGTTTCCCGTCGTCGGCCAGTCGAACACGTTCATCGTCATTTGGACGACCACGCCCTGGACGCTGCCCGCCAATCTCGCCGTCGCTTACAACGAAAAACTTCAATATGTCCAAGTCCGCGTCGGCGAAGAAAATTACATTTTGTTTCGCGGATTGCTGCCTGCCGTCGCCGAAAAATGCGGCTGGGCAAATTTCACGGAGACTCCGCTCCCGACCGGGCAACTCGCGACGATCCAATACCAACATCCGTTTTGCAATCGCACTGGAAAATTGTTCGCCGCCGATTTTGTCACGAGCGACACCGGCACCGGCTTTGTTCACATCGCCCCCGGCCACGGGCTCGACGACTACAATCTCGGACGGCAAAACGGCTTGCCGATTTATTCGCCGGTGGATGATGATGGCCGTTTCGCGCACACGAATGAATTGCCCGCGGAGCAACAGATGCCGACTGAAATGCTGGGCAAATCCATCCTCGAAAAACACGGCAAGAGCGACGCCAACGAAGCCGTTCTCCACGAACTCCACATCCGCCGGGCGTTGTTGCATCAGGAAAATTATCATCACAGCTATCCGCATTGCTGGCGCAGCAAAACCCCGGTCATCTTCCGCGCCATGGACCAGTGGTTCATCCAGATTGACCATGACACATTCCGCGAACGCGCCCTCGCTGAAATTGACCGCGTGAGATGGGTTCCCGAGTGGGGCGTCAACCGCATCAAAAGCGCGGTGCAAACGCGTCCCGACTGGTGCATCTCGCGCCAACGCTCCTGGGGGGTGCCGATTCCCGCGTTCTACGACGCCGGGGGCGAACTGATTTTTGACGCGCAAATCGTCCGCAACACGGCGGACCTTTTTGAAAAACACGGCTCGAACATCTGGTTTGAAAAATCCATAGCCGAACTTTGGCCGCTCGTGAAGCCCAAGGATTGGAAAGGCGCGGAGCCTGCCGCCAAGTCCAACGACACGCTGGACGTGTGGATTGATTCCGGCTCCTCCTCGCGCGCCGTGTTGATGAAACGCCCGGAGTTGCAACATCCGGTAGGGACGAGCTGCTGCTCGTCCCAGGCCGCGCAGCAGCGCGGCCCTACCGAGAAATGGCAAGCCGATGTGTATCTCGAAGGCAGCGACCAGCATCGCGGCTGGTTCCAATCCTCCCTGCTGCTGTCGCTGGCGGGCAACGGCGCCGCCCCGTTCAAAACAGTCTTGACGCACGGATTCCTGGTGGACGCCGACCGTGACAAAATTTCCAAAAGCAAGCAAAGCCAGGGCGGCTACGAAAAGCCGCAGACCGCCGAGGCCTACGTCAGGAAATATGGCGCGGACGTCGTGCGGCTCTGGGTGGCGTCACAGGATTATCGCAACGACATCGTGGTGAGCGAGGAGCGCATCAACAAAGTGGGCGAAACGTATCGCGCCATTCGCAACGCGCTGCGCTACCAACTCTCGAATCTCTACGACTTCGATCCCGCGAAACACACGGTGGCCGACGACAAGCTCACCGGCCTCGACCGCTGGATTCTCGGCGAGTTTTCAGAGCTGGAAACCGAAGTCCTGGCGGCCTATGCCAACTACGAATTCCACGTCGTCTATCAAAAAGTCAGCCAGTTCATCGCGGTGGAACTTTCGGCGATTTACCACGACGTCATCAAAGACCGGCTCTACACCGACCCGGCGAATTCGCGCCGCCGACGCTCGACGCAGACCGCGCTGCACCGCCTCGTGACCGGCTTGTGCCAGATGCTCGCGCCGATCCTCGTCTTCACGGCGGACGAAGCGTGGGAATTTGTGCCGGGGAGAAATGTGAATTCCGTTCACGAAAGTCTGTCGAAGCGTTGCGGTTTGCCGTTAATGTCTGATGACGTCAAGCAATGGAGTTGGCTGAAGGATTGGCGTGAAAAAATTCTTCCTGAATTGGAAAAAGCGCGCCAAGCCAAAATAATTGGCAAAGCCCTGGAAGCAAAAGTCGAAATCGTCGTTCCGCAAGCTCAATCGCAGTATTCTGATCCTGAATTGCTCCGTGAACTCGTCAACGTATCCGCGTTGAAAATTACGGTTGGCGAACCTCTTTCAATTTCCGTTTCAAAAGCCGACGGCCAGAAATGCGAACGCTGCTGGCATTGGGAAGAGGATGTCGGGACGAGCAAGGAACATCCGACCCTTTGCGGCCGTTGCGTTCTGGCAATCCAAGACACTGCGGAATGACGGACGGGCCGCCAGAGCCAGGCGTCCCCGCGCCGGAAGCAATCCGCCAAAAGGCCCGGACTTTTATTCTGCAATGGATCGCCCACCGGCAAGGGTCCCCCGCCGAACTCATCCGCGCCCTGGAGGAGGAGGTTGGCTGGCCGGCGCGCCATTGCCTGACGGCCATCCTGGACGAATTGCGCGCCAGCCGGGGCGGGCCGGAATTGGACCGAAAATATCTTCTTTACACGCTGAGCGAGGGAGCGGTCGCCGGAGCTTTGGCCGGGGGAATGGGGCCGCATTCCGAACATCAATCGTCCCTCGACGAACTGTTTGCCCGCAGCCGCCAGTTCCGGCGCTCGAAAAAATTTTCCGCCGCGGTCGATTTCATCGCCCGCTTTCGCGAGTATTCCCCGTTCAACAACATGCTGGTTTTTTTGCAGAATCCGATGGCGACTTGGTTCGCCACGGCCAGCCATTGGCAGAAAGCTTTTCAGCGGACGATCAAGGACGAGGCGCGCGGCATGATCATCCTGGCCCCGCGCACCCCGGTGCTGCTGGTCTATGACGTGGCCGATACGGACGGGCCGCCGCTGCCGGAAAAACTGGAGGTCTTCACCCGCACGTCGGGGCGCTTCAATCCGATGATCCTGGAGCGCACGATCAAAAATTGCGAACGGGACGGAATCCGTGTTGAACGCAAGCCCATGGGACAATTGCGGGGAGGCTTCAGCACCGCGCGCGTGCAGGATCAAAACTGGAAAATGCGCGTCGCGGTGCGGGCGGAACTGGATGAGGGCGCGGCCTATGCGGTGCTGTGCCACGAGCTGGCCCACGTTTATCTGGGGCACCTCGGGGCCGACAAGGAGGGCGGGTGGCCCTGGCGCCTGAACCTGCCGCTCAACGTGGCTGAAATCGAGGCTGAATCCGCGGCCTACATCGTTTGCCGGCGGGCCGGATTGCGCTCGCACTCGGCGGAATTTCTTTCCACTTATGTGGAGGACAGTTCCGACCTGGATTCCATTAGTATTGACCTTGTCAGCCGCGCGGCGGGCCGCATCGAAGAAATGGGCCGGCGCCTGATGCCGCCGCGTGAAAAGCCGGCCCGGACCAAGGCTGGCCCATGAACGCAAATCCAGTTCAAATTACGGCACTACCCGTAATCCGGCAGGATTGACAAGGCGCCATGCGCCCCAACACGGCGCCGCGTGGAGCCTCACCACGAAGACCGCGAAATTCACAGATTGCGAATGATTTGCGCTTGCGGGGACACTTTTGAGGTGTTACTTTCGGGACGTGAGCATAATCACCGCAAAACAATTGCACCAGGAAACCAAAATGGTCTTGAACCAGCTTGAGCAGGGCGAGTCTTTGCTTATCACCCGCAATGGCCGGACTATCGGGCGGATTGAACCACTGGCCGCCGCCGGGCAACCCGGCTGGCCTGACATCATGGCCGAAGTCTGGCGCGCGCAAAAAAGTGTCAAATCCAGCGATCGTGTTCCAAACCCGGTATTGCGGGAACGGCAACGACGGCGGCGATGAAGATTTACGCCGATACTTCCGCGTTGATCGCATGGTTTCACCCGGCAGATGAATTCGCCCAGGCAGTAACGGATTGGTGCCGGGAACGCTCGCCAGAGTTTAGTTGGAATCCTCTGCTGCGAATTGAATTGCGCCACAATCTTCGCCGACTCTCCGGCAAATATGCCGCCCCAGCGTGGCACGCCTACCAGGCCAGTGAATCCTCTTGAAAGCTGCGGCTGGAAATCCATCGCCTGTCCGATCTTTTGGAGCGGGGCGATGAATTGAGTGCCCGCCACGCCCAAAGCTCCCATGCTGGCACTTGGGATTTTGTTCATGTTGCCGCCGCCCAGCATGTCCGCGCCGAGATGTTCATTACTTGCGATGCCGCCCAGGCGGAACTGGCTCGCGTCGCCGGGCTGACCCAGGTTCATCTTTTTAAGTAAAGAATCTCACTATTGTCTTGGCCGGATTCATGAATTGGCCGGGCGAGGGCAAAGTCTTTTAAAGTTTGAACTTTCGGGGGATTTTGAGAATTTTGCCCCGTGGCTTACCACCCGAACCCATGGATGATCCTGCCTTTTGCGCTATGGCTCGCCCTCATCGCGCTGGCGCCTCTTTATTTTCCGCAATGGTGGACCAGGCATTATGGCAAACTGGCCCTGCTCTTTGCCGCCGCAACCATTGGCTGGTATCTTTTTGTTTTGCCGGCGGATGCTTCCCAAACCGTCCTCCACACCGCCCACGATTATTTCAGTTTCATTGTTTTGATCGGATCGCTCTATGTCGTTTCAGGCGGCATTCAGATCACGGTGCAGGGCGAAGGAGGGCCGTGGCGGAACGTGTGCTTTCTGGCCTTGGGCGGCCTGGCCGCGAACGTTCTCGGCACGACGGGCGCATCCATGCTTTTGATTCGCCCGTGGCTTCGCCTCAATGAATCCCGCCTAGCGGCCCATCATGTCGTTTTTTTCATTTTCATTGTGGCCAACATCGGCGGTGGGCTGACGCCGATCGGGGATCCCCCTTTGCTTTTGGGATTTCTCAAGGGCGTTCCTTTCTGGTGGGTCTTGCGGCACTGCTGGCCGGCCTGGCTGTTGAGCATGGGATTGTTGCTCGGCGCGTTTTATGTCATTGACCGCCGCCATTATGTCCCCGCGCCCCGGGTGGCCTTCGACGAATCAATCTTCGTCGGCTGGTGGAACGTCGTTTTTCTGGCGGTCATTGTCGCGGCGGTGTTTGTCTCGCGCCCATGGTTTTTGCGGGAAGGCTTGATGCTGGCAGCGGCGGCGGGTTCGTTTTTAACAACTGGGAAACAAGTTCATGAAGCCAATCAATTCCACTTCGGACCGATGCTCGAAGTTGCCGTTTTATTTTTCGGGATTTTTGCCACCATGATGCCCGCCCTGGATTGGCTGCAAGTCAATGCGCGAAGCATTCTGGGGCTGAACCCGTCTCCTGCGCTGGTCTATTGGAGTTCGGGGGGGCTTTCGAGCGTGCTGGACAGCGCCCCGGCCTATCTGGCCTTTGCCAGCGCGCTCTCGGGCATGTTCGGCGGCATGGCGTCGCTGCCGCAAACTGGCGCCGCCCATCTGGCCGCGCTCAGCATCGCGACGGTTTTCTTCGGGGCGGCCACTTACGTTGGCAATGGCCCGAACCTGATGATCAAAGCCATCGCCGAGCGGCAGGGAATCCGTTTGCCC
>Ga0326728_10017059_pt1 | contig 14646 bp, 12 predicted proteins | sample MB3enrmetagenome_FD_207602 | JGI IMG/M metagenome (GOLD analysis project Ga0326728, IMG submission 207602) | Lab enriched peat soil microbial communities from McLean, Ithaca, NY, United States - MB31MN | ecosystem: Environmental > Terrestrial > Soil > Wetlands > Peat | place: USA: New York...
CTCATCTAAAATCAATCCAAAACAGTCGATAAAACATAATGCTTTTGATCGTTTGAATTGGAGGGCGTCAAAGGCAAGCTGGAAACTTAGACCCGCAATTGTAAGCGAGTCCGCTCTCCGATCTTGCGTTCCTAGCCTTTGAAATGGTTAAATATGTGAAATTCCTCTCATACTGCCTGATCGGATGCAATTTAGAGAGCATTAGGTTTCTCAGCGTCCATTCTTTGCAGGCCGTACATAGCGTCTTAAGTAATTGTGCATAAGTTATTGACTTTATTGGTGGAGCTGACGAGGATCGAACTCGTGACCTCCTGACTGCCAGTTTTTAACCAAGTGTTGAGCCCATTGGATTTAAAGGACTTAACCCGGCACAGAGCGGCAAAAAAACGCAACAAATGCAACCCAGGCGCAACCAGGATACCCCCCCCCTCCCCACCCGTGGCAGGGGTCCCGGCGAAAGAGCTAGAAATACACTACCCCCACCCCCCTGTAAAAAACAGAATCTGGGTATCCGGTTGTTTCTAGTGCCCTCTACAGGTAGTATCGAGAGGTATGAGGGATACCGAAGATTATCCGCGTACGTTGATTTAATTCGAGAAGCGTTTCGCCACAGCGGAAGCCTGTCAGGCTTATTTGGAACAGCTACGCTGGCCAGAAGGATTTGAATGTCCTGGATGTCACGAACGGCGCGCTTGGCGGACGAAGCGAGGACATCTCTTCTGTAGGGCCTGCAAACGTCAAACTTCGATGACGGCGGGGACGATCTTTGACCGGACAAAAATATCTCTGCCACTTTGGTTTCGAGCGGTATGGCTGGTGACAAGTCAAAAGAACGGCGTGAGCGCTTTGGGGCTACAGCGCCAATTGGGGTTGATCCGTTACGAAACAGCATGGGCGATGCTTCGGAGGCTTCGAGGTGCGATGGTCCGACCGGGGAGGGATCAACTGGCTGGCGAAGTAGAAGTTGATGAAACCCTCTTGGAGCGTCGAAGCCTGGTAAGCGCGGACGCGGGGCCGAAGGCAAAGAACTGGTTGCCATTGCAGCTGAAATTGACGGAAGGAAAACGGGGCGCATCTGGATGCGGCGTATCCCCAGTGCCGAAGGCAAGACCCTGGAGAATTTCATGCAGGCCAACATCAAGGAAGGGAGTACGGTGGTGACTGACGGATGGCGTGGTTACTCGGGGGTCAGTCAACTGGGATACCGCCACCAGCCCATCCTTGGGGAGTCGGTCGGTGAGGAGGAATTGCTGCCCCGAGTCCATCGTGTTGCCACCCTTCTGAAGCGATGGCTCTTGGGGACCCACCAAGGAGGCATCGACACTGTGGGTCATTTGGATGAGTACCTGGATGAATTTACGTTCCGGTTTAACCGTCGTTCCTCAACCAGTCGGGGCAAACTGTTCTATCGACTAATGCAGCAAGTGGTGGAAATTAGTCCGAGACGAGAGGGTGCCTCCGGCACTACAGCTGGTAGGCACTAGAAACAACCGGATACCCAGAAAACAGAAATTGAGGGTTAAACGATCTCCTAGGTTCGTAGGCTCCAACATCCAGGTGGATCGCCCTATCTGGGGATTAAGCTGACGCGTCATAAGGCCGAAAGCGAATCCGGTTCCATGATTTCAGTCATACGTTCACGTCTTTGCTCTTTCAGAACGGGGAGTCCCTAACCTTCGTGAAGGAACAGCTCGGGCATTTGAGCATTAAAATTACCGTGGATGTTTACGGGCATCTGGTGCCGGGGGCGAATCGGCAGGCGGTGAATCGGCTACCGGCCTTGGACAACTTTCAATTCGAAGAACGCAAACTGCTGAAGTGATCCGGGAGCACATTTTGAATCAGTATCCTCCAATTTGGATGGGATTTTCAGTTAGAATAGAATGCTATGAGAACCGTATTTTATCGACAAGGCCAAATAAAGTTCAGTAATAACGTAAACAGTTATTGTATTCGAGATTTCTGCTCTGCCATCAATTTGGCCTTGAAACATGGCGATAATCCTATATTGCTCGATTTTACCAATACCGATAGAGCTTATCCAAATGGAATGGTGCCTATCATTTCTGCGATAGAATCGATTCGAACGCGCAATATAGAAATCCAATTATCTTTGCCTAAAAATCATAACGTTCGAAGGCTATTTCGTTCTGTAAATTGGGCACATTTGATTACACCAAATGAAATAGCCCCTTCTGAATCAGTTCACGATCGGCACCTAGTAACTCGCAGTTTCGTTACTGCGGAAGATCAGAAGCGCGTAGTGGACGATTTCATGGATGTCGTTCTACGTAGCATTAGAACTCCCAGGCCAATATTTTCGGGCCTGGAATGGACAGTAAACGAGATTACTGACAATGTGTTAAATCATTCAGATTCAAAAACCGGAGGCATTATTCAAGCAAGTACTTATCCCAGTAATGGCCTAATCGCTTTTGCTGTGGCAGATTCTGGCAGAGGAATATTAAATTCACTGCAAGAGGGACTTCCTTCCCTACGAACGGATTCACAGGCAATTGGAGAAGCAATAAAGGCAGGGGTGACACGAAATCCAAAATATGGGCAAGGCAATGGCTTAGCAGGGGCAGTCCGAATTTCGACCCTTTCCGGTGGATCCTTTGAGTTGACAAGCGGGAGGGCGAGGCTCTTAGTTACACCAAGTGAATCAAAACGTATTGAACGAAAGTACTATGAAGCCTACGCGGGTACTGTGGTTTGTGGGCAGATCAAGACTTCTGAAACATTTTCCATCCAAGAGGCTTTGACATTCGGTGATGTACCCTATGCGCCAGTAGATTTTATCGAAATGAACTATGAACGAAATGAGAGTTCATGCCATGCAATTGCCTTAAAAAGCGAATCGACTGGCTATGGCACACGTCAAGCTGGGAGACAGTTAAGGAACAAAGCTCTAAACCTTCTCGAAGCCGATAAAACATTGCCACTAGTTATTGATTGGTCAGGTATTCCAGTCATTTCAAGCAGTTTCGCCGATGAATTTATCGGTAAATTATTTGCTGAATTGGGAGCACTTACATTTTCTGCACGCATTAGGAATCGTGGCATGGAACAGCTTATTGCATCACTGCTGGATAAAGCAATCGCCCAGAGGCTCACGCAGGAGAGGGATGCCGAAGAATAGGGATACCTGTCTTTTATGCCGCGCTTCTGTACCACCCATTCCGTGTTCCTATCACAGCGTAATCTGCGTTCACCAAGAAACCCTATCAATCCCACATGACATCGAGTGGCCTGATCCGAGAAGACGATCCAATTGTCTGGAACGGGACCGCGATTACTCCCCAACGGCGCGGAGAACAAAGCAACTTGTCCATGTGATCCCGATTTCACCAATTAAGCTGCTGAATTAAAATACCTATCCCCCGAACACAAACATGAAGCCCCAGCAAAGCATCCTACCGGTTGTTCCACTCCGGGATATGTGCGGTCCTGCAATCTTGTACACAGTGCGCAGCCGCAGCAATTGACGGCTGAGTTTTGGAAAGGCGTAACCGTCACGCACATTCCATGACTCAGTGGTTCCGATGTTGGTTTCTTTGAGCACGGTTTGTAGCAGCTGGTCGTGAAGGTAGAGATGCACCCCTTCCGAGCATGTGAAGGAGCTTATGCACAGCCGTCGGAAGGGGCCGGTTTACTGCTGTGTGGACGAACACAAAAATCTCTTGGCAATGGAAATTTTGTGTGCAATTTCCCTTGCAGACGATGTTTCTCCGTACTCAAGTTCCTTACGCCGGAATCTGATAGCAATGCTATCTCCAGCTAGATGGACTTCAAGTATTTGTTCGAGAGTTCGTGAGCCTTCCCGGCAAACAAAAGTGGGGTGAATACTGATGTTTCTTACGGCCTGTTCAATGCGCTTCTGAATCTCATCCAAAAACACGTCATCATTCCCTTCTGCCTCCGAGGTAATTGTACACTTCAAATTCCTCGTCGGTGAGGGAAAAACAGCTCAAAAGAACTAATCGGGCCGGATGGTCCGCTTCCTCCACATGATTGGTACTAACGAACACTCAACGGGAGGTGGCCAACTCCTGGAGCCATCGACGAAGTTGTTCTCCATCCTTGAGTTCTAGGCGATACGGCATAAATGCGCTAAGCCCACTGTCCTTCTCGATTCCTGGCGCGAATAGACTCGTCGTAGTGATCAGCCCCTTGGAGACGTTCTGTTCTGCTGAGAGCACACCCAACATAGACCGCACCTCATCGGCTGTAACCACATGTCCGCGTCTATACGCTTTTATTTGGTCGACGATACGGATAGAACCTACACCAGGGCGTGTGGCAATTACATCTCGGCCACGATCTCCACTGCGAGGCGTGAGGACTACCTCGGGCCAGCCGTCACGTTGATAAGCGCCAGCGATGATCTCCTCCAACTTTCGCCAGGGGATTGTGAACAGGAAATCAGGATCGCGCTCAAGTTGAGAAACTATCTCAAACCATGGCACGGCGATACCTGCTATGACCTGCCCTTCTGCGCTGCGATCCCCAAACAGCACGACCGTAGCTTGAACAAGAATGTCCGGGTAAGGATTGATCTCGGCGCTGACTGAATCAGTGCCCTTTCCGAAATCTGAAACCGTCACTAAGCGAGAATCACTTGAGTGCGCATGAGAGCGCAGATTACGCCAGTGCTCTATAAGGGCTGGGGTCGCTGAGTCCTGTGTCTGCCAGTCCATGTTCTTGTCATCATATTCGGACATGTTTTAGATCCTCCTCTCCAGCCTCAGATTTGTGTGGCAGCGGTCATCTTTTAAGCAGGCACTGACACAGAACAGCGTATCGCTTTGTTTCGAATCCCGCAACAGGGATCGATCCTTCGTTCTATTCGATCAAATCCGCCTCCCTCAGTGGTTCCAGGACGCCGCTCTGGAGCTTGCTCTTGTCAAATCCCACTTTGGACTCTGCACGAAGCGTGACGTTGACCTTCCCGACCATATCCGCCAAGTTCGCGGCGGCGCTCCACGCCGTGTAAAGCATGTCGCGGTCGGCAGAAAAGGAAATCTGTACGACTCGCTCCGTTTGGACTGGGGGAGGAATCTTACAGACGCATGGCCACTGGCCGCATTTTGGACACACAGGCGGTTGCTCGCAGATACAGGGATACTCCCCGCACTTGGGACAAGGCTTCTGTGGCTGTGCACAGTGGCACGGTGAGTTCCCGCATTCCGAAGGCAGAACCTGAAGGAATGCAGGAACAAAAGTAATGTAACCCGACCAGCACGAGCATCACGTTTTTCAACCCATAGGCCGGGTAATCGGGAATACCCCGCTAGGCTGTGGACGCGCAGGCTCCAGTCTGGCCCCATTAAAATGTGGGTCTTCTGGAAAAGCTGTATATCGCTCAGTATTTTGTTGATTCCTTCCTTCCCACAGGTTGAATATTGGGAGGCATCCCCATCTTAGTCTCGTTCCCACATAGATGGGTAACGGAATATATTTCTGGGCTGGCCCGCGCTTGCTTGGTGCAGACCGATAGGCTCAGCAGTAACTCCCGGCTGCGCTAGCGGGAGAATGTTGCTATTTATAGCTATATACACCGTCGGGTGAGGATCAAAACGAAAATGCTCGATGAAATCTTTTCAACGGTTCTGGGCGAGGGCGCACGTGCCAACCGATGGCAGCAGCGGCTTTTCGACGAGTTCGTTGCCGGTCGAATACCAGAAGTTGTTAAAGTGCCCACCAGTGGCGGCAAAACCGCGATCATATTGGTTTTTCTTGCCGCTCTTGCAGAACAGGCGCGATGTGGCCCCGTCACACTTCCGCGCCGTCTCGTGATAGTCGTGAACCGTCGCGCTCTGGTGGATCAGGCGACGAGCCTCGCTGAGAGAGTCTTTCAGGCCGGTCGGGAAGGCAGGCTTGGCACAATCGCAACGGCGTTGTCAACTCTGTCAGCCAGCCAACGCCCTCTCGCAGTATCAACCCTAAGAGGCGAACTGGCCGACAATGGTGAATGGAGCCTCGATCCCACGACTCCTGCAATCATTCTCGGCACGCCTGACATGATCGGAAGCCGGTTGCTGTTTCGCGGTTATGGGAACGGAAAAGTGAAACGGGCGCAGCAGGCCGGATTGTTGGGCGTGGATACTTTGCTTGTTCACGATGAAGCCCACCTATCCCCGATCTTTGGCGCACTGATCCGTGAAATTGTGGATGAGGCTGCGTCATCGGCTGCCGCAGTAGGTCGTCCACCATTTTCCATTCTGGAGATGACGGCCACTACCAATCATCCGCGTCCATTCGATGGGACACCTCAGGAAGGGGACGATCTCGATCAAGACCTGTTGCGGCGGCTGAAGGCACGAAAATGCTTACGACGGATTACACTTCCGGGCAAGCCGCCACAAACGGCTGTGCAACGGGAAAAGGATAAATGGGAGGCAAAGCAGCGCGAGCAAGCGGTAAGTATGATTGCGGAGAAGTCGGCGAAACTGAAGCAGTCCGGAGAGGCGATTGCAATCTTTTTTGATAAACCGGATCACGTTGGTATTGTGGCGAACCATCTTACTGCGCAAGGAGTGCCCTGCGACCGGATCGCCGTTCTGACCGGCACTATGCGGGGACACGAACGGGATGCTGTTGCCAAGTCCCGCACCTTTTCGCGTTTCCTGCACGGCGATTCTGGAGACGAAACCGTGTTCCTTATCTGCACTTCCGCAGGGGAAATCGGTCTTGATGTCGACGCAGATCGTATCTTTTGCGACCTCGTCACGTTGGATCGCCTTATCCAGCGGTTCGGGCGTGGCAACCGGCGCGGCGTGCACGATGACTGCCCGATTGTGCTCGTTGACTGGGAATCTTCCGACGCCAAGCTGGAGGCAACGCGACAAATGCTGTCAACGCTGCCCGGAAAGGGTTCGGATGCAAGCCCGCTCGCATTGTCCCAATTGATGACGGACATCGAGGGTTATGAATGCGCCACACCCAATCTGCCACGCCGACGCCGCCTTGAACGGCCCATCATGGAAATGTGGGCAATGACCTCGCTGTCGCTTAATGATTCTTCCCAACCGGAGATCTTCCATATCCCAGAGCCGGACACATTCATTCACGGTCTGGACGAACGGGATCTCGATGTGCAACTCGTGTGGCGCTACCTGCCGACATCACGGTTTGAGGAATGGCTGGATGTTTGGCCCATTCAGAGGCAGGAAATTGCTAGCCTTCCGATTGGAAGGGCAAGGAATCTCTTTGCAGGCGCGGACGGGGTTTGCCTGTTGGTGGCACCTGACGGAGATGCCGTTCAGTCCGTTCCAATCAGCAGCTTGGAAAGAGTCCTCAGACCCGGCAATACAATTGTCCTTCCGGTTAGCTCCGGTGGCCTCGATGAATTCGGATTGCCAACGCTGGGGGATTCCGGTGATCGGCCAGTAGAAGATGTGTCCGGCAAGACTGGCAGTCTCAAGGTCACCGTTGAGCGCGTAGATCACGGCGAACTTGCGCCCATGTGGGAGATATCACAACTTGGGATTGAAGCAGAAACACTCGATGAAGTCATCGAACTCCTCACGGATCGTCACGGAGTGACTCTTGCGTTTGCAGATCCCGATATGTCCAGAACGCCTGAAGAGAGCAGTATTCAACCCAGCCGCGTCGTTTTATGGCTATCTCCAAAGGCAATGCCGCTGGATGATTCGGGCGATACCGCCTCGATAGGGCGCTGCGACCGCGAACTTGACGAACACCTCCGACTTGCGGCCACAGCAGCTGAGCGGATTGTCCACAGTCTGGTCAATCGCGAGCTTGCGTATGCAGTGGTCGAAGCAGCACGGATGCACGACCTCGGTAAAGCTGAAAGGCGGTGGCAGGAAGCCATAGCCAATCCAAACCCCGAACGCCCTTTGGCGAAGCGGAAAACCACGCATTTCGACCAACGGCGCAACGATGGGTATCGACATGAACTCGGATCACTTGTGCGTGCGCCGGGAATCACGGAGCTGACCAGTCATCTGATTGCCGCCCATCATGGATGGGCAAGGCCGGTCTTCAGCGACAAGGCTAAAAGGAAACCCGGCTGTCAACAACCCGGAGACGCGGCCATGCTCACTTTTGCACGCCTGCAAGCACGTTATGGGCTGTGGGGCTTGGCGTATCTGGAAGCCCTAGTGCGCTGCGCCGATGTTCATGCAGAATTATTGGCCGAGCAGTTAGGAGGCACCAATGCTGATCAAGGCTGACTTTCGCAATGTGGCCGATTACCTTGCTGGCTTGGGATTTTTGGAAGTGGCTTCGTGGCATTGGAATGATTTGTGCGCCCGCTGGACGGACACAGGTATCGACATCGAGCCCATCGATGAAACGTCGTTTGGCAGCACAATCCAAGGCTGCTGCGGTGCGAGAGTGGAATTGGATGTCTCAGCCTGCAAAAACGCCCACGATCCCCCAAAGGAATCTCCGCTGCTTCTCACCATAGCAGAGCGGACCATTCCCCTGAACGCATGGCTCGACCGCCTGCTGCACTACAAATCCATCTGGTCGCCCGGTGTGTCGGGTCAGGTCACTACATGGATGATAGTCGAGGATATTCTGCAACGAATGAGACTACTGCGCAGCAGGGCCACTCCCGAACTGATTTTCAGTGTGGGTTTGGCAATTAACGATTGCGCACAGTTTCGCTTTGATGGGAGTACTGCCTGGACCACACTTGATACAGGTTTTTCGCCGAACGATGCAGGCATAAAGATCGCCGCCCGGCCCTTCGTGGAGTTTTTCGCAATCATAGGCGCTCAGTGCTTCTTCCCGCAAGCCACTGGAACAAAAAGATGCGATCCTGAGTACTGTGTTTGGGATCGCTATCTCCCGGTATCTCTGTGCCGCCTCGCAGCTCGCGGCACGGTACCGGTACATCCACGCCACATGCGAAGCAAATGGCTGGATGCTGGTAATTTTGGCGCATTCTCATTTGCTGATGAATCCTATCGGAGGTGAACATGGAACTACAGAAGTTGATCGAAGATACTCGCGCAGTCGCGATCATCACGAAGCAGGAGATGATGCCTGTTACAGGCGACGGAGGCGTTGTATTCCCACCCACGTACCAAGATGAGGGCAGTGACCAGCCTACGTACAATATCAGCAGTCTAGGCAATGGCCGGAATGTCTGTACCATCGACTCGGTGCCGTCACAAATTAACCGAATCGAAGGCTGCTTCGCAACTCAAGAACCGTACCGTAAATTGGTACCGCACGTTGTGGTTACGGCGAAGGTGACCAATAAGAAAGCCGATATAGAATTCAAAAAGAAGGTCGATATCCTGGAAGCTCCCCACCGACTAGCCGATGCAACGGTTCGTTTCTCGGGAAAGATCGAAGGGGCCGCAAAAGATGCTTTCCTCGATTTCCTGAAGGGCGATGCCATGCCGATTGCACGCCTTTCACCGATGTCTCTGCTATTCGGAGCGTGGGATTCTCACATCACTGGAGTGAAGATACCTCGGGCTTTTTCCGCTCGGATCGAAGCGGAGAACGTACATGACCGGACACGGCGCGGCTATTACCTTGCGAAGTTACCGGCCAACGAGATCAATCTTGAAACTGGTGCAGAAGGCAAAGCAACGACCCTGTCCAACATCGGCCTGGACAATGCGGGCGCGAAGGGCTTGGACGGCGTTGTGTGCGACGGACGCATAATTCGTGAGGCTGTCGCAAACCTGATCGCCTTGCGCGACAACTGCAAGAGCCAGAAGAAGGAAGACCGCGAACTCCTTCTGCGTTACATACTGGGACTAATGCTTGTAGCGCAAACGATGCCTTCGGGCGGGTTTTTCAGGCAAGGATGCACACTTGTGTGCAAGGGACAACCTGAAAGCTATATCCGCTTTGCAGACGGCTCCGTAGAACCGTTCACCCTCACCCACACCGACGCAATTCAGTATGCCCAGGAGCAAGCCACCGCGTTCGGCGTGGACCCGAAAGAAATGAGCTATGACTTTCTACCCGAATTAGCAAAAGAGGCGCTGAAGAAGCGCAAAAAGGATGGCAAATGAAACGGCTGGAATTGGATATTCACTTCCTTACAGGACGGTATCACGGGAGTGAGTGGCCACCAGCGCCTATGCGCCTTCTTCAGGCAATCGTAGCTGGCTGTCACTCAACGGATAACTCGGCTTTACGCTGGCTTGAAAGCCGGAATCCACCGATCATTCTGGCCCAAGCAGACCCGCAGGGTCGACCGCTGCGGACGTATGTTCCGGCAAACAATCTCAAGGACATGGAAGCCAAAGCGCCAAAAAGTTTTCTTGAGCGACGCGTGGCCTCCGCTGTCAGCTATGTCTACGAACTGCTTCAAGACTCTGACGCGGTGTTCGCAGATCAGGTGCGCACACTCGCGGAAAGCGTTCACACGCTCGGCACCGGTCTTGATGCTGCGCATGTCATCGGCAGGATCGAACGTGGTCCACTGATAACAGGCGCGGGCAGTCTGCGGTGGGTACCATGGCTACATCACCTCACACCATCGAATAGCTCGCTGCTTCGCTCTCCTGTTGAGGGCTCGCTTGCGAGTATAGAGGCAGTATTTCAATTCAAACTGCAGCGTAATCTGTACGGCAAAGATAACACACCTCACGTGCCTAACGCGCCCCCAACTCGGTACGCTGTCACGGCGTATGCTCCCGATGAGGCAGCCCGAGGCTTTGTCTGGCTGCCGCTCTCGCTTTATGCCGACAGTAAGCTAAAAAGCCGGTGGGCGGGGTACGCCGAAGACACGGTTTTGGTTGCTGGAATGCTGCGCCATGCACTAATGTCCCGCGCAGACGAATTCGGCGTTTCGGATCTCCTCAAAGACTTTGTTGCCGGACATCCAAAGGACAATATCGATACACGAGTCTCATACCTGCCGTTGCCGAGCATAGGGCATCACCACATCGACGGGCTTATTCGGCGGGCGCTGCTGGTCGCACCGGCACAGCACGCTGACTGGGTTGAACAATGGATAGCGATGATGGAAGAGCCCCTGCCGCTTGTGGCGGAGGGACTGGACAAACCTATCGCCTTTGCTGCTATGACAGGGGAGGTCGACAGCGTCTTTGACCAGTATCTCGGTACCGGCCAAGAATGGGTAACTGTTACGCCAATGGTCTTGCCGGGAGATTATTCACGCGGCTGGACATTGGTGCGAAAACTGATCCGCAAAGCACTTCGGGAAGCCGGATTCGCTACGGAGGAGGTGGAGGGGGTGACGCCATCGAAAGTTCCCATGATTGCCGGTGCAAAACATGCACACGTATACCGGAGAAAAGTGAACCCTGGAAAATCATATAGCTACCATGCCCGGGTCCAGTTTTCGCGGCCAGTGGCCGGACCTATCTGGATTGGGCGTCAGCGGCATCAGGGATTGGGTGTTTTGGCACAGGCGAGCGCCAGGGAGATGTGAAATGTGGCGGTGGCGCTCGAAGTCGTGATCTTATAGGAACTTAACCTCAGTAATTGAAAACAATGAAAAGCCCAGCTGGGAGGCAGACAGAAGGCTCTCGCAAAAAGGGATGTAACCAGCTGATATTGATCAATTTCGGGCATGACCATTTCACTCGCCTAGAAGAGGCGACTTCGTTGAAGGATGGGAGTCACGCCGGAAGGACTCAGGAAAAACGAAATTTCACTCGCCTAGAAGAGGCGACTTCGTTGAAGGATCAGAGAATACTTGTGCAGATCAGGGTCGTAGAAGCTGATTTCACTCGCCTAGAAGAGGCGACTTCGTTGAAGGTGGCTTGCCCATGACGTTCTCGGATACGATTGGGTTGATTTCACTCGCCTGGAAGAGGCGACTTCGTTGAAGGAACCCCGGCCAGGTGATCGGCAAGCAGTACCTTGAAATTTCACTCGTCCAGAAGAGGCGACTTTGTTGAAGACCGGGATGCGTCAGCACGTTTTTAATGAATCCGCCGATTCCACTCGCCTACAAAAGGCGACTTCGTTGAAGGACGGTTGGCACACGCACCGGGGGCAACGTGGCGGCATTTCACTCGCCTGGAAGAGGCGACTTCGTTGAAGGGAGACCGGCACGGGGCTCGACACCGCTGAAGGCACGATATTTCACTCGCCCAGAATAGGCGACTTCGTTGAAGAGACCGCGCATGGGTGGAGGAGGCGCACGCCTGCACTATTCCACTCGCCTGGAAGAGGCGACTTCGTTGAAGGAAGATGGACGATGCCGCGACCAACGGGGATGGGGCCGATTTCACTCGCCTACAAAAGGCGACTTCGTTGAAGGATGGTTGTGGTCGTGAGAGCGAGAGAAGTGCCGACTGATTTCACTCGCCTAGAAGAGGCGACTTCGTTGAAGGGACACACAGTACGGGGGCGCGAAAGAGCGTATCGGATATTTCACTCGCCTGACAAAGGCGACTTCGTTGAAGCGTCAGCGTCTGGACGACACTCCCGGCAGCCCACAGTAACACTCGCCGTAAAACGGCTACTTAGTTGAAGGACTGTAGGGACGTCCACGGGGGGCAATGTTGCCGCGTATCACTCGCCCTAAAACGGCGACTACGTTGAAGGGTGATGTTAAAATTGCGCCGCTGCTTGCCCAGCCAGTTATTTCACTCGCCTAGAAAAGGCGACTTCGTTGAAGGTCGGTGCGTGTCTGGAAGTCGGGACCTGCGGTCACCATTTCACTCGCCTAAACGAGGCGACTTCGTTGAAGGATGGGTCATGATGGTATTCCGCTCCTGGCGGATCAAATTTCACTCGCCTGAAGAGGCGACTTCGTTGAAGGTCGGCGATGAAGCACTCCCGGAAGTGCGGCACGGTATTTCACTCGCCTGACAAAGGCGACTACGTTGAAGGGAATCAATTGTGTCCTCAGCATCCATATCTCCAGTGTCTAAGGCAAATGGCTTGAGGCTATGAGAGCGGCTTTCCCCATAGTAGGTTTATCGCTGAAGCATATTCCGACGGCAACTCACGACCGGACGATGGGCCAATCTGTCCGGGAACGCCGAGTTTCTTAGCGAATTTGCGGAACCGGCCCAAAGGCATCGAACTGTCCTCCTCCTCAACGTAGAACCGAGTCAGGTTTTTCTCCTCTTGCCGGTGCAGAACTGTAGCCCCCCTGTAAACCCTGCATCGCTTGCTTGCCAGAGGCTTCCACACCTGGACGAACAAGTCACCCTCTGCCGCTTCCTTGCGCATTCTTGCTTGCCCAGTCCACCGTATCCATGAGATGTCGTGCCTCGTGGTTGAAATTCGCTTCTTCGCGATCACCATCCCGGCATCTACCTTGCTTTTTTCATCCGGGAACGCATCTTCCGCCAACTGTTTCACACCCACCAACCAAGTGCGACCACCTGAGCCCCGTACCCTTGGCCGCCTACGGAAGTTTCTCGGTAGCCGGGGATGCTTTTTAACTTGAATGCGGCAAATTCTTGTAATGAAGGCTTGGTCGATTTCTTCCGCCTCGCCTGTGAGTCTGTCTACCAATGCCTTCGCCTGGGCCACGGTTGAAGAGTCATCAGTCACGAGTGCAGCCTCAGTTAGAAGTGACGAGGACACCGAGATGTTCGCCGAGCCGATCACCGCTGCTCTATCAAACGCGATCAGTTTGGCGTGGAGACCCGGTAAGCTGAAAAGACTTGCGCCCTTCAGAGAGGCCGTTCTTAGAACACTGGCGGATGTATCACCTGATTTGATTCTCCCGTCTGACGCATCGACGATCAGAATATCGCCTTTCCGAAACTTCACCAGATCATCGCTAGTGACATAAGCGACAGCCGCGAACCGATGCCGAGATTTCTTAGCAAGAACTCTAATTTTGTCCCATAGTTCGTCGCAAACCAGGTCTTGCACGTCCCCCCCCCCTTTCTCCAGCGTTCACTGGCTTGTAACTCTACAGTCACAGATTATTCAATCCTGGCGCTTCCGGTGGCAAAGCTCACCTCCGATTAAACTGCTATCTGACGCCATTCAATCGGTAAGTGACGGAGAAGCCACTGTCCTTGCTGCTAAATTGCTTTCAGTCCGCTCCGCTGTCGACCTCTGCTGCGACCCCCATCAAGATCATCAGAGTGATCGACGTGGCGCATAAATGAAGCCATAAGTTTTTGGTTCTTGCCTGCGGGGAACATTATAGTTTCTTTGTTATGGGTAGCGCCACACGTCTGTGCCTTGTTTCCCAATTTTTCTAACGGTAATCGATCAACGGCAATTACCCCAACCTGCATTGGGGCGGTACCATCCAAAGCTCTGTTTGCATCACTCCTCCGCCCCGCTAAGCAATTTGTGATACAATCTGCATAAATCGTCGATGATTAGTTCAACATTTTTCGTGATCTCCGGGGGCGTGCCTTTCCCGGCGAGAGACCCGGAAAGGAATCAAACGTTAGCCGATATGGGAGGGAATACATGTCGCAGTACGCCTGGAGTGCCCTGAATAAGCAACAGGTCGGTGCCTACGCTGAGTACTTCGTCAAGATGGAGTTCACTATGAACGGATTCCAGGTCTACGGGACCGAGGTTGATGATCGCGGTATCGATTTCGTCATCCGCCACCAGAACGGTCCGTTCATAGAGGTGCAGGTCAAGTCGCTACGATCCAAAGGCTATGTTTTTATGCGGAAGGACAAGTTCCATCCTCGTGAAGACCTTTACTTGGCACTCGCTCTTTTGTTTGACGGCCACTTGCCTGAG
>Ga0326728_10017060_pt1 | contig 14645 bp, 9 predicted proteins | sample MB3enrmetagenome_FD_207602 | JGI IMG/M metagenome (GOLD analysis project Ga0326728, IMG submission 207602) | Lab enriched peat soil microbial communities from McLean, Ithaca, NY, United States - MB31MN | ecosystem: Environmental > Terrestrial > Soil > Wetlands > Peat | place: USA: New York...
CATCATTATTGTCGCAGCGATTGCGCTTATCGCACTTCTATTCTATTTTTCAAAATCGGGATTCGTACACAAAGGCGGCATGAGCCCTGTCCGGGCTTCGACTACGTCCGCCCAGGAAAAACCGGGGTCCATGCCGGGGGTGCCTGCCGAACAGGTCGCGAAAACGCCGCCCGCCGAGGCGGCTAAAACCGAAGCTCCAATGGTCGAGATCCCGCCGGAGAAGCAGCGGTTGATCGGGGTGAAAGTGACAACTGCGCAGGTTATGCCTCTCACCAAGACCATCCGGACCGTCGGTCTCGTAGAGTATGACCAGAGGCGGCTCAACACGATCACGACAAAGGTGGAGGGCTGGGTCGAAAAGCTCTACGTCAACTTTACCGGAACGTACGTCAAGAAAGGTGATCGTGTTGCCGACATCTACAGCCCGGAGCTGTGGGCGACCCAGCAGGAATTTATCAACGTGGTGAGATGGGCAAAAGGGGCGGGGGCAAAAAACAGCGCCGCTGCCGGCAGGACCACTGATGGGCAAGTCGCGCCGGATATCGGCGCCATGATCAGCGGGGACGCGCAGTCGCTCGTCGAGGCCGGCCGCCAGCGTCTGAAGCTCTTCGATATCAGCGACGGCCAGATCAGGCGGATCGAGGAAAGCGAGAAGCCGATCCGCGACCTCACTATCTATAGCCCGTACAGCGGCTATGTCTTGCAGAAGAACGTGAACCAGGGCACGCGCGTGATGCCGGGGGCCGACCTCCTCGATGTGGCCGACCTTTCGACCGTCTGGATCACGGCCGACATCTACGAGTTCGAGATGCCCCTCATCAAGGTAGGAGATACGGCCGTAGTGCAGTTGAGTTATTTCCCCGGAAGGCAGTTCGGAACAAAGATCGACTATATCTACCCTACTCTTCAAGGAGAAACAAGGACGCTGAAAGCGCGGTTCACCATGCCTAATGAAGGGGGGCGCCTGAAGCCCCAGATGTTCGTCAACGTGGTGCTGAAGATAGGTCTCGGCCGGAAGCTCGCGGTCCCCGCCGATGCCGTCATCAATACGGGCTTGCGGCAAATCGCCTACGTTGACAAAGGGGACGGCATGTTCGAGCCGAGAGAGGTGGTGACAGGCGTGCAGGCCGAGAACCTGGTGGAGATCACGGCGGGGCTCAAGGCAGGGGACAAGGTATCGTCTTCAGCCAACTTCCTCATCGACTCCGAGGCGAAGCTGAAAGGCGTCGAGCCGCTGCCCATGCAAGCGCCGGCGGGAAAGGCAACCGCAGCACCGCCGCCCGCGCACAGGCACTAGGCTCTTTGATGGTAAGGTTTGAAACTCCTGGATTATCCTGCGGGCTCGATTTCGCGTGCAGGACGACGTCGACCAGGAGAAGCCGACGAAGGCGTACATAGGCCGGGTACCCAGCCTCCGCAGCAAAGGGCTGGGTGGCAAACGTCGAGGAGAGCGACGACGCAGTCGACTAAGTAATGCGCACGAAAGGGAGCCCGCAGTGATAGCGAAAATCATTGAGTATAGTGCCAGGAACAAGTTCATTGTTTTTCTCTTTGTCTTTTTTGCCCTTGCCTGGGGTTACTATGCCCTCACGCACATACCCCTTGACGCGATCCCCGACCTCTCCGACACCCAAGTGATCATCTATACCGAATGGACGGGCAGAAGCCCGGATCTCGTGGAGGACCAGGTAACCTATCCCATCTCATCCACATTACTCGCGGCCCCGAGGGTCCAGGCCGTCCGCGGCTTCTCCTACCTGGGGAGTTCCTTCATCTACGTGATCTTCGATGAAGGCACGGACATCTACTGGGCGAGGAGCAGGGTGCTCGAATACCTCCAGGCGGTGAGGAACAAGCTCCCCGGCGACGTCAACCCCGTGCTCGGCCCTGACGCGACCAGTCTTGGCTGGGGGTTCTCCTACGCCGTCATCGACGGGTCCGGCAATCACGACCTTGCCCAGTTGCGCTCTCTTCAGGACTGGAACCTGAAGCTGGCCCTGGAGAGCGTGCCCGGCGTCTCCCAGGTGGCGAGCGTCGGCGGGTTCGTGAAACAGTACCAGGTCACCGTCGACCCGAACCGGCTCCTCGGCTACAACATCCCCATCACGAAAGTGATGGAGGCGGTGAGGAAAAGCAACCTCGACGTGGAGGGGCGGGTGATCGAGTTCTCCGGCGTCGAGTACATGGTCCGGGGAAGGGGGTACATCAAGCGGGTCCAGGACCTGGAAAATATCGCGGTCGGCGCAACGGCCGCAGGGACCCCCATCTACCTGAAAGACGTGGCACATGTCCAGCTTGGTCCCGAGATACGCAGGGGGGCGGCAGAACTTGACGGCAAGGGTGAGGTGGCGGGAGGCATCGTCATCGTCCGCTTCGGCGAAAACGTGGCACACGTGATTGACCGCGTCAAAGAGAAGATCAGGACGGATATAGCGCCGTCACTACCGAAAGGCGTCAAGATCGTCACCACCTACGACCGTTCCGACCTGATCAACCGCTCGATTGCGACCCTCAAGGAAGAGATCGTCAAGCTCGCCATTGCGGTGAGTGTGGTCTGCGTCGTCTTCCTCTTTCACCTGCCGAGTGCGCTGGTAGTCATCCTCACACTGCCCGCCGCCATCATCATGAGCTTCATTCTCATGTTCTATCTCGGAGTCACGTCGAACATCATGAGCCTCTCCGGCATCGCCATCGCCATAGGGGCGATGGTGGACGCGTCGATCATCATGGTCGAGAACGCCCACAAGAAGCTGGAGGAGTGGGAAGAGGCACGCAGGGCGAGGGGAGATGGGAGCGGGGAGACAGAAAAAGCGGGAAATGGGCAAGACGAGAGGTCGGCGGCCCTCGCGACCATGAGCAGGACGGACGTCGTGATCGAGGCGGCGAAAGAGGTGGGGCCGTCGCTTTTCTTCTCCCTCCTCGTCATCACGGTGGGCTTCCTCCCGGTCTTTACGCTCCAGGCCCAGGCAGGGAGGCTCTTCAAGCCCCTGGCATACACGAAGACCTTCGCCATGCTCTTCTCGTCGTTCCTCGCCGTGACGTTGACGCCCGTCCTCATGACGCTCTTTATAAGGGGGAAGATAAGGTCCGAAGAGCGCAACCCCGTGAGCCGCTTTCTCCGGTGGGTTTATGAGCCGGTTGCGGCCTTTGTGCTCCGCTTCAAGAAAACGGTCATAATTTTGGCGATTATTGTTCTGATTATCACGATCTTCCCTTTTGTGCAGCTCGGAAGCGAGTTCATGCCGCCTTTGTACGAAGGCACCCTCTTCTACATGCCCGTGACAGCCCCTGCCGCGTCCATATCGGTTGCCACTGATCTCCTTCAATTGCAGGATAAGATCCTCAAAGGGATCCCGGAAGTGGAGAGCGTCTTCGGTAAGGCCGGGAGGGCGGAGACGGCAACCGACCCCGCGCCCCTCGAAATGTTCGAGACCGTGATCAACCTGAAACCGGAATCCCAGTGGCGACCGGGGATGACCGTGGAGAAGCTGAAGGATGAGATGAACGACGCCCTGACCATCCCCGGGGTCTCCAACTCCTTCACCATGCCCATAAAGGCGAGGCTCGATATGCTCGCCACCGGCATCAGGACCCCCGTGGGCATCAAGGTCCTCGGGCCGAACCTGGAAGAAATGGAAAAGGTAGGACTCCAGATCGAGCAGCGCCTGAAGCCTATCGCCGGCACGAGGAGCGTCTATGCGGAGAGGGTGACGACGGGCTACTTCCTCGACATCAGCGTGCGGAGGGAGGAGGCCGCGCGGTACGGGCTCTCCGTGCAGGACGTCCAGGAGGTGATCGAGTCTGCCATCGGCGGCATGAACCTGACGACCACCATCGAGGGCAGGGAGCGCTACCCCGTGAACGTCCGCTACGCGAGGGAATTGAGAGGCAATATCGAGCAGCTCAAGAGGGTGCTCGTGCCCCTCGCGCCCATGACGGGCAGCCGGCAGACGCCCCCACCGGCCGGTATGGGCGCTGGAGGCAGCTCGTCTCCTAATTCAACCGACCCGCAAAGGGGCGCCCCGCCTTCCCGCGTGCCCCTCGCCCAGCTTGCCGACATCCGTGTCGTCCGCGGCCCAACGAACATCAAGAGCGAGGAAGGGCTCCTCGCGGAGTACGTCTACGTCGATTTCTCGGGCCGGGACGTAGGCGGTTATGTGGACGAGGCGAAGAAGGGCGTCGCGTCCCTCAAGATACCGGAAGGCTACCGCCTGGAATGGAGCGGGGAATACGAATACCTGGTGAAGACCCATGAGCGCCTCAAGCTTGTCATCCCCCTCACCGCCCTGATCATCTTCGTCCTCATTTACTTCACTACGAAATCGGTGACGAAGACGATAATAGTCCTCCTCGCCGTGCCCTTCTCCCTGGTCGGCTCCTTCTGGTTCCTCTATCTCCTGGGCTACAACATGAGCATCGCCGTCTGGGTGGGGATTATCGCCCTCGCCGGCCTCGACGCGGAAACAGGGGTCATTATGCTGCTCTACCTGGAGCTTGCCCATGCGGAATGGGAGAGAAAAGGCACATTAAAAACGACACTCGACCTCAAGGACGCGATTATGCACGGCGCGGTAAAAAGGATACGCCCCAAGATTATGACGGTAGGGGTGATCCTGGCAGGTCTTATCCCCGTCATGTTCAGCCACGGTGCGGGCTCGGACATCATGAAAAGGATCGCCGCCCCCATGGTCGGCGGCGTTGTCACATCCACCATCCTGGAGTTGGTCATCTACCCCACGATCTACATGCTCTGGAAGGGGAGAGAGTTCAGGAAGGAAAGGTGAAGCACGAAAAGCGGTATTGACCCCCATGTTCCCCTTCGAACGCCCTATCCTTTCAGCTTCGCATTGCCGAGAAAGACTATGAATTTTCGGAGCAGCTCGTCATCGAAGCATCGTCTCATGCCCCGATCGCGATCATCCTGCCCGGGCGGCTCCCCGTCTTTCTTCTCTTCCGGCGTTCCGACCATGATCTGCACCGCCTTCAGCGGAGGCACGGCTTCCTTGTAGGGCCGGCGGGAGGTCATGGCGTCAAAGACGTCCATAATCCTGAGCACCCTGCCCAAGATGGTGATATTCATCCCTTCCAGGTTCATGGGATAGCCGCCGCCGCCAAAATCTTCATGGTGATGCAGCACGGCCTTCTTGACGAAAAGGGGCATGTCCGAGTCAAGGAGCATTGCCGTGCCATCGCTGGGATGGCGCTTCAAGATCTCCCACTCCACCTGGTCGAGGGGCCCGTCCTTATTGAGTATCTCCTGCGAGATGCAGGCCTTGCCGATGTCGTGAAGCAGGGCGGCCACGCCGCACTGCCGGAGGACCTCCGTCCGGCGGTCTTCATCGAATGTCGGATAACCAGGCTGGACCCGTTCCAGGATCTCCGGGTGATGCCCGAGGAAAGCTACGGTGAACCAGAGCACCTTGGTGGCGTGCTCATAGGTCTTGTAGTCATGACCGATCATCTTGGTCACGGCCTGGAGCGATTTCGCTTCCGCGATGAATATCAGGGCCTTTTCGATCATCGCCTGCGTCCGCTGTACGACGTCCGGCCCCATTCTGCCCAATCCCAGGGACGTCTCGAAGGCTCCCTTGACCACATTGGTGGAAACCTTGCTGAATATCTCGGCTTTTTGGCTATCCGACGTCCCAGGATGCTCAAGGATGGGCTCCAGGTGGCTTTCGAGATATTCCTCGTACTTGAATGCCTCATCCAGGTCGACGAAGACCTCCTTGAGCCCGAAGTTGGAGAGCCTGGCGAGCTGGTCAGGTGTGACGGTATTGCCTTCCTGCGCCCAGAGGATATACTGCCCCTGGGGCGAAAGCACATAGATCCTGAACTTGGGCAGGCTCCCGGGTATGATCACGCCGGGGGGGATCGACATTAACCTTCGCTCGCTCATGGGGTTCACGCTTTGATGACCGAGCGAAAGCGGCTCCCCGCCTCCGGTGCGCTCCTCACGGGCGGCCTGCGTCATGGCGCTCTCCATATCATCTGGGCCGCTCCGGCGAGGAAAAAGAAAGTCTGACCCGGCGATGCGAGATTCATCATGTTGTCCTCCGGTCTATCCGCCTCCACGGCGGGCTACCTGCTCAGGTACGATGAAGCCTCCCGCTGCCGCACCGTCCCTTGGTGATGTCGGTCAGTCCCCTGAGGCAGGCGCAGTCCGACGGTCCTCATGGTGGACGAGACCTTACCTGATGATTATCGGTGAAAAAACGGTATTCTTTAGGGGGAGGAGGGGGCTGCCCCTATGTTCCCTCTCAACAGGATCAAGAAGGTCGACGAAACTATCTTACAGGCCGTCTCCGGCTATTATCGCACTGATTTCTCTTGAAAAGCGTGCCGGTTTTTGGCAAGATACTGCAGATGAATCAATCCTGCTTCCTCCGGCCAGACATACTACCCGTGAACTCATTACGGCGAGCGTAAGGTGCCCATACGGAGTTTAGACAGCCGTAATGAAGAGATAACGATGATGATAAAAATGGCGGTAGAAACAGCCATTGCAACTGCTTGTCGGCCATTCTCGAAGAGCAGGCGCGTGCCACCACGTATAACCTTGTCAAAAGGGAAGAGCGTATGAAGACGGGAAGCCTTACCGGCACGGCCGGCGCACGCAGAGGGTATCGCACCGCGATCTTCATTTTCCTGGCTTTATTGGCGATAGTGATCTCCGGTTGCGGCGGCGGAGGCAGCAGCAACTCCACCGGGGGGCAGCAGGTCGTTCTGGCCAGGGTGGAGGTGCCGGGGTACCTCGAAGACCTGACACTGCCCGTCTATCAGGACCTGGATGACGGAAACGGGACGTATTACGCCCTCGTCATTGCCTCACTAGACCAGCTTTCTGCGGCCTACGTCTCTTTTCAGATAATAGACCAGTTCGTTCCCGGAACACGCTACCTGATCGCCCGGGAGGACGAACCCTGGGCGCGCCAGGAGGCGGCCTCCGCGGTAAACGTCCTGTACGACGACGGCGATCACGTCATAGTGCGCTATACGCCGGACGTGGCCGAGACCCTGTCCGACATAAGCTTCGATCTGAAGCTGATGAGCGACACGCCCATCATTTCGGCGACAAATGTCCCCATCGCTTACGAGGCCTCTTCCACGACGGTCATGTCGCCCCCCGTCGCGAACTTTGCCGTCACACTGGATCCCAAGGTGCAGGCGATGATAAACGCGGTAACCGAGGCAGACGTCGCGTCATACATTAACAATTTGAGCGGGGAGAGCCAGATAACCGTGAACAACGTCCCCTACACCCTCGTGACCCGAGATACGAAATCGGGCACTCCGCTGTCGACCGCCATCCAGTACGTGTCTCATTGCCTTACGGCCATGGGGCTCACGGTTTCCACGCCTCAATGGACGTTCGACTGGGGGGGCCAGGCCCTGACGAACCAAAACGTGGTGGGGGAGATTCGCGGGCAGGATAACCCGGATCAAATCATCATCCTTATCGCCCATCTCGACAGCATATCAACGGCGGAGGACGCGCCGGCGCCCGGCGCGGACGATGACGCAAGCGGCTGCTCGGCGCTTCTGGAGGCCGCGTCGATAATGAGCAAGAACGCATTCAGTCGCACCATAAGGTTCGTATTCACCACCGGCGAGGAACAGGCTCTTTTTGGCGGAACGGCATATGCCAAGCTGATGAAAAGCCAACAGCAGAACATCGTGGCGGTGATTAACCTGGACATGATCGGATACACCCAGGGGCAGACGATCGTTCCCCCCGCCCTGCCCCAGATGCAAGTGAAAACCAGGAAGTCCGCGAACCAGACAGGCTACAATCTGGACCAGCAGATCGCGAGCACCTATCTGAGCGTGGTGAGCACCTATGGGCTGGGCACGGTCTTCAACGCCGTTATCCAAGACGACGGCGAGGTAACAAGCGACCAATCTCCCTTCTGGGACCAAAACTATGCGGCCATCTGGCTTATCGAGTACGCCGAGCAGGGCTTCCTCAACCCAAAAATGCACACCAAGGACGACAGGCTGAACATCATGAACATAACCTACTGCACGGCAATCGTGAAGGCATGCCTGGGCACTGCGGCGCACCTTGCCGGCGTCAAATAAAGGGGGGCGGGGTCAGCCCCTATGTTCCATGTGATCAAATCACTGACTTCGAGCACACTTTTCGCTAAGGTGGAAGATGAGACATAAAAATTCGGCGATGTTGATGTCGGTCTTTGTTTTAATGTTTTTCTCGGCCAGAGCGTATTCTCAGGGGCAGGAAGTGAATACTCTTTTCGGTGGGATAATGACCGACAAGGGCAGGGCTTCATGGGCTTTACAGGTGGAATATAAACAGCTCGAATTTTTGACATACAAAAATTTCGTCTTCGACGGAAGTTTCTCGTACATCAACGAAGGGCGCCCGATAGGCCATCGTCGCGATGGCGTAATGGTGCAGGGATGGGCCCGGATGTTGGTTGGTTCTAAGCTGAATTTGAGCCTGGGCACAGGCCCGTACTTCTATAATGATACAGTTGCCGGTCCTAGCCCAAGCACCAATGGTTTGGGATTTGTGACCAGCTTTGACGCGACATACGATGTGTCAAAAAAGTTTTCGGTAGGCGCCCGTCTCAACGAGACCATAGTGCCCAAAGGGCAGAACGCGACTTCTCTGCTCTCCGAGATCGTCTACCGGCTTCCTGATAAGGACGATGAGCTATCGACGGAGCTTAAGAATCAAATTGCATTTCTCACGCTCGGCATCCCGGGGGATATTTCCGACTTGGGGAGTGTTTCACAGCTCAGGTTCACCAGGGTAATTACCGATCACATCGAAGCCATGGCAGCTAATTTTTTCGGCAGGTCTTTTAAGGAAAAAGGGGTTGCCGCTGAGGCGTGTGTAACGAATGCGTTCGGGGATTTCAAGACCGGCGTGTGCGCCGGACCTTACTATGACCACCAAAGGGCGGGGGTGGTCGATATCGCGTCTTTATTCGGCGATTATAATTTTAAAAATACGCCGTGGAGCGTGATGATTATTTTTGACCGGACCTCCAATCTTGGCGGCGGTCGCGGCATCGACGCAACCTGCTGCGGAGTCGGCTACAAGTTTTAGCAAAATCTTCTTTTGAATAGCACCTTATCTCACCAGGGTGATTGCTATACCTCCCGTACCACGGGCAAGAAGCGGTGTAATGAAGATGCCGGTCTCTTCTTTATCTGCTTTTCGTCTTTTCTCGTTGAAATGGACGATAGCGGTACCCACCGCCGTGCCGATAAGGGCCCCTGCAAGCGCATCCGAGGCCCAGTGGCCATGCTCGTAGATGCGGGCCACGCCAACCAGGCTGGCAATGCCGTAGGAGGAGACTTGTACCCAGAGAGAGTCATAGTGCGCGGCGATCACCGACGCCACGGCAAAGGCCTGGGTCGTCTCGCCGGACGGGAAAGACGCATTGCTATTCCGGAAAGAGACAAAGGAATACGCCCCCTGCCCCGCCTGCGGGCGGGCACGACCAACCATATACTTCAAGGCGGGAGTAATAATGCCGGAGGCGACGAGTGTTGCAGCAGCGCCGTCGATGAAGACTGCCTTGGCGGGAGGGTCGTGGAAAATCTCACCACCGACATAGAAAAGCCCCAACGTCGCATATGAGTAGTAGCCGCCGAGAAGGCGAATCTGTGATGCCACGTCCTTCGCGGGATCGTTCTGCAGGTGCCGCATCTGCGTGCGTAGAGACTGATCTGCCAGCGATAGTGCCGCAACGCCCGCAATGCCGACCCCCACCTTGAGCCAGTCCTGTGCGTCCCATCTGACCGGTGAACTCAGCACATACCAGGTATCTCTCAGGAGAAGCTTCGGAAAATCAAGGGAGAAGGGGCTCTCTGTTCCGCCTTTTTCTTCCGGTTGGGCCTTACCTTGAGTAACTGCCGGGGCCTCGACCGGCGACTGCCCGAGGTCAGCCGCATCCTCCTTGAGGAGCAGGCTATATGCGGCTTTGGCATCAAAGGAAGAGTCCTCTGTTGCGTCGTTGCCAGCGAGGCCAGAGGCGAGGACGTTGTTGCCCAGCGAGATGATGACAACGAGGAGAAAGCCTATCGCGATTCTCGTGCCCGAACTCTCCCCCTTGCAGCAGATGCCGGTCTTAAAGGGGTGGAACGGTGTGTTCACGCGAAAGCCCTCTCTTCCCCCGGCTACAAAAAATAGAGTGACGTCGTAGCCGGGGGCTGCTCCGCGTCCTGCCCCCTTCTACCGCTGCGGAGCGGGCGGTGGCGGCCCATAGGCGGGTGGTGGAGGTCCATAGCCGGGTGGCGGAGGCCCATAGGCTCGCGCCGGCCGGACACCGGGGATCTGGTTTCCCTTCGCATACATGCATTGCTGATAGGCCATGTCGTAGCGCCTCTGGAGCGTATACTGGGAAGAAGCGGCCGGACCGCTCGCGACAGCGGTTCCTGTGAGGAGGCCGGCCCCCGCGCCGATTGCGGCACCGGCACCTACGTTACCCGTGGCGGCGCCGATTGCCGCACCGAGCCCGGCGCCTGCCAGCGTTCCCACTACTGCTCCGGTGGCGAGGTTCTGATTGGCGGTTTGGCTTGGCGACGCTCCGCCTATCTGCTCCTGGGCCCATTGCCTGCACGCATAATCATCGGCCTGGAATACCTCAAAAGGCTTTCCGGGACCCGGGTACACCGTGACGGTCGGGCCGGTGGGCATCGTCGCGCATCCGCCGAGCAGGGCCAGAGCGAAGAATATGAGAAAACCTCGTGTCCAGTTCATCGTACCGGCCCCTCCTCTTTTCCCTGCTGTGGCGGAGTCGGAACCACCCTCATCCACCCGCCCGGGCAATTTGCGACGTAAGGGTAATAACCTTGCGGATCCTTGCAGTAGTACCAGTACTCCTGCTGCGGTTCGGCGTAGACCTGAGGCTGGGGAGGCTGGCTATAGGCAGAGGGGTAAGGATAACCACCATAGGGATAAGGATAACCATAGGGATAAGGATAACCATAGTAACGGTAAGGATAGGCATAGTAGGGGTAGGCAAGGGCGGCGCCGAAAGCGGCTCCACCCAAAAAAGCGCCCGGGCCCCACCAGCCCCAGCCGCCCCTCCATCCCCAGCCGCCCCTCCCATAGCCGGGCGTGGGTACCACGAAAGATAAGACGATCAGTGCGAGCACGACAAAGACGATCCATTTTTTCATGGGGCCCTCCTTCATGGCGGCTCCGTAAGCGGGGCATCCGGATACCGCCTCCCGCCTGTTTTCAGCACTATTATAATCCCCGCCGACCTATTTGTCTACGGAGAAGGATGACACGCCGTGGAAGGAGAAAGGGGCGGGCCGTAGATCAGAGGCATGGACCGAGATATCTGCAAAAAAGACATATGACTCAATTGGGCATTAATGTCTGACAAAAAGAGTAGTACTGTGTGCAAATATACCCAGTGCCCTTGACATTTGTTACTTTTGTGCAACAATGGAAGTAATTTGATAAAGCCAAACCATCCGCGAGGGTGGGACGGAAAGCGATGGGTTTCAGATAGTTTTATTGAGCCTTTCTCCAGTAAACAGCCAAGCCGGCGATAAAGGGCGGTTTTTTATTTTCAGGTTAAGGAGCGGGCTGGTAGGGAACTACAGAACAACGAAGGAATGGACGCACAAAGGTCGTCTCCGTGCGCTGTCGATCCGAAAGAGCGGAGCGAGGGGGTATGAGCATGAGCTTCATTTTGAAACTGGCTGGTCTGACTTCCGCGCATTGCGCCATGGATCTTGGCACAGCGAACACACTGATCTATCTGAAAGGTGAGGGCATCGTACTGAATGAGCCGTCGGTCATAGCCCTTGAACGCGATTCGGGGAGGATCGTGGCCGTAGGCCGGGAGGCCAAAGAGTCCATCGGGAAAACACCCTATCGTGTCAGCACCATCCGGCCGCTGAAAGATGGCGTGATTGCGGATTTTGATGTGACGAAGGCGATGATCAAATATTTTCTGGGCATGGTGAAAAGAACCAGAACGATGACAAGGCCCAAAATGGTTGTCTGTGTGCCGTCCGGTATAACCCAGGTTGAAAAACGGGCGGTCGTTGATGCCTGCCTCCAGGTGGGCATCGGGGACATCCATCTTATTGAGGAGCCGATGGCAGCGGCCATTGGGGCAGCATTGCCCATAGAACTCCTTCGGGGGAACATGGTGGTTGACGTCGGCGGTGGTACGACGGAGATAGCCGTCATAAGCTATTACGCAAATGCTTACAGCCAATCCTTGCGCCTTGCAGGCGACGAGCTGGATGAGGCAATCGTCAGGTACCTGCGAAACAAATATCAGGTTGCCGTCGGGGTAAATGTCGCGGAGAGGATCAAGATGGAGATCGGTTCCGCTCACCCGGGCGCCGGTTCCGGATCAACGAGCGTTGTGGGAAAGGATCTCGTCAATGGCGTCCCCAGAACAATTACTATTACCGCCGACGACGTGAGGGAGGCCATAGAAGCGCCCGTGGAAGCGATCATAGACTCAGTGAAGAGGGCCCTGGAGAACCTGCCGCCGGAGCTCTTTTCTGATGTGAGAGAATCGGGAATGGTCCTCACCGGCGGTGGCGCACTCCTCAAAGGGCTGGATAAAAGGATATCGGAACGGACAAGCCTCAAAGTGTACGTGACCGAAGATCCTCTGCGCTGCGTTGTTATGGGCAGCGGCAAGGCGGTGGAGGAGATGCAGCGCTACAAAAGCGTCTTCATCAACTAAACCCTACAACAATAAAAGACCTTGCTCCATTACCGGATTACTCACCTTCTGGGCGGATTTGAACGGGTTGGAGACAGGTGGCATCCTGACTTGCGCCCGGGCCGGTGGATCGTACTCTGGGCAGGGCATCCTGCGCAATTGCATGAATAAGGGCTTCTGCAGGAAAGGTCCCGGGGACGTTGTTGGTTCCCGACGTCCATTTAGCGTGACATGGAAAGGCTTTGCAGGTAAGCGTGTTCGAGAACTGGGAGCTTCCGCCGCTGAGATTGCATGCGTAGGTCGGGATCAACACCTCGTCGACGAGCCGGGCGATAAGGAGGATGGAAGGAGGCACGCTTATGAAAAACGCCCGTCTGCCGATAAAGTAGCGAGAGAGCATACAAGGAGATAGCCGCTATTGGAAGAGATATACGTAAGTCCGTTCATAATAAGCGCAAAACACGTATTCAAGACGATGCTCGATATCGATCTTTTGAACAGGGAGCCCGTCGCGAAGGGTACTAGAACAACGACCGCAGATGTAACGGCTGTGATGGGATTCACCGGGGACAGGCGGGGCACCATGACCGTGAGCATGTCTACCGCGAGCGCCCTCACCATCTACAAGAGACTGTTCAACGAAAAGCGCAGCCAGGTAACACCGGAGATCATCGACGCAGTGGGAGAGCTGACAAACATCATTTCCGGACAGGCAAGAAAAGGGCTCGAAAACCAAGGCCTTCATCTGCTCGCTCACGTGCCTATGGTCTTTGTGGGAAAGAACATCGAGCTAAACTTCATCACGAAAGGGATGTTCACGACCATACCCTTCGGCTTTACCCTCAACGGGACAACCGAAGAGCTGAGCCTTGACTGCATATTCGAATAAAAGAACGATCTTTCCACTCATGCCGGATAAAGAGCGTTCGTGCTGCACCAGCCCTTTAGGGGTCACGTCAAGGAGCGCGATTAAGTGCAGCTTAGTCCTGCTTGTATCCTTTTGTCCGGCGACGGGGAATAACGGGAGCGTGGCGGCATCACCAAGGATAGGTGAGTGCCGGGATCTATTGAAAGATGAAACGTTTCCTCGCACAATATTCCATTGAAACGTTTCATCACACCACCCCGAAGAGCCCTGCGATCCTTCTTGTCTCCACCTTTATTCGGTCGGCCTCTCCCCGGAGGATGACACCCTCCGGCCCGATGTCGACGTCCGGGCTCTCGATGAACATGTCGGCCTTCATCACGATATTGACTATCGGCTCTATCGTCTCCAGTCCCCCGTGATGTCCTCGTATGACCGCAGAGAAACTCTCCGGGAAACTCAATTTCACCGCCATGAAATAACCGAGTTCCGCGTGATCGATACCGAAGGCCTCCCTTTCGATGGAGCAGACGTCTCGACTCGTAGTATGCGCCTCTTCCTGTATCTCACGGTACCTGTCACCATAGATAAAGAAGGGTACCCTGCCTATGTCGTGCAGGATAGAGACGGTAAAAGCCTTCTCGCTCTCCTCGGCCATTGTTTTTTCGGCAAGCGTCTTTGCGGCACAAGCAACGGAGAGCGTGTGGCTCCAGAGGGATGTAAGGTCGCTTTGGCTCATCTTCCACCGGCTTAATATTTCCCGAAGGAAAACAAGGCACATGACGATCCTGCGTATCTCGTCGACGCCTACGGCCATCATAGCCCTTTCCAGGCTTACTATTTGCGACCCCCTGCCGCAGTATGCGGAGTTCGCTACGCTGATGATCTTCGAGGAGATGGCCTGGTCATACCTCATTACATTGAAGAGATTGTGGAAAGAAACGTTATCGTCCGCCAGAACCCGGAAGATCTTGTCCATGATAGCGTTGAGGGTGGGCAGCGCCCCAAGCTTGTCCACCATGGAGAGCAGCGCCTCCCGTGGCGATGATGTCTGCACTTCACTATCTTTCTCCATCGAACCGACCCCTGACCCGCCGACCGGG
>Ga0326728_10017061_pt1 | contig 14643 bp, 15 predicted proteins | sample MB3enrmetagenome_FD_207602 | JGI IMG/M metagenome (GOLD analysis project Ga0326728, IMG submission 207602) | Lab enriched peat soil microbial communities from McLean, Ithaca, NY, United States - MB31MN | ecosystem: Environmental > Terrestrial > Soil > Wetlands > Peat | place: USA: New York...
CGTGATGCGAGTGGTAGACCGCGAGCAGGCAAAAATCGTTGCCGGCTTCGCTTCCACCTCGCGGGCCAATGTTCGGTTGCTTGCGCTCACCAATGCCGGGATGCTCCGACGATTCTTCCTCGGCTCCGGCGGTGGCAGGAAAGCGCTCTATGTGCTCTCGTCGAAAGGTGCGCAGGCAGCTCAGGTTCCCAGCCGAGGCCCGCGCCGTCCACAGGATGCCGTTCTTGTCGCCGACTACTTCGTGGGGCACCAGCTCGCAGTGAATGCCATCTATTGCGCATTGAAGCACTGCCCGATCCCGCCGCAGATGACATTCCATCGTTGGCAGAGCTTTCATGAGCCCGTGGTGCCGGGAATACGCCTGATCCCCGACGGCTATGTGGAGCTCGTGACGCCCAAAGGAATTACCGCGTGCTTTCTCGAAGCGGACCTCGGGCACGAATCACAGAAAATCTGGAGGCGGAAAGTAGAGCACTACGTGGAACTCGCGCTCTCCGGGAAATTTCGGGAGCACTTCGGATATGAACGCTTCCGAGTCCTCGTCCTTGCAAACTCCGAGCGCAGGCTGCATTCGATCAAGAAAACTGCGAGCGCAATCACGCAAAAGATTTTCTGGTTCGCCACCCTCGGGTCTGTTCAGAGCGACTTCTTTGCTCCAGTGTGGTTCCGGCCGGGAGAGAACCAACCAACAAAACTCTTTGAGACACCTCCATGAAGTATTGCTACCAATGCGGCCACATGACCCAAGGAGAACCGCTCTTCTGCAACCACTGCGGGCGGAGCTATGACGTGAAGCTCTGTCCACGATTGCACGCGAACCCGCGCGGCGCGGAGGTATGCGCGAGGTGCGGCAGCCGGGAGCTCTCCACGCCGCAACCGAGAATTCCCATGATCTGGCGATTGCTTGCCATTGTGGTACGGCTCGGACTCGGACTCATGCTCTTTTCCGCTTCCCTCTGGCTCGTGATCGCCCTTATCCGTACCACGGCGTCACGGGAAACCCTGGCGTCTCTGGGTGCGCTCCTCGCTGCTCTCTGGCTCTTCTGGACCAAGCTGCCCGATTGGCTCCAGGAACTTATCCGGGCGCTCTGGAAGCGAAGGGATAACAGCGACGACTAGCGGAGAGAGAAGAATGTCAGGCTGCGCGAATGGCGCAAACACGCAGCAAATACAAGGCATTCCCGCAGCGTGCTACGGGCAGAACTACCCGCAGCATTACCCGTAGTCAAGGGAGTGGATTCGCTTCACACGTCGCAGCACCACCGGAGGGAATGTTTCCCATCCGGCAACCGCAACCACAGCCAACCGAATGTAAGGAAGAACTCCATGACACGAACAAGAACCACATCACCCGATCCGGACGAGGCGATCCGCGAGCGGATTCTCGCCCGCGCGAAAGCGGTGAATGCCGAGATTCTCGACCGCCTCAGGATCGCGGCGAATGACCTCGAAGCCGGAGAACATCGCGCCGCACTCGGTGCGCTCGACGGCATCGAAGCGCAGCTCACAACCATTCGCAGCGTCCTGCTCCTGCTTTCGTAGGAGCCAAGCTCTTTCACAACCAACCCATTCGCCCAAAGGAGGGCTTATGACCACGCAGAAAACCGCGCCCACTGGAAAGCCAGCCGCAGCGCAAGTTGCACCATCAACCTCAACCGCAACATCAACCTCCAGCCGGAAGCCATGGGTCAAGAAGACTCCGGTCGAGATCGTTCTTGAGCAGATCGGCAAGCAGGAAGAAAAAGTCGCCGGAATGCGCAAGGAACTCGCCCGCGAGGAACGCGAACTCGGCAAGCTCCAACAGGCCAAGAAGGTTCTGGAGGCGTAATAACCGGCCATCACCATTTGGGAGCACTCTTTACTGAGATGCTCCTTTTTTTATTTGTTTGCCGGGATAGGGAGTCGTCAGTGTTCAATCATGCGTAGTAGATTCGCTCGCACAGCTCCGGTGTATCGCTTCGCACGCTGCTGCTCAACACTATTGCCAGTTCAGCTCTTTGCATCCTCTATTACCGCCTTCGCCGCCCGCATCGCGTCGCGATGCCATGCCTGCTCGTCAAATGGGAAAATACGAAAAATGGCTCCAGAGGCTACTGTCCATTCAGATCGCAACAGAACAGAAACATCAACTTGAGTCTCGTATATCTCGTCGTCGCGCAAATGGCGAAACCCGAGTTTCCTAATCAACCCCGAGGCTACTTTGTCCTCTTGCCGCACGACCGCGAATATTTTCTCAGCAGCGAGTTTCGTAAAGCCGTAGAACAACGAGGCTTTGCAACTCTCAGCTGCAAAACCCTGTCGCCACTTTCGCTTGGCGGTGTAAGTGACCAGCTCGATGTCCGCAGTCCCGGTTAGCACCTGCAACCCAGTCTGGCCGATCATTTCTCCCGTATCCTTCTCAAGGACCGCCCACACGCCGAATCCATGCGCATCGAAATGCTTCCGCCTGTCGGCCGCCGTTCGTGTGACCATTTCGACCGGCCTGACAGAATGATCCCATGTCATATCCGGGTCATTACCCACGACGGAGTAAAGCAACGGCCCATCACCGTCCATGAACGGCCTGAGCACGAGCCTGGAAGTCTCGATGCAATCCATTGTCGCCTCCGTTCCTAGTCTACAAAATCCACACCGATCGATTTACTCTCCATACGATCGATTTGTTTCGCAACAACATCGTGATCTGGATGGTTCCGGTATCGATCGAGCGCGGCTTGATCCTCCGCCAACACAACAATTGCATGGGTAAATCCCTCGTTCCATTTTGAGAAATTCTCACCGCATTTGATGTCAACCAACCCCTCAACCTTATCCTTTAGCTGTCTGACTGCATCGAGCGCGACAGCGATTTCCTGCGAGGTGACATCTGCTTTCCATGCATACAGCGCAATGTGAATAGTCATATTCGTCTCTCCTGCTAAGTCAGATAGTTAGCCTTCGACGCCATAGTAAAATACATTATTTGAGTCAGATACGCAATGGGCTGTGATAGCACCGCTACCGGAGCATATCTTGTACAGCGGTTCCGTTCGCACTGAATTTATGGTCTCAATTCTCTCCCGCACTACGGCGACACCGTTCCACGGCATAACGCTTCCTAAGCTCGGTATTGCGACCTGACCCGCTTTCGGGTGAGTAGTGGCCCTGAGCCCAATCGGAAAGAATCGATGAAAGAGGTCGCAATATCGAATTGCGAGGTTAATGGCAGCATACTTGTAGGCTGCCTCCGTAGCGGCGGTGTGGAATTCAGCCCAAACGTTCCCGTTACGCCTGATGTCGGGGCCTGGCTGGTTATTGAGCAATTGCCACGTTTCCTCTCTGCTCAATCCGTAACTTTTGATCGCGTCTCGATAATTGATATTCCATTTCATGCCGCGGATCAGCACATCAAATGTGTTGGCTAGATCAGATTGCGATGATACGAGCCCTTGCATACGCTCAGCTATGTAACCAGAGAACACGTCAATAGCAGGGACACCGTCGGGGCCAGTCCCTGCTCGGACACACAAATCACGCAGATCAATAATATTCACTGTGCTATATATGTTGAGGATGTCCCTAAAAAGGCGGAGGCGATAATTGTAAGCACGCACTTGTGTCACATCCATCCTAAACAACTGGGCGTAAGACATGCCATCCGAGACGATTACCCAATCTACTCCAAAGGGATGGACTTGGTATATTGCCAAAGACAAGGTGTGAAGCCTGATTAACAGCGCTATTTCTCCGAGATCGACATGGCCTCCGGAGGCCTCGGTGCGGAATGGATTCTGATCCTTAAACGGAAATGATGGAACCAAGAAGTATACGCGTTGATGCTCGCTGTTTAGATGTTCCAACTGCGAAGTGAATGCCAATAGATCGATGTTCTTTGAGTTCGCCGCATTGCCGAGGATCGGGTCTGACAGGAGAGTTAATAATTGGTGTGCCATTGAAGCCCCAGAGGCACGAGCAACACCCTTCACTAGGCCGCTATAGGCGACATGCTCACACGCCTCGAGATACATCGCGGCGATGCGATGCGACACCTCAACGCGCGATCCGATAATGCACTCGGCAGGACAACTGCCACGATCCGGTGGCTTGCCGAACTCACCGAGCACGAATCTTCTCAGACTCTCGCCGATCCATTGATCCGACGGCATCTCTGTAGGTAACGGAGAAATTGGCTCATAGTCGTAGGTCACAGGAGCGTGGAGAAGCCCGTTTACCTGATCATATGCTTCGTATCGTACGGGCCGGAGACGATGTCCGGGAGGGGCACTCAGCCATGCCCTCTCAAAGCCCGAAGATTTGAACTCGCCCATACCGTATCTCTGTGTTAGCCGACCTCATCCGGTGAGGTAAATCCGAGATCCTGCAATTGACGAACAGTGGGCCTAATAGCGGCGAGCATACGCTCGAAATGCAAGGAGCAAGTGCCCACAAGTGCCGGGCCATCCAGTCGCTCGACAGCACCCTCCGCGAGAATGAGGTCCGGCGGCCAGCACACCCGGAACAGGGATTGCAGCCGAGAATCTGTACTGGGAGCATGTGACATCTGAAAGACGTGAACTTCGGGAACAACGCTGGTCGAGGTAGTGGATTGTTCAGGCCACTGATGATCCAGCCGCTCCCACTTCTGCTGGAGATATTCTGGTTCTTGTGGTTTCGTCGATATGTCATCAAAGACGAAGCGAACGGCGTCTTCGGCCAATTGGCAAAGCGTCGGAAGGGAAGTATCAAGGCATTGCGCCAGTAGCAGAGGGCTTTCTGCGCTGACAACATTGTCCCTGTAGGCAGGAGTGAAGCATCGGGCGATTGAGAATACTTGCGGTTTTCCGGTAAGAACCAAAGCCTTAAGCAATTGGGACTTTGGCGAGGGTGCTAGGTGTACTGGAAGACCATAGCCCGAGTATGTGACTTGCAGAGTTGGAACGCCCGGAAATCCCCAGGAGCGGGACAAATACCGGGTTACGAGCTCAAGATAGCCGTGGCTACGAAAAAATTCAACCGCTCGATCTCGAAGCCGAGCAAGATAGATTTGTGCTCCTATGTTTGCAATCTGAGGTTCGAGCGTATCGAATGTAGTCTGCGGGTCGAGCCGATAGCTCAGTAGTGAAGGGGGCGCATCCAAAAATAAAGTTAATTGCGAAGCGTTGTTGCGTGTGTTGGTCATCCAGCCGACATTACCCTTGGCGTTAACTCTGCTATACACATCAAGAGGTTGGATGGACTCAATTTCCGTCGCATTCAGGTCGGGCTCGCGCGCGGCAACCTGAATCGATCCCGTGCCATCGTGGAGCCGGAAGAACAGATATTTCTTGTTAGAGCGCTTTGATCGCCATGTGATGAGCCCGTGCAGATCAGCGCGGATATGAGCATCGGGGAATGACCGCTGGCACGTCTCAATGTCGCGCACAGAGTCGAGGATCAAAGTGCGCGGATGATCCGAAGCAATCTCGAACTGGCCATGCGATGACCCCATGTTGCAACCGGACCGCCAGATGAGGAATGGAAAACGGCTCTTATCTTACCGGCTGCGAGAGCACCAGTCAAGAAAAGGTGTTAACACGTGCCTCGGGATCATCATGAGCCACAACGATCAATTAAAGAAGCCAGCGTCACCGCTCCTGACTGCGCCACCGCTTCACGATCGCGTCCACATCCGGACTCGGGCGTGAGGCGCTAGAGAATTTTCCGGCGGCCACGATTGATCATCCGTACTCCTTCGTCCAAGATGTGTTTTTCGACGAAGCCACTCAGCACAATGGGGTTCCCCTCGCCGCGCACGAAGCAGGTCCGGCGTAGCGGCAGTGGCATATTCTTGCCCGCATTGATGGAGAACGCAAATCCAGGCATTGGAAATTTTGCAACAAAAAGCTCGCCCCGCCACTCGCCCAAAGGCTCATGGGTGAGGTGACGGATGCCACTTGGTTCTCGCACCACAACCGCAAGTGCGACATCCGGCGGGAATCCGGTCATGCCCATGAGATATTGTCTGAGCGGCTCCTGGTATGGTCCCAATGGTACCGGACACGTGCCATCAGCCTTCCACGGGTACGCGGAACCTCGCCAGAACATGCTCGCCGCGAAATAAGAAAGCGCAGAAATATTTATTTCGGGAATCTCAGCGGCGTGGTAGACCTTCGTTGTTGATACACCCGGTTCTTGAGCGTATGGGACATGGGAAGCTAGTGTGGCAGCAAGCGGAAACGTACCGTCGTTCTTCAGGCCATTTGTAAATACCCAGTGCTCACCATTTTTCGAGAACCGCTGTTCGCATTCCTTACAAAGCAACGGTGCTTTCACCTGCCGGGAGGTCTGGTGCGCGCTGTTTGGAGTCACCGCCCAGGGATTTGGATTGCCTTTGCTCGGGTTTCCTCGCATGGACCTGTAAATGGCCGCCGGTAAGAAGTGGCTCGCCTGCAATTCGACCCCTTCGATGAGGCACAACTTGCATTTTCCCTTCATAGCCACTTGTCTCCATTATCGTCTAGCCGCACCCATCGTTCTCGTCGCTCTACTTCCGAGCAGCGACCAACCGGAAGCAGGAAGAAAAAGTCGCCGGGATACGCAAGGAACTCGCCCGCGAGGAACGCGAACTCGGCAAGCTCCAACAGGCCAAGAAGGTCCTGGAGGCGCGATAACCGGCAATTACCTTTCGAGGGGCACTCCATTCAGAGATGCTTCTCTTTTTTGTTCGTCGGGAGCATACTATAGCCTCACTTAGCAAAAACGACTCTATCCCCCCACGAAGCAGTGTCAACATCCCCAGGAATGTTGAGCTCTTGGGGAATGAGAATGCGTGTCTTTTGCCTCTTACTCAATGCCGCACACAAGAGGTCCTTCCTTTGGAGGAACAGAGTCTGCAGAACGACGCCGTACGGGGAAAGGTTGCGGGTCAAAGGCCCTCGGCCATGCTGTAGCTCTTCGTTCAGCAGTGCCCCGAGGTCAGCAGCGTCCAACCCAATCAACTGCGCAAGTCCCCTGACGTTCTCCGCAAGCCCTCGAATGTTCGCGGGCAAGTCTGTCTTCGGCCATAATTCGGTCATGAGCGTGATAAACGTCTTTATCGATCTCGTTCTCGCATCGGATTTTTCTAAAGCATCACACTCTGATAATCTTGCTGCTTCCTGAATGGAAATCTCCGCGTGTTCGAGCATTGCTTTGATTTGAAATGCAATTCTCATTTTGCCCCAGTGTGCGTCATCGGACTTGTAAATCAGGTCGTGAGTCGCGATTGACCATGCATGTTGCAGAAACGTCTTAATCTGCAATTCAAAGAGAACATCGCCGAGCCCTGTCGGGCGCTGCGCCGGATCATCCTTCCAACGAACGTAAAGACGTAGATCGTCAAAGGGAAATTGTTCGGGCGCCTTGTGGGTCTCCGCATCGTTTGGGGGACGCCTCTCGTGCAACGTAAAGAGATCAGTGGCAATCTTCTCCGCCTCGGCGACCTCCAGGCCGTTGCGCACGACAATGGTCGCGGCAAAGAAATCTTCGAGATTGGATAGGTCCGCAACTCTGCCGGACTCCACCTTCAAGGCAAAACTCTCCATCGTTTTGACGCGGCTCTCGTAATGCCATCTCTCTCGAAGTCGGGGCTTCAAGAGATTGTCTACGAGGTCCTTGAGCTTTTCACGAGATGCTTGCTGGTCCTCGTAAAGTCTTCGAATGGAGGAGGGAACTTTCATCGCGGATCATCCTAGCAATTCGTCGATGAGAACCTTGTAGCGCGCTTCCCGCTGCTTTAGGTCGGTGCTAGCGCCACGGGCATTGTCGTAATAAATGAACGCGTTCTGGTAAATTGCGCCTTCTTTTTCTATAAATAGATCAAGGTTCTTCTGCGCGGCTAACGTTTCAACCTTTTGCATAAATGTCCGGTATCGCTGTGCGCTTTCCTTCGCGGGTTTTAGCTTGTTGGCATTCAACGCAATAACTGCCCAGAGAGAATAGAAATGGGTTAATGACTTGGCGAAGCCAGATACCACCTTATCCTCCGCCTCCATCGCTGAGAGATAGGCTTTGACCCGCTCAAGCTCTTTCGTAAAGTCTTCTTCGGAGAAACCGACCACCGTCTCAGAAGGTTCATCATACTTCGCGTAAGACTCATCAAGTTCATCCTGGTCGAATCCGATGACGGCACGTTCGAGGAGCACAAGCATCAGTTCAGATATGAACTGAGTGTCTGCCATTCTCTTGGCGCGTGCGGCGGTCGTGACGCCGAGCGTTTCCCAGACGTCCTTTTCGGCCTGAGCTTCGGCAACTATCGTGAACCAACCGTCGTACTTGGCGTGTCGCAACTCTTGGCGCGTCAAGCGGCGTGAATTGCGATTCAATCTATCAAACACCTCGTTCACGACATCCTCGACGATGTCAATCATCTCGACGGGAAGTTGGTAGTTCCAAAATTTGTTTCTGAGCTCTGTTTCGCCCTCAAGACCTGACCATTTCTTCCCGTCCAGGCGCACGTCCCCGTATGTCTTTGCAATGCGAAGATTGTCGTGAGCGAACGCGAGAATGGTTTGGAGGCGTTGCTTCCCATCGACGACATGATAGGTGGTCTTGCCCTCGGACGAGATTTCCTTATGCAGGAAAATTGCGGGGCTGGGGTACCCGCGAAAGATGGTATCGAGGAAAAATTGTTTGTCTTTGTTCGTCCAGACGCTCCTTCGTTGGTAGGGAGGATTAAGATCGAGTTGTTCGTTCCGTGCTAAATCGAGGAGCCAAGAGATATCTTGCGTGGTGGGTCGGCGCTTCAACGGCGATTCCATAACCTTATACCTCATCGTTGCAGTGAAGTTTTCATTTCTGCGGATCGCGTGTGGGGCCATACGGGCCAAGAAACCGTTCGCCGTTGAAATGGATCAGATGCGACGGAGCATCAGCGACCCACACTTCGGTTTCCCATGCGATGTCGCCAAGGTAACGACCCATGACGATGCGATTGGGAAACGCGGTAACGTAGACCAAACCGACCTTTGAATTCGCGAAGAGTTTCGCAAGCTCTGTATGCCGCTTTCCATCGACGGGTCCATGGCTCGTTACGGACTCGGCGAGGAGCAGCCATTTGCGTTCGGGATAATACAACACCACATCGGGCATTTTCCCGTGGGCTTCGACTGTCACGCCAAGTTCGGCGAGGAGCGCCGCATCAAAATAGCCCCACTTTTCTCCCGTGTCTCCGGCATAGATGAGTACCGCTCCAGGGACAAAACGCGCTGCAAAACTTTCGATGATCGCCTGTATCAATTCGCTGTGTTCGCCGGGGCTGAGCTTGATCTCTTTGCCGGGGGCAATCTTCACGGGAATCAGGTTCTGCTCGCGTGCGTTCGCGTAGCGGGCTGCCAACGTCTGGCGCTTCGCGAGGTAGTCGGTAAGTCCGCTATGCCAGCGCGGCGTATGGAATGTTCGCAACAGGGCGAGCGCTGCAGGCTCGATCTGGTACACGGCGGCTGGGCTGTTCACCGGGCGCGAAGGATTGTCGGGATTGTAGACCGCAATGCCAGCATCAACAAACTGGTGCATGGTTTGCCGCCGAATCGTCTCGCGGGTATTCGGCGCATACGACTTCTTGTAGTGATCCCGAATCCAATCCATGATCGGCGTAATGCCCATCAGGGGGTTCTCGGCCTGTCGCCATTCCGCGCCGGGTCGGAGGTTCAGCAAGGCCAGCAAGGAGAGGGCGGAGCGTTCATTTTGCTGCGCTCGCGGTAAGCCGAGGGAGACAAGAACCTGAAGCGCGGACTTGATGAGTTGCTGTTTTGTCATCCGGTTAGCTTTTGCGTTTGTTCATCCATCATAGCCTGTGTGATGGCAGTCTGTTTCTGCGCCCATTTCCCAAGCGCCACCAACCTGCGCCGGTCGGGATACTTCATAATCCGAAGGTCGGTGGCATTGACCTGTGTGTGCCCGTTGAAGCGGCGGAAATTCTCATCGACGGCAGTAGTGTTCAGAAATACGGCCAACCCGTAGGCGAGCGCCTCTGGCAGTCCGTGCTTGTCCTCGTGGAACACATTCAAATGATTCTCGAAACCGAGCATCGGCGCATCGGGGAATGTGTCGGGCCTTACCACGCTCGCGACGATGCGCCGTGCCTCTTCTTTCGACGAGAACCGGCGCACCACGGTATAGAAGCCGTTCGGGTAGAGCCACTTTTTCGTGTCGTCATTGAGCTTGATCGCATTCCCTCGCTTGATGCCGTCCTTCGGCCATTGGGTCGTGTATCCGCTAAAATGCCCCGGATAGAGCAGGGGCACGGTGCCGTTGCTCGGCCGCTCCTGGATGTGCTCTCGCAATCGGAAATCGACCACGGGACCGGTGGAGATGCCGAGGGCGAGTTCGGGGAGTGTCGAGCGGACGCCCTCGCACAATTCGAGCGCGTTGCGGCCAACCGAGGTCGGTACGTGAATGAATTTCTCGGGATCGTCGGAAAACACAATGCGTTCGAACGGCTGCTCATGCGTCACAAGGTCACTGAAGCTGTCGTCGGTGGAGTTTGATACGGTCACGGGTCCTTGGACTCCGCCACACTCAAGCCGCATGATGACGTTCTCCTGGAGCACTTCGTCATCCCTGAACGCCTTGGTTCGCGAGTCGAACAAGTGCAAGTGGCGCAAGGCGGCGCGATGCAGAATATATTCGCGGAATGGGCGATAGTACGGGCCATTGCAAAAACTTCGCGGGATGATGGCGACGACCTCACCGCCCGGCTTCATCAGCATCACCGCGAGAGCGACGAATGCGGAATACAGATTCACTGTCTCGATGCCGACTTGTCGCAATATCAAGCGATGCCGCGATAGGCTGTTGATCTTCTTATACGGCGGGTTGAGAATCGCGTGGGTGTATCGACGGCCGGTGAGACTCTGGAGCGCAGCAGCCTCAATGAAGTCTCTGGAAAGAACGCGAGCGTGAACCGGCAAGCGTTCGGCATAACCGGCCAATGTCGTTTCCAGATGGCCGCGCAACACCGTGTCTATTTCGTAGGCCTCCACCTCCATGCGATCAAACGAGAATCCGTCACGAACAGCCCAACGATCAAGGAACGCGCACGTGAGCGCGCCAACGCCGGCTCCGGCGTCGAGCAGGGTGCCCTGCGACAGCGAGCTAGGAGGAAAAAGCGAGGCCATGAATCGCGCAACGGGCGCGGGTGTCATGAATTGGCCGAGCGCAGATTTGCGCTTCAAGGCAATTCCTGGGGCGACCGCCCGACGTACGCTGTCCGCATGATCGAGTAGCTGGATGGGCATCTGGGCAGACCTTGGTGAGCTTTCCGAATATCCTAGCGCAATTCTATGCGCACCTCCGTCTAGTTCGCACTCATCAGAGCGCCGTGGAAGATTCACGGCTGGTTCCGCAAGGCTCTTTGGTGACTTTTTGAAATCCATGGATGTGGGTGCGGGGAAAGTCGATAGGGAAATTTACGACCTTCTTTAACTAAGATTATACCACGGATGTCATAGAAAATAAGAGGGTTGCTCTCTGCTCCTCCTCGGTTCAATATCCAGTGTGGGCAAGGGCACGATCGGCGATGGTGCGGGCTACCTCGGGCGTATGATTATGGCTGGAGACATTTCTGTTTGCCGAGGTGATAGATGGCTAAACGGGAGATTCTTTACGTTCCAATTCTCAAGTCCAAGGCGGGAGAACGATGGGCCTTGTCGCAACTTTCCTCGTCCGCGAACGCGAGAATCCAACCTCTCCTCGAATTCCACCCGCACAAGTCAAAACTGGTTGGCGATCACATCGAAGGCGTTTGTGAGGCCCTTCAAGCGGCGTGGGGTGTGAATCGGGGGTTCTACGTCGATACGGTGTGGCTTCATGGCGATGCTGGAAATCCAGCGATCATCGGCGAGGTATTTGAATCCACGGAAGAATCTGAGCTTCTAGCGATTCCTGTCGTGAGACCTACCTACGATGATGCAAGCCTTGAACAGCTAAAGGACATTATCACGGAGGGTAGTCGGGGATACTTATTGCGCGTCACACCAGAGACTCTCAACACTCCGGCCTTGATCGACGCGATAGTTGAATCTCTTGAGGTTTCAAGGAATAAAGTCGATTTCTTACTCGATTACCGGCACCATCCTATGACCCTGAATGACGATGTTCCGAAGGTGCCCCATATTTCACAATGGCGCTCATTCATTGCCGCGTCTGGAGTCTTTCCAAAAAGTCTATTAAGCCTCCCACTCCATCAGTGGCACAAGCTCCCAAGGCATGATTGGCTTTCCTGGCAAGAAGGTGCTGGATCGAAGATAAAGAGAATTCCAACCTATTCGGACTACACCATGAGGCCGCCGGGGCCACCAGCAGATTTTGGGGAGCCAAGCGTCAATCTGCGATATGCTCTGGACGATCATTGGCTAGTTCAGATGGGCGGGAAGCACAAGGATGGAGCCGCTGTTGAGATTCACGCCATGGCCAGCGAATTGGTAGCGCGCCCCGAGTATCTCGGTACGGATTTCAGCTCTGGAGATGAGGAGATCGACCGTGTTACTGACGAAGACGAAGGACCCGGCGGTCCTACCCAATGGCTCCAATGGTGCGTGAACCATCACCTTGAATTTGTCGTCCAGCAACTCTCTCCTGCCGCCGCTTGAGAGCTGCTCTAACCTCTTCGCATAAGTATTCCGTGTCCATTGCTTCCACGCGATTCCAGATTTCGAGAACGGAAGCATTGGGACGCACAGGGATCGCGTTCTTTCGTAGGATGAGCAGGCACTCCTCCTTCCAAAGCAATCGGGTCAGAGCGGAATTACACAATTTGTGATTAGGACGGGCTCTCCGATGCTCGTGGAGTTGAATCTGGCCGTTGACCATTTTGGCTTCGATGATCCCCCAGGTTTGAGGGATTCTCCTTCGTGCTAAGCTCAAATGCTTTTTGGCGGCCACGATGGTATTGAGTTCAAAGACCGCCTCGTAGTTTTCGGTTTGCATCCCCAAGCGAATTAGCGAATCAGCCTCGCTCTTGATTTCATAGCCACACAACTTTCCATTAACAAACGCGAGATCGGCTCTCCCGCGTCCCCTGAGCAAAGGCATTTCGTCAATAATTGCGGCGGTCGAGTCCTGCTCTCTAAGAGTCCTCTTGAGAGCCTGGCGGATGTGCTTATCTAGTAAACACTCTGTGCATTGCATGGCAAACAAATCTCCCATATGATTTGAGTGCCTGCCCAAACCGCTATCGGCAAGATTTTACCTGAGGCTCGACTACGAATCGGGCCTCAGGCATTTATAGCACTCTTTTCTGCATGTTCACACAAATTCTAGCGGTTACTCTTAAGTGCCCACCAAAGTGGTGAGTGAGAGCCGGCTCACCGCACTCCGCTTGAGCTTTTCATCCGGATCGAGATACTGTCGCGTGGTATCGAGATCGCTGTGCCCCATGAGCTTTTGTACTGTCACGATATCGCATCCGCTTTCAAGAAGGCGCGTCGCATACGTGTGACGGAATTTGTGGAGCGTGGCACCCGTGACCCTCGCATCGTCCGCAAGCTGCTTGAGTCGTCGCAAGAGGTGCGTCTGCCGATTGCCCGTCTTCGTTGAGAAGACCCATGCACCTCGATGCGCGAGCACCGCAAGGAGTTCGGCAAGCTCCTGCGGAATGGGAATGATTCGCTCTTCATAATCCTTCGGTGAGAACCCCTCTTTGCCGTTCCCGCTCACGCGCAGTGTGGCGTTCCCAGGGTCGCGCAGATCGACATCCGCCCAGGTGAGAAAGCAGAGCTCCTCCTCTCGGAATCCCGTGAGCAGAAACGTGGCAAATACTGTTTTCTCGAACTCACTGCAGACAGCAAAGAGCCGGTTCAATTCATCCTGCCGGTAGGTTGGCGGGCGACGTTTGGCTTTGACCTGCGGGTCCTTGAGCGCTTTGAACTTTGCACACGGGTTCGCGATGGGCAGGTTCCGTTCGCTGATGAGGAAATAGAAGAAGGTACGGAGCACGGAGAGCTCGAAATTGATGGTGCGCGGCGTGATGCGCCGGTCCGGGTGCTGATGGCTCGATTCAGCGGTGCGGATCGATTTGTAATCGTCGATGTCGGGGCGCGTAATGGCGTCAACGAAGAGCTTCCGCCCGAGAATGCGCTTCGCGTGATCGAGCACGGCCGAGTAGCGCTGCTTCGTGCGCGGCTTGTCCGGGGAATGCACCCGCACATGGTCGAGGAACAGGGTCACGGCATCCGCGAGGAGGGTGAATTGCGTCTCTTCCGGCTTGGGCGCTTCCCGCGTTCCGTTGCCGAGCACGAATGCGCCGATCAGCTCGTTGCGCTTCCGTCGCTGCGCCTCCATCGCTTCGCTCGGGGTGATCCCCGCTGATTCCCGCTTGCGCTGCTTTCCTTCCCACCATTCCACGAAGTAGTGGCCGGGCCGCTTGTCCCACACATAGCGCGCGCCTGCATGGCGCAGCGAGACAAAACGCCACTGTCCGTCCTCATCGCGAACCTTCTTGATGATCCGAACCGATTTCTTTATCGGCATATACGACTCCTTGGTGTCTACAATTGAGCTATTTACAGACACCAAGAGCGTACCACGAATTTTATCCGATTGAATAAAAAAGAGTTATAAATTTATGGCGGAGAGGGAGGGATTCGAACCCCCGATACCCTTTCGGGTATGCCGGTTTTCAAGACCGGAGCCATCAACCGCTCGGCC
>Ga0326728_10017062_pt1 | contig 14643 bp, 9 predicted proteins | sample MB3enrmetagenome_FD_207602 | JGI IMG/M metagenome (GOLD analysis project Ga0326728, IMG submission 207602) | Lab enriched peat soil microbial communities from McLean, Ithaca, NY, United States - MB31MN | ecosystem: Environmental > Terrestrial > Soil > Wetlands > Peat | place: USA: New York...
GCTCTTTTCTTTGCTTTGTTTTCAAAAACCGAAACCACAATGTCTTGTTTTATCAATGACATACTCGCTTTGCCGGGGTCCACTTTGTTCATAAGCGGCGCAAATCCGTGTCGGGCATCGTGTCAGGGCATCATGCCAAGCGTCAATCGAGATGGCTCTTCTCCCCTGCCCTCGGTAACTCGCAATCTGCAATCGGGAGGAGGCAATCCATTCAAAATTCGCCGAAATCGGCCTCGAAATCGCTGCAACCAATTGATAACAGAGGTGATACTCGCTATGGGTTCGTTGCTGGTAGAGGTGGTCTATCTGGATGAAAATAAATGCCTTATCGTTATGGGTTCGTTCGCGCCAGCCGGACGAGACCTCCATCCCTGCCGGCCTTCGGCTTCTGATCGGAGCCTTCGTTGATTCAGCTATCGTGCGGCCATCTCCTGATTCCCTCATTCTAAAGTACTTCCTCGCTTCGTCGGTCTCCTGCAGGCTTCGAGGCTTGGTTTTCACTCACCGAATCGACCTTGACCTCGGCGTCGCCCATCTGTAATCGTTCCTTGAATCTGGAATCTCGAACCTCCGATCTTTCCGTCCCCCGACCTGTCCGTTGCTCGGCCTGTGCCGAACGCGGTTCGGCCCTACAAGGATCTTGAATCCTTTCGGCCCCCGATCTGTCCTTTGGCTTTCCGGGTGCCGCGCGGGCCGGGCCTATTTTCCCTTCAACCACGGCTGCGACCGATCCGAAGGGGCATCAAGAACTATAGCCTAGTCAAAGGACGTGTGTCAAGAAAATTATTTCGGCCAGCGATACCCGTGCCACCCGGGGGCTCTTGCCGCTATCCGGTCTACTGTCTGCCTGACGCAGCGCGTTGCATCGATTAGTCTTGCCAAGAAGGCAAAATCCTGTCGTTGTTCGCGGGCTGGCGCAGAGCGAAGCTCTGCCGTCTGCAAGACAACACCGAAACTAAACTGACCGGGTGCGAGATGACGCCCATAGACCACAATGACGGCCCCAGTATAAGGCCTCGGACGAACGGGAAACTTGCTGAAGCGCAGAGCTGCGCTCTGCGCCAGCCAGCGGCCCATCAAGGCGCAAATCTCTTTCCGCGTCGACGCCGATGTACTGGCTTGGCTGAAGTCGAAAGGCGAGGGCCATTTGAGCCGCATCAACACCATCCTCCGGGAGCGTACGATGGCCGAGGGCAAGCGCGGCGGTTAGCCAAGGGGGCGAAAGAAGGTATCGCCCTCCCTTCGACCTGCACCTGGTTGGATTGGCCTGCTACCCCCCTGCGCGAGTCTTGGCGTTTCAGTTGCGACGCTGGGAGGTGGGGTGCGAGCCAAAACCGCCAGCTCAGCGCACAGTCCGCACACCTCGAATCTTCTATAGAGCCCTTGTCACTCGTGCTTCGACTCCCGTGCAGCCTTTCTTGCAAGTAACTCCGTGAGAATCGATCGCACTCGCGGGTAGTCCGGCCTCAGGCGAAACACCTCGCGGTACTCAGCGATGGCTCCATCTAGGTCACCTTTAAGCGCGAGTGCCATGCCGAGGTTGTTGTGTGCGTCGGGGTAGTCGGGCTTCAGACGCAAAGCTTCGCGGATCTCGGCGATGGCCCCGTCCAGGTTGCCCTTAGACCCCAGCGCGGTGCCGAGATTGTTATGAGCTTCGGCAAAATCCGGCTTGAGGCGCAGGGCTTCGCGGTATTCAGCGATGGCTCCGTCTACGTTGCCCTTGTCCCCGAGCGCGACGCCGAAATTGTCGTGCGCTTGGGGATCGTTCGGCTTCAGGCGCACCACTTCGCGGTACTCGGCGAGAGCTCCGCCCCGATCCCCTTTTCCCCGGAGCGCCGTGCCCAGATTGTTATGAGCTTCCGCAAAGTCCGGCTTGAGGCGCAGGGCTTCGCGGTACTCAGCGATGGCTCCGTCTACGTCGCCCTTATCCTCGAGCGCGAGGCCGAAATCATTGTGGGCTTGGGGGTCGTTCGGCTTCAGGCGCACCACTTCACGGAACTCGCCGATAGCTCCGCCCACGTCCCCTTTTCCCCGAAGCGCCCCGCCGAGATTGTAGTGCGCGATGGCGAAATCCGGCTTCAGGCGCAAGGCTTCACGGTATTCAGCGATGGCTCCGTCGAGGTCACCTTTAAGCGCGAACCCCATGCCGAGGTTGTTGTGCGCGTCGGGGTAGTCGGGCTTCAGGCGCAAGGCTTCGCGGTATTCAGCGATGGCCCCGTCCACGTCGCCCTTAGCCCCGAGGGCGAGGCCGAGGTTATTGTGCGCGTCGGGATAGTCGGGCTTCAGGCGCAAGGCCTCATGGAGCTCACCGATGGCTGCGTCTAGGTCGCCCTTATGCCCGAGCGCGGTGCCGAGGTTGTTGTGTGCGTCGGGGTAGTCTGGCTTGAGGCGCAAAGCTTCACGGAACTCGGCGATCGCTCCGTCCAGATCGCCCTTATCTGCGAGGGCCGCACCGAGATTGTCGTGCGCATCAGGGAAGTCCGGCTTCAGGTGCAGAGCTTTGCGGTACTCGGTGATCGCTTCATCCAGGTTGCCCTTCTTATATAGATCCACGCCGCGTTCGTTATGCGCTACAGCATCGTCCCCTTTACTCGGAGCAGCCGCCGAACCCGCCACAACCAAATTAAAGACCAGCATGGGAATTATGATTCTCACGGTGTCCCTCCTGGCGGGCTGGCGCAGAGCGAAGCTCTGCCGTCTGCGAGGCAACACCGAAACCAAACTGACCCGGTACGAGATGACGCCCATAAACCACCATGACGGCCCCCGTATAGGGCCTCGGACGGACGGGAAACTTGCTGAAGCGCAGAGCTGCGCTCTGCGCCAGCCAGCGGTCTTCACGGTGGGGATGTCCGTCCCCCCGTCTACTCCTCTTCCGATTGCAGTTTATGAATCAAGGTTTCGATTCGATCACCCTCTTCCGGGCCGCGGTCCAGCACGAACGCGATCTCAGGCACGCGCCGCAGCCTCAAGCGGTGGGTGATCTCGCGGCGAACGTAGCCGGCTGCCGAATTGAGCCCTTCGAGCGATTTCTCGCGAATCTCCTCGCTCCCCAGCACGGAGACCAGGACGCGCGCGTGGCCCAGGTCGGCGCTGACTTCCACGCGGGTCACGGTGGTGAATCCAATACGCGGATCCCTCAGCTCCGTTTCGAGGATCTCGGCCACTGCGCGTCGAATCTGATCCGCCACTCGCTCCTGGCGATGTCCAGTAGGCATGGTTTCGGCTCTGTCCTTGGTCCGTTGTCATTTGTCCGTTGCTGAAAAGCTGTTCGCGGTCACCTATTGCCCCAATATTTGGCTCTCAGATACCGAGGAACAGCTTCGTGTTATCGGCACACCGGCCGATTCCATCATCCCGATGGCTGACAACGGACTACGGACGACGGACTACGGACAACGGACGTCTGATGGACCTCAAAAAAAGTCCAGCGTATAGTCCGCTACGTCGTCGCCCAAGATTCTCTCCGACTCGGCGAGCACCTGCCGGAAGACGGAGTCCAGCAGTTCCTGGCTGTTGGAGATGGAAACGATCCCCAGGGTGGCGTGCTGCCACACGTCCTGGTGGTCCAGCTCGGCGACGGCGACGTTAAAGCGGGCGCGGAGCCGGTCCCGCATCTTTCGCAGCACCGCTCGTTTTTCCTTCAGGGAATGAGCGTAGGGGAGTTGAATTTCGAGCGTGAGGACGCCGACGGGCATTGTCCTTGGTCCTTGGTCCTTTGTCCTTGGTCCCTGGTCCTTCGTCCTTGGTCCTTTGTCCTTCGTCTTTTGCCCTTCGTTCGTTGTGAGTACCGAATTGTCGGTCGGCGGTCCCGAGACGCGGGTGTCCGGCTGTCAAAGTGCTCCCTCTTCGAGCGGCACTGGCCGGGCCTGCCCGATCCCCGTGCAGAGGCGCAGCAGCCCGGAGTGGCGCAACGAACGAAGGACCAGGGACAAAGGACCAAGGACAAAGGACGTTCTAGGCCAGGGCAGGCTCCGCCACCCGTTCCACGGCGTAGGATTCGATGACGTCGCCGACCTTGACGTCATTGTAATTCTCCAGGGCGATGCCGCACTCAACCCCCTGCCGTACTTCCGCCACGTCTTCCTTGAAGTGCCGCAGCGAGCGGACCCGGCCCTCGTGGACCACCACACCGTCGCGGATCAGCCGGATCTTGGCCTCACGGCTGAGCTTGCCGTCTAGCACGTAGCAACCGGCCACGCTGCCCACTCCGGAGACGCGGAACGTATCGCGCACTTCGGCGCGGCCGAGCTGATTTTCTTTGTAGACGACGGCCAGGAGTCCCACCATGGCTTTCTTGATCTCGTCCGTAACGTTGTAGATGATCGTGTGCAGCCGGATATCGACCTTCTCGAGCTGGGCCAGCTCCGACGCCTTGCGTTCGGGCCGCACGCTGAAGCCGATGATGACGGCATTCGAGGCCGAAGCGAGCAGAACGTCGGTTTCAGTGATGGCGCCCACACCCGCGTGGATCACCTTCACCTTCACCTTTTCGGTGCTCAGCTTGCTGACCGTGTCGGTGAGGACCTCCACCGAGCCCTGCACGTCCGCCTTGATGATCAGCGCCAGTTCCTTCACTTCGCCGGCGGCGATCTGCGCGTGTAGTTGTTCCAGCGTCAGGCGGGCAGACTTGGCGAGCGCCGCCTCGCGTTGCTTGGCCAGGCGGTGCAGCGAGATTTGCCGCGCCTTGAGCGTGTCCTCAATCACCTGGAAGCGGTCGCCGGCCTGCGGCACATCTTCGAGTCCGAGCACCTCGACCGGGGTTGAGGGGCCGCCTTCGAGGGTGGGCCGCCCGTGATCGTCGAACAGTGCTCGCACCTTGCCGTAGATGGCGCCGACGATAAAGGGGTCGCCGATGTGCAGCGTCCCGTTTTCCACCAGCATGGTGGCCACGGGACCGCGTCCGCGATCCAAGCGGCTTTCGAGCACCGTCCCGGAGGCGAGGCGCCTCGGGTTGGCCTTCAGTCCCTGCATATCCGCCACCAGCAGGATCATCTCCAGAAGCAGCTCGAGATTCGTATGCTGCTTGGCGGAGACTTCCACGGTCACCGTATCGCCGCCCCAGTCCTCGGGCATCAGGCCATGATCCGCCAGTTGTTTCTTGGCGCGCTCGGGCAGGGCGTCGGGCTTGTCAATCTTGTTGATGGCCACCACCAGGGGGACTTTGGCGGCGCGCGCGTGGTTGATGGCTTCGAGGGTTTGTGGCATGACGCCGTCGTCCGCCGCCACCACCAGCACCACCACGTCCGTAACCCTGGCCCCGCGGGCGCGCATCAGGGTGAAGGCCTCGTGACCGGGCGTATCGAGGAAGACCACTTTGCGCCCCTTCACTTCCACGTGGTAGGCCCCGATGTGCTGGGTGATGCCGCCGGCCTCGTGCGCCGTCACGTTGGTTTGGCGAATCGCGTCGAGCAGGGACGTCTTGCCATGGTCGACGTGCCCCATGACCGTCACCACGGGTGCGCGCGGCGCCAGATCTTGGGGACGATCGGCCACCTCAGCCTCGTGGATCACTTCCTCTTCGTAGCTGATGACGCGGGTTTCCGCGCCGAAACCACGCGCGATTTCCGTGGCCGTCTGGGAATCGAGGGTCTGATTGATGGTGGCGAAGATGCCCTTGTCGAGCAGTTTCTTGATCACATCCTTGGCGCGCGTCTCCAGCTTCTCCGAGAGCTCTTTGATGGTGATCCCTTCGGTGATCGTGATATTGCGCGTAATCGGGATCTCCACCGGGACCACCGGTCTGGCCACTGCGAGAGCGGGTGCGGTCCGGCCTCCCTGGGAATGCAGCGGCGCACGCGTCGCCGAAGGACGCGCGGTCGCCACCCCTGGCCCAAAGCTCGTGGGGTGCTGGCCCAGGCGCGTCGACGTGGGGTGCTGCGGTCGAGGCTCATGAGCGCGGCGCGCCGGACCTCGCGGAGGTGCTCCCTTGGCTGGCAAACCGGGATAAATCGGCTGGTTCGAAGGGGCCGGCTTCGCGCCCCGCCCCGGGTGAGCTCCCCTGGCAGAGGCGGCGTGAGATGCTTCAGCAGACTTGGCGGACGCTGCGGCCTCAGAGGTCGCCACGCCACGAGCCGTAGGAGCTTCCTTCCGGCCGGCGCCTGCAGAGACAAGCGTGGCGGGCGTCGCAGTCGCCGGCACCTCGCCGGGGCGGTGCGGGACGGGAGCGCCGGGCGGTGTGGCGCGCGGCGGCGTCACAGGCCCTGACGCCGGTGCTTTCACCGGCCGCTTCACGCCGAGTGCCGGAGCCGGCGGCGCCACTGGCCGCGGCGGCGGTGGTGGTGGCGCCAGCGCACGGCGGGCGCGCGCCTTGATTTCTTCGATCGAGCTGGCCATGGGACTGATTTCGCCCGCATGGACCTCCGGAACTCTGACCGCCGTATCGACGCCGCGCGAGTGGGCCACGTGCGCGGCCGAATGAGCTGGAGCCGGCGGGTGAATGGGAGCCTCAGCGGGCGGATGTGCGGGTCCCGCTGCCGGGGCCGCGGAAGCCGAGGCCGCCGGGGCGGGCGTCACTTCTGCCTGGGCAGGCCCTTTTTCAGTGCCGGCTTCCCCGGCTTGGGCGCGGAAATAGGCGCGCACCTTGGCGGCCTGGTCGTCGTCCAGCGCGCTCGAGTGCGATTTCTTGTCGGTGATGCCCAGGCCGGGCAGACAGTCGACAATCGCCTTACTCTTTACTTCCAACTCACGCGCCAGTTCGTTGATTCGAATTGCACCCATTCGCTTTTACTGCGCCTCCCGCGCTTCCGAAACAAAGCAGAAGTCAGAAAGCAGAAAGTAGAATGAAGAATCCTCCTTCCAGCTTTCCCGCTTCTAATTTCTAATTTCTAGTTTCTAGTTCTAGTTTCCATCTTCCTGTTTCCCGTCGCCTCCTTCCGCCGGCGAGGCTGCTGCGCCGCCGCCACTTTCGGGCTCAGCGGCTTGATCCGCCAGCTCCGCCGGTGCTTCGCGGTCGCTTTGGGTTCCCGCCGCATCTTCGCGGGCGGTCTCAGACTCAACGGTGTCCTTTGCGGGCGCCTCGGCTTCCACCCTGGCTGTCTCGGCCGAAGGCGTTGCAGCCCCGGTTGCGGGAGCGGATTCCGCGGGTGCCGCGAGTGCTTCCCGCGCTGCCGCGTCAGCGGCTTCCGCTGCCGCTGCTTCAGCCTGGGCTGCCGCTTCACCCTGCTCGAAGTAATCCGTGACGACTTTGCGGATTTTGTCGACGGTCTTCTCGCCGATGCCTGTGATCTGCGTCAGCTCGTCCGGCGTCATCTGCGCCAACTGCTCGACGGTTTCGACGCCGTGATTGCGCAGCTTGTCGAGCGTCTTCTCGCCCAGACCAGCCAGCTCCGTAATGGCGGCGCCGCGGCGCGCCATGGCGGCCATCTGCGACTCGATCTCCTGCCGCTTTTCCTCTTCGCTCTTAATGTCGATCTGCCAGCCGAGGAGCTTGGCGGCCAGGCGCACGTTCTGGCCCTTCTTCCCGATGGCCAGTGACAACTGCGTGTCGTCCACGATCACTTCCAGGTGCTTCTGTTCAGCATCGACAATGGAAACGTGGTTGATCTTGGCCGGACTCAGGGCGTTGCCGGCAAAAATAACCGAATCCTGGTTGAACTCGATGATGTCGATCTTCTCGCCCCGCAGCTCGCGGATGATCGACTGCACGCGCATGCCCTTCATGCCTACGCAGGCGCCCACGCAGTCCACGTCGGGGTCCTTGGAGAGGACGGCGATCTTGGTGCGCTCGCCCGCTTCGCGCGCGATGGCCCGGATCACCACCGTGCCGTCGTAGATCTCCGGAACTTCCATCTCAAAAAGTCGCTGCACCAGCATCCCGTCCGCCCGCGAGACCACCACCTGGGGGCCGCGCGCCGAGCGGTCCACTTCCTTGATCACCGCGCGCAGGCGGTCGCCGATCTGGTAGGTCTCCAGGCGCGACTGTTCCCGGCGCGGCATGCGCCCCTCGGTACGCCCCAGGTCCACAATCACTTCCGGACCCTCCAGGCGCTTGACCGTGCAGTTGATGAGCTCACCGGCCCGAGTGCTGTACTCGGCGTACACGGTATCGCGCTCAGCCTCCCGCACTTTCTGAAAGATCACTTGCTTGGCGGTCTGCGCAGCAATCCTGCCGAGCACATCGGTGGCCTTGGGGATCCTGATCTCGCTCTCGAGCGTGGCCTCTGGGTTGCGCTTCCGGGCGTCCGCCAGGGTGATCTCGCGATCGGGGTCGACGACCTCCTCGACCACTTTCTTCACCGCATAAACTTCTATAGCTCCCGTCTCCTTGTTGAAGTGGGACTGGAGATCTTCGGTGCTCTTGTAGTATTTCCGCGTGGCCGCGAGGATCGCGTCCTCCACTGCGGTGATGATGACCTGGGTGTCGATCCCCTTCTCGCGGCTCAACTGGTCGATGGTTTGGTACAGCAAGCTTGTGCTCACTAGTCAACCTCTCTCGAACTTCAGTCCTCAGTTTTCAGTGCTCAGTCTTCAGGAAGAGCGACCACTCGGTCCTTACCACTCGCTCAATGCCCCGAGAACCTGGAACTGAGGACTGAAAACTGGGATTGCCTGATAGCATTAAACTCATATTAAGTCATGCCGATAAATGCAACCCTCAACTTCCAGGAACGTGCGTAGTTCAGCCGCCGACTGCACCTTCAGCCCTTCGCCTTGGGCTTTGGCGCCCCGAATCCGGGTTGCTCCACCACCAGCCTCGCCTTCGAAATATTCGAAAGCTCCAACTCTTTCAGCGCCTCTCCCAGGGCAAGCCGCACCCGGCCGCCCTCGTAGCCCGCCAGCCGTCCCTCGTACACCTTTTGCCCGTCCACCGGCTCGTGCAGCACCACGCGCGCCAGCCGTCCCACGAAGTACTCGTAATCGTGGGGCTTCACCAGTTTCCGGTCGAGCCCGGGCGACGAGACCTCCAGCGTGTAACTCTGCGGAAAGGGGTCCTCGACGTCCAGGATGGCGCTCAACTGCTCGCTTACCAACTGGCAGTCCGCGTGCGAGACTCCCGCCGGCTTGTCAATGTAAACGCGCAGCAGCGAGTTCGAGCGACCGCCCTTCAGCTCAACGTCAACCAGAGTCATCCCTTCCGACGACACCACGCGCTCGGCGATCGCCTGGATCTTCTCAAGATCGACAGCCCATCCTGATTCCGCCCGTGGACCTTCACTCCCGCCGGGCATACCTCACCTTTCCGCCGCTCAGGACGATAACAAGCGCCGTAACAAAAAAGTGGGCTTTCGCCCACATGGATGCGTCGCCATTTACAGTATAGCTCTTGACACAATCAGAATGCAAGGACGGTCTTAGCGGGTGGAGCGGTTTGTGGAACGGGCGGGCCGTACGGGCGCTGTTTCAGGATGCGCCGTAGGTTCCTTTTCCCGTCGGTCACCTTCCAGTCTCGGCGATGGCCGTCGGCGCCTCTGCCGCCCGTTTGGCCTGCCGCAGTGCCGACTGGATCATCGTAAACTCGCCCACGTTTTCGAGCGTCAGCATTCCCACCAGCTCTCCGTTGTGCTCGACAGGAAGCGAGCGGCAGCCGCATCGTTGCAACACCTGGACGGCCTGCTCCAGCATGTCGTGCGAGTCGATCGACTCGAAGTCGCGCCGCATCGCATCGCGCACGGGCTTTGATGCGCCGCCCTGGGCGATGGCACGCACCAGATCTTCGCGCGTTAGCACGCCGAGCACGTGGTCGCCGAAGACAACCGGGAAGTCCTGCTGCCAGCCCGCCAGGATGTGCTCGACAGCCTGGGCCAGTGTGTCGTGGGGTTGAAGAGTGCGGAAGTTGGTCAACATTACCCGCTGGACCGGAATGCCACCGAGCGAGGTGCGCATCTGCACCATCGCCGCCTCGCCGCTCGCGCCCATCCACACGAAGAGCGCGACAAAGAGAAGGAAGGGGTCGGTAAAGAGGCCGAGAAAGCCGAAGATGAGGGCAATCGCCTGGCCGACGTGCGCGGCCGTTTGCGTGGCGCGGGTGTACTCCATGCGCCTGGCGAGTAAGGCGCGCAACACGCGCCCGCCGTCCATGGGGAAGGCCGGAATCAGGTTGAACAGCACCAGCCAAACGTTCACCGCCATCACGTTTTGCAGGAAGTTATGCCCCGTCCAACTGATGGTCTCAGCTTGGCGCAGGCTCGGCGGGTGCCCAAGCGCTGCGAGCAGCGCAAAGAGCACTGCCGCAATGACAACGTTGACCGCAGGACCGGCCAGCGCCACCAGCAACTCCTGCCTCGGGTCCTCGGGCATGCGCTCCAGCCGCGCCACGCCTCCGATCGGCAGCAGCACGATGTCGCGCGTGCGGATGCCATAGCGCCGCGCGGTGATCGCATGCCCCAACTCGTGCAGCACGATGCAGGCGAAGATTACCAGCACAAACACGAGGCCGGAGAGGGCCTGCGCTATGCTATGGCCCTCCGCCCAGTTGGCAACCAGGATGAATCCCACCAGCAGCAGGAAGGTGGCGTGCATGTAAACGTTGATTCCCGCCAGCTTTCCGATCTTCCACGCCCAGCGCATGACAGGTTCCTCAAAAGGAGCCAGAAGCCGGGAAGGCCCTCAGCTTTCAGCCGTCAACTTTCAGCAAGCAGTCGCCTTGTTGCTGAGTGCTGATAGCTGACAGCCCTAACTGGTCCTGACTTCTTCAAGTATAATCCGAACAAACTCCGTACCCTCCGGGATCAAGGTCGTAGAGCAAGGTTGGCATGCACTCAGAGTAGCCAAAATCAAGGCGTACAGCAAGGAGGTATGCATAACGTCGCCGACTGATGACGCTGCGTTTAGGAGTCAGGAACCGGGAACCACAAGGACGGTGGAAGGGCGTTATCTCCATTATGACTCCTGACTTCTGACTCCTTTCTTGATAGATTCTTCTCTGGCATGTCCCGCAAGAAACCGTCGGAGCACTTCATCAACGTCGCCGTGATGGCGGCGATCCGCAACCCGCTCACTTATCGTGTGCCCAACGAGCTCGACGTGCGGCTGGGCCAGCGGGTAGCGGTCCCGCTCGCCGCCCGCAAGGCGACGGGCATCGCCCTCGAACCCGTGGCGCGCGTGGCGCCCGGCATGAAAGTGCGCGACGTGCTGCGCGTGCTCGACCCGGAGCCGGTGCTCTCGCCCGAACTCGTGACGCTGGGCCTCTGGATCGCCGAGTATTACCTCGCTCCAGTCGGCGAAGTCTTTCGCGCCATGCTGCCGCTCCGGTCCGAGACACGCCGCGTGCGCCTGGTGGAGTTGACTATCGAGGGACGGCGGAGACTCGACGAGCTCGACGCCAGCCTGCTGGATGAAATTCGCAGCGGCGAAGAGGCGGCCTTGCTGGGTTATCTCGCCGAGCGCCAACGTAGCGCCGCCCTTCAGGGCGGCACCGCGGCTAAGGAAGCCGGGGGCGCGCCGATCGAGGGGGTTCGGCAGAAGTTTCACGATGCTTCACCCGAGCTGATCCCCCGGGCGGTTGCCGAAGGGCTGATCACCATCACCCGGGTGGAGCGGGTGCGGGCCGAGCGCAAGACGTGGTCGGTGCGATTTGCGGATGGCGGCGTGGGATTTGCCGACGAAGAGGCCGGCCTGACGGGTGCGTCTACGAGCGCGACGCAGGCGACCGTGCAAGGCCCAGTGCCGGATCGGCCCCACAGGCTCTCCCCCGCCGCCAAGCGCATCATCGAGGCGCTCCAACAACTCGGGCCAGTCGAAGATCATCGCCAACTTCTCGAATCCGCGCGCGCCGATCTTGCGGCGTTGCGCAAACTGAAGGAGCGCGGGGTGATCGAACTCTCGGAGACGAAACCCGGCGCCGGCGGCGGGTCGCAAGGCGTTGTACCCTTGACCGGCGGCGACATGAACGCGCTGGGGGCGCAAAGCCTTGCGCCCCTACGATTGAATCCGGCGCAAAGTGCCGTGCTCAACGACCTCTTCGCGCGCCTCGACCGCCACCAGTTCGACGTGGTGCTGCTGCACGGGGTGACGGGCAGCGGCAAGACCGAAATCTACCTGCATCTCATCGCCACTTGCCTCGAGCGCGGGCGCAACGCGTTGATGATGGTGCCGGAGATCGCCCTCACGCCTGCAATGCAAGCGCAGTTCCTGGCGCGCTTCGGCAACCAGGTAGCCCTGTTGCACAGCGGACTGGGCGAGACGGAGCGGCACGAAGAGTGGTGGCGGCTGCGGCACGGCGAAGCACGCGTCGCGCTTGGCACCCGCTCCTCGGTGTTCGCGCCGCTCGGCAACGTGGGCGTGGTGATCGTTGACGAAGAGCACGATTCCAGCTACAAACAGGGCGAAACGCCGCGCTACCACGGGCGCGACGTGGCCGTGGTGCGGGGGCGGCTGGATCGCGCCCTGGTGGTGCTCGGCTCCGCCACCCCTTCGCTCGAATCCTCTGCGAACGCCCGCGCGGGCAAGTACGGGCTCGCCACGCTCGCGGAGCGCGTGGCCGACCGGCCGCTTGCCAGCGTCGAGATCATCGACATGCGCGAGGAGTTCCGGCGCTACCAGACGCGCATTCCCCTTTCGACGCGACTTCAGCAGGAGATTCAAGCTACGCTCAAGGCCGGCGCTCAGGTGATCATCCTGCTCAATCGCCGCGGCTACTCGTGGTTCCTGCTCTGCCGCGCCTGCGGGCAGCCGATCCGCTGCGTCAACTGTTCCATTTCCTTAACCTATCATCGGCGCGAGCATCGCCTGATGTGCCACTACTGCGGCTACAACACCGGCGTTCCCACCCGCTGCCCGGAGTGCGGCAGTGAATACCTCTACTACGTCGGCGAGGGCACGGAGAAACTGGAGACGAAGTTCGCCGAACTTTTTCCGGACGCCCGCGTCGAGCGGTTAGACCGCGACACGGCCCGGCGCCCGGCCGAGTACCGCCGCATCCTCTCGGAGTTCGCGGCCGGCAAGATTCAGATCTTAGTGGGCACGCAACTGATCGCCAAGGGCCACGATTTTCCCGGCGTGACGCTGGTGGGCGTGGTCTCGGTGGACATGGGCTTGGGCCTGCCGGACTTTCGTGCCGCCGAGCGCACCTTCCAACTCCTCACCCAGGCGGCGGGGCGCGCCGGGCGCGGCGATGCGCCGGGCCGCGTCCTGGTGCAGACCTTCTACCCAGAGCACTACGCCATCCGTCTGGCCGCCGAGCAGAACTACGAGGGGTTCTTCTCAAAGGAGATGCGCTTTCGGCGCATGATGCATTACCCGCCTGCCGCCGCGCTCGCCAACGTCATCGCGCAGGACAAGGATCTCGAGCAGGCGGCGCGCGTCGCCACGCGCATCGGCGAGTACTTTGCGTCGCTCGGACTGCTCGACGACGGAGCAGCCGGAAACACCGCCGGCAATGCCCGGCCGCCCGCCGCCTTCCCTTCCCCCAGTTCGGCCGATGGCCGGGCCGGCGGCCCGGCCGGGGGTTGGGCACAGGGCATCAGGGTTCTTGGACCCGCCCCGACAGCGCTCGCTCGCGTTAAGAGTTGCTATCGCATCCAGTTTCTGATCAAGTCGCAGTCGCGGGCGGGGCTGAACCAGGTTCTCCGCGGCCTCATCGAATACTGCGAGCGTTCGGCTATCAAGCCGCAGTCGGTCATGATTGACGTCGACCCCGTCAGCGTCATGTGAGCCGAGCCTCGGGGGGGAAATTGTATTTCGGTTTCGCCCAGCCCCGCCAAGTTACGCGCCAGCGGGCGACCTTTTGACCTTTGACGTTCGACCTTTGACTTTCGACTTTTGACTTTCCTATGGCAACCGTTCCGAAGATCGACCCCAAGTACTGCTGCTTTCGCCTGCGCATCGGCCAGTCGAAGATCCACCGCTGGGGGGTATACGCGGACGAAAATATCCCAGTCAATCGCAAAGTGATTGAATATACCGGCGAAGAAATCGGCCGTCGCGAGGCCGACCGGCGCCGGAATACCCCGTACCTGTTCGTCTTAGACCATGACACGATCATCGACGGAGGCACGGGCGGCTCAGGCGCCGAGTTCGTCAACCACTCGTGCGAGCCGAACCTGGTGACGCGCATCATGAAGGGGCACATCCTCTACATAAGCCTGCGCCCGATTCGAAAGGGTGAGGAACTCACGGTCGATTACAACTACGACGACACCGACGGCACCATCCGTTGCGTGTGTGGAACCGAGAGCTGCCGTGGCACGATTAACCTTAAATAGACCTGAGCTCGGCCGAGCGCCCTTTTTTGTACGTAGCGTCAGAAGTCGATTCGCATGTCATTCTGACTGTCACATGGGCCTGCGGCCCACCCATACGAATGAACATCTTACGCGTGATGTTCGACGGAGCGAGTGATCAGCTATCAGCCGCCAGCTCTCTGCAAGAAAAGTCCGGCTCTTGCTGATGGCTGATGGCTGACCGCTGACGGCTCGCTCAGAAGGACATGCTTGGAGGCACTCGGCACCCAGTTGTGACGTTGCGTATAAGAATCAGTAGTCACCATGCAATAGGTCTTTTGCGAGCGCTTGGCTCCACTCGGGCGCACTTTGAAGGAGGTGGAGGGTGACGTTTCGAAAAATCTTGTCCGCCGGCGGTCCAACCACGAACCTGATCATCCGCCTGATGGTGGGAGGGGTTTTCTTCCTGGAGGGAATCAAAAAGTTCCTGTTCGTTGAACAGTGGGGTGCGGGTCGGTTTGCTCGCATCGGCATTCCCGCT
>Ga0326728_10017063_pt1 | contig 14642 bp, 10 predicted proteins | sample MB3enrmetagenome_FD_207602 | JGI IMG/M metagenome (GOLD analysis project Ga0326728, IMG submission 207602) | Lab enriched peat soil microbial communities from McLean, Ithaca, NY, United States - MB31MN | ecosystem: Environmental > Terrestrial > Soil > Wetlands > Peat | place: USA: New York...
TGCCGATGCCAGGCCGGCGCGCAAAAGACCGGGCAAGGAGGCGAAGTCGAGTTACAGCGGCAATCTTCCGGTGGAGAATCGCAACGGGCCGATCGTGGCGGCGGAGTTACTGGAGGCCAACGGACGGACGGAGCGGGACGCGGCGCTTGTCATGCGGGAGCGAATTCCGGGCGCGCACCGGGTGACGGCGGGCGGCGACAAGGGATGCGGCAGGGCCGATTTCGAGGCCGAGTGCCGGCAGATGAATGTAACCCCACATGTGGCGCAGAACACGGGCCGGGCGGGCGGCGGCGCCATCGACGCGCGCACCGCGCGGCGCGCCGGCTACGCTGCGAGTCGGAGGAAAAGAAAGCGGATCGAAGAGTGCTTTGGCTGCTTGAAGGAGATAGCGCTGCTGCGCAAGCTGAAACACCGCGGGCAGTTCAAAGTGGCGTGGATATTCACCTTCGCGGCGGCGGCTTACAACCCGGTGCGGATGCGGAATCTGGGCAAGCTGTCGCCGCGGACCGCCTGAACCGGTGCCGAGGCGTGCCCTGGGAGCCGAAAACCGGCTTCCAGGGCAAAGAATCACTCAGCATGGCGCGATCAAAATACCCGAAATACGGGCGCAAAGAGAGAAAAAGCCGCACCAATGACGGTTTTTTCAGCAGCTTGCCAGGGCCCGTTGCCAGCACATAGGCAAGATCGTCCATAGTCCCGTTCATCAATACTATCTGTCCATTCCAGTAGCCTCGCTTCACTTTGTGTGTCGAAGCCGACGGACTAAGCAGCTTCTTGCACGCGTCGGTAGCCCTGAGAATATACGCGTTCTTTGTTACTGCCTTCGGCTGAACCTGCAAATGCAACCCGGAAATGATGGCTGACTGGATGACCGATGAGGTCACAGAATGGGGCACGTCAACGAAACTCATGCGGAGGTCGTAACGCCCCTCAGGAAGCGGACCCGTCATGACAAGCCGATCCTCAAACGGATTATATGCTTCGGCCGAAATAAGGTAATCCGCATCGGCTCCGAGAAAGTCCACTCCGGTCGGCGGGTGACGGACCTGATTACATGACAGCGTCGTCTCCCCCCGGCCCGAGTAGACTGGTTGCGGCTAAACGACCAAGAGCTCGGGAAGAAAGGAGCCGAGCATGATGATTATAGGTTGCGATTTTTCATCCGCGATTCCAGCAAATTGCCTACCTCGACCAGGCCACCGGCGAGTGCGGCGAACGGCGCTTGGATCATCCCCGGCAAGCGGCCGAGTTTTATCGCGACTTGCCGCGGGGCCAAGTGCGGATTGGCATGGAGGCGACGGGCAACTACCGCTGGTTTCGCCGCTCGCTGGGCGAGCTGGGGCACCAGGTTTTACTGGGTAATCCGGCATTGATTCGGGCCTCAATGGTGCGCCGGCAGAAGACCGACAAGCGCGATGCCAAGCACATTCTGAACTTGCTGTTGAAAGACCGCTTTCCCGTTGTCTGGCAGCCGCCGGCGGAGAACGAGCAGTTACGCCAGTTACTCTCGCATCGTTGCAGCTTGGTTCGTTTTCGCGCCAAGGTGAAGAACCTGTTGGATTCCTTGGCCAAGAACGAGGGGCTGGAGGAGAAGCGGGCCTGGTCGGCCAAGCGCCGCCAGCAGATCGAATCGCTTCCGCTGGGGGATGGTACGAGACACGGCGAACGGATCTGCTGGCCTTGCTGGACAGACTGAGCGAGCAAATTCAGCCTTTGGACGAGGCGGTCGAACGGGCGGCCTGGGCAGACGAAGCGGCGCGGCGGCTGATGACTCATCCCGGCGTGGGTCCGGTGGTTTCGTTGAGTTATGTGCTGACCATCGGCGACTGGCAGCGTTTTCCGCGCGGCAAGCATGTGGCCAGTTATATCGGACTTACTCCGGCAGAAGAATCCAGCTCTGACAAGCACCGCCTGGGGCACATCGGCAAGCAAGGCAATACGCTGTTGCGCTGCCTGCTGGTGGAGGCGGCCATCCACGCGCAGCGCTCCGACGCAAGCTGGCATCGGCAGTATCTGCGCCTGTCGATCAACAAACATCATCGCGTGGCCAAGGTGGCTATCGCCCATAAGTTAGCGGTTCGGTTGTATTGGATGTGGCGCTCCGAGCAAGACTGGCGCGAGATCAAGGAGCGAGGTTCGCATGCGGGGCAGTCCGGCTCTCCCAGTGGTTGCACCCTGAAGCCGAGGACCTGATCGGACACCCCGTCTCCCTTGTGCGTTGAGGGAGTTTGAACAAGCAATCATGGAGCTGTACCGGACAGAATACATGGTTGATGGAACCCAAAAGTGTGACCATCGGGAATGATTGGTTCAACAAGCGAAAACAAGCGAGCCAAGGTCGTCTATGCCGAAAGAAGAAAGAACGAATTCTGATAGGGAACGAATCTCAGAAAGAACATCAGAGATTCGTTCCCGAGTCAATTGTGGAGGCGGGGAGGCCGGTGTCAAGGGTCGAGATGAACGCCAGAGAACGGTGCCCTTGACACCGGCCTTCCCACACGAGCGATCCCCTGCGCGCTTTTCCTGAAAAACGGGACAAAAGGGTCTTGACAAGGCCGACGCTGTCATACATGGGATGTCGGCGGTTGGACGATACGCCGATCAGTTCGTCGGGCGGGCGCGCGGCATCATGGGGCCTTTGCTGTTGGGCGGCTCGGTCGGGTTGAACTTGCGCGCCAGCTCCGGCGTGGACTGCACGTCCTCGGCGGGCGGATTGTCGGCCTTGGCCACCTCGGCACCAAAGACGTAGCTGGGCCCGAACATATTGCTGGTGAAGATGACCAGCGACTTGTCCGGCGAGAAGCGCACATTGGGCTCCTGGCGATAGTAGTGGTGGGCCATGTTGACCAGGCGCTCGGAGTGAAAGACGCCCGGATGCCAGAACTGCGGCTCGTTCAGCGCGCCCTTGCTGCCCTCAAGCAACTGCGGATGGAAGAGCTCGATCCACTCGCCGTCGCGGGCCCGCGCCACCTGGCCCGGATCGCCGCCGTCGCCGCAGAACAGCGAGAGATCGCGGGTGAGGTTGAAATGAATCGACCACTCGTCGCGCTGCATGTGGTAGGCGGTGCGCTGCCCGGTCTTGAGGTTATAGCCGGCGAGGAGGAAGTCCTCGCCCTTGGGGTACTGCCAATCGTACCAGACTGTCTCCCCGTCCAGCCCCCAGAACTCGTGACCGGCGATCTCGTTGAGCATGGTCCGCTTGTGGATGAGGCGGTTGCCGGCGCCGTCGGTGCGGATCATCCAGATGCGGTCCACCTTCTGCCACGGCCCTTCGTGGCAGTACATCAGCAGGGTGGGATCGGAGGGCGAGAAGAGCAGGTGGTTGACCCAGTCGGTGGAGTGCAGCAGCGTTCGGACGGTCCCCGGCTTCTGGCCGTTCGGCCCCGGCTCCAGGCGGATGGTGAACAGCACCAGGGGCAGCCGCGCCGCCAGCCGCTGCTCCATCATCTCGCCTTTGTTGGCGGGCTGAAAATGCGGTCCCTCGGCCTCGCTGGTCACGCCGCTGCCCGTGCCGCCCGCCGGTCGCGCCGGGGCTGGCATGTTGGAGCCGTACTCCCTGCCCGCCGCATCGCCCACGATATAGGTTCCGGCGGCCAGCGTCTCGTCGGCGTTCACGCTGGCGATACTCCGCTTCGCCGGCAGGTCCGTAAGCTTGCGAATCGCGCCGCTGTTGGTATCCGCCTTGTAGACCGCGGTCACGCCCGTCGCCGGATCGGTCTTGGTAAAGAAGACGCTGTTGGTCTTGTGCCCCACCACCACCGCGTGGACCATGCCGGGCATGAACCCGCGCATGCCGGCTCCACTCCCACCCTCCGGGCGCGGCGGATTGGCCACCAGCAGCTTGGTTGAGCGCGTCGCCAGGTCGAGCACATGGATGCCGTCCGGCGCGGTATAGACCATCTGCTTCCCGTCCGGCGTGAACGCATTCACATTGAAATAGAACCCGCCGGAGTTGGGCTCGTCGCTGAGCCGCCAGACGCGATGTCCGGTGTCCTTGTCCACCCAGCTTCGCGGCGGCGTTATGCCGCCAGGCGCGGCCTGCTCCATGCAGGAAAAAGGAAAGGTTATGAGAGCGAATGCGGCGAGTATGCGGAGGTTCATTGCGGGATTTCTCCTTCAGGCTGGATTGGAGTGAAACGAATTCGCCCGCCTTTTTGCGGGAGAGACTTTGCGCCGTAACGGGAACGTGCGCGGGCGAACTGGCAAATTCCTTATACACCCCGGCATTATCCATTGGGAAGCTGTGCCGGGGAGGAACCGGGGCAATGCGCCGATTGCTTTCGCCATCCATAAAATGGCTCAAATCCGGCCAAGTCGAGCCGCGGGAGTGAGGCGCGAAGGCAAAAGCAGCCGCGGGTTCTTCGACTGCGCAGTTTGCAGAGTGCGCGACCTGCTCCGCTCGGATGACAACTGGTGCTTTGCAGATTCCGCGCACAGATTCAGTCGCGCGGAACTTCCAGCGCGCCGGTGAGGCTCGACACTTTCTCGACTCCGTGGCTGCGGCACCAGGATTCGAGGCCTTGCGCCAGGCGCTCGCAGGCTCGCGGGTCGGCGAAGCTGGCCGTGCCCACCTGGATGGCGGTTGCGCCGGCCAAGAGGAATTCAACGGCGTCTTCCGGGGTTACGATGCCGCCCATGCCGAGGATGGGAATCTTGACGGCGCGCGCCACCTCGTAGACCATGCGAAGGGCGATGGGCTTGATGGCCGGTCCGGAGAGGCCCCCGGTGACGTTGGCCAGGCGCGGCCTACGGGTCTCCGCGTCGATGGAGATAGCCAGGAAGGTATTGGTCAGGCTGACCGCGTCGGCGCCGGCGTGGGCGGCGATCCTGGCCATCTGGGCGATCGAGGTCACGTTGGGCGAAAGCTTGACGATGAGCGGGCGCTTGGAGGCGGCCTTGGCCTTGCCGACCAGATATTCGAGCGAGCCGATATCGGAACCGAAGGCCAAGCCGCCGGCGTGAACGTTGGGGCATGAAACGTTCAGCTCATAGGCCGCGATGCCTTCGGCCTGATTGAGGTGCTCGATGACGCCCAGGTATTCGCCGATCGTGGAGCCGAAGACATTGACGATGACCTTGCAGAGGGGATAGCGCTTGAGCGGAGGCAGCTTACGGGCGACGTAATCCTGGACGCCGACGTTCTGCAGTCCGATGGCGTTGATCATGCCGGAGGCGGTTTGGACGATGCGCGGAGCGGAGTTGCCGGGCATCGGTTGCAGCGAGATGCCCTTGGTGACGAAGCCGCCGATGCTCTCCAGAGAGACGATCTCTTCAAATTCGATGCCGTAGCCAAAGGTTCCGCTGGCGGCGATGACCGGATTGACCAGTTCCAGGCCGGCCAACGAAACTCTCATGTCGGGTTTCACGTGCGGCAATCTTCCTCTTTTAGGGATCAGAGATCATGGATCAGGGATCGGAGATCGGTTGTCAGTTTCCGCGCCGCCCGCTTGCGCTTGGAGACCCGTCCGTCTTGACGATGAGATCCCTATTGCGCGCCGGCTGGGCGGGTTGGCTTGATGGCCTCGGTGAGCACGCGCCCCACTACCGCCGACGGCTGATTGATGCCCGCAAGCGAAGCCAGCGTGGCCGCCAGGTCCACTGGGGCTACACGTTCATGATACTCGCCTGGGGCAAAGGGCGCGCCGTAGAAGGCCAGCGGCACGTGGCGGTCGTAGGACCAGGGGCTGAAGTGGGTGGTTCCGATGGAGCCGTGGAGATCCTCCATCTGATAGGCGCCCAGCACCAGCATCACGTACCAGTTGCCGTGGTCGGCGTAGCTGTGGGCCAGCAGCCGGCCCCACTCCGAGGGCGGCAACTCGCCATGGGCGAGCTCCAGCCGGGTATAGACTCCGGCCACTTGGGGTGCGGGCGGAAGGCGATGCACCGCGGGCGGCGGGGCAGGTTCGTTATTCTGGGGCGCTTGCGGAGCTGGAGTGGCGACAGCCTCGGTCAGCAGCGCGGAGACGGCGTCTTCGGCGGCCTTCTCGTCCACTTTGGCCTTCGCGAAGGCCCGGCGGTCGAGCAAGATGTAGGGCAGGTCGGGACCGGGCAGGATGTACTGCAACTGCTTGCCGGGCGAGTAGCGCGCATTTAGCTCCGCATTCAGCTTTGCGTAAAGCTTGTCCAGATCGACGACTGCCGAGTCGATGCCCAGCTTGGCGGCGTCGGCGGGGATCGGTGGAATGCCATGGTCGGCCGAGAGCGCCAGCCAGACGTTCTGGAGACCGATGGTCCGGTCGAGCCAGGTATTGAAGCCGTCCAGGTCGCGATCCAGGCTGAGGATCATCTGCTCCTCGGAGTCCGAGTCGGGACCGAACTGATGGCCCTGAATGTCGTTGGCCGATAGCGAAACGACGACCAGATCGGTGACGCCGTTCTGGCCGAGCTTTTCGCCAGTGATGAGCGCTTTGGCAAAATCCAGCTCATAGCGGTTGGCGGCAGGCGTTCTGCCCACCAGTTCGTAGAACTGCGTGGTTCCCTCGACCATGGCCTCGCGGGCCGCCTCGGCCGCGCGGCCGCTGGAGTTGAAGGCCCGCGCCCACTCCGGCAGGTGCTCCATGTAATAGGTGGAGGTGGTGAACTGGCCGCTGGAGTTGTCGATCCAGAAGGCTCCGTTGGCAGACTGGCCTGCGGGCAGAATCGCGGCGCGGTCCTTGAGCGAGATGCCGTAAACGCGCGAGCGGCCGTTGGTGGCCAGGCGCAGCTCATCGCCCAGGGTGGTGGCGCGCAGGTTGCGCGGCGAGGCGCCAATGACGTACTTGAGCGCGGTATCCGGCGCGCCGGGCTGGTTGGCTGGGATAGAAGCCAGCGGCAGATCGACGAGTTGGTAGCGCTCGTCTTCCACCGAACTTACCTTGTGGTCGTAAGAGCGGGAGGCGTCCCAGAAGTCGTTGGCCTCGATGCCGTGGCCGTCGGTGTAGGCGCCGGTGCCGATGGTGGCGTGGCCGGGGGCGGTCTTGGTGTTGGCGTAGTCGAAGTAGCAATCGGTGAACCATGTGCCTTCCTCGGTAAAGAGCCGGAAGCCGCGGCCCTTGAACTCGGCGCGGTCGCGGTTGAGGTAGTCGCCGCGAAACTGGTCGATCACCACGATGACGATCAGCTTGGGGCGGCCCACATAGGCCTGGGCTGGCGCGGCGGCCGGAAGCAGGATGCCCAAAAGCGCACATAGACTCCACAGCGGAAGAAAGCGAAGGAATGCACCGCGATTACACATGGTTCCAATATAAGGAACGAATTCGGCGCGGGCGGCGGATCGGCGCTCAGATAACCCGCCGCCCCCGTTCTTTTAACAAGATTGTTACTTTAGCCCGGAATCGGCGGTCCGGGATAGGAGCTTCCCTGGCAGTCGGCATCCACAGGATAAGGGTTTGAGCCCGCCTGCCGACCCATCAGCCAGAGATAGGTCGTCAAATGGTGCTCGCAGGCGAGATTGTCCTGTATGGCTCCCATCGGCGCGACCAGCTCGAATGGAGTATTTGTGTGCTCGTAGGGGAGCGGAAGAATGGGCGGAAGCTTGGGAACGAGATCCATACGGTTATAGATGCGATAGCTCTGCTGAATCGCGGCGTTGAAGGAGCCGGCGAAGAAGTGATCCCCGGTCCGGGGACTGGCAAAGGTATATATCGTGGGCGTGCGGCACTCCGTGTTCAGGGCAATATCCAAGGTCAACAGGGTGGCGAGCGCTCCACCCAGGCTGTGGCCGGAGACGGTGACTGTCTGCGCCTGGCCCGCCTGGAGATACGCTCCGACAGAGCCGGCCGCTGTAGCGGAATTCGGATCGCGGCCAACGCGCAGGGATTTGTAGATGGCGGTGAATCCATCCTCCGTCATTCCCGATCCGCCGTGAATGGGGTTTGAAACCATCAGGAACTCCGCGTCGTGAATCCACTCCCAGACGGTATCGGTTCCGCGCAGGATGGCCACCAATTCCTTGCTTGGCGAAATGGCCAGAAATCCATAAGTCACGGTTTCGCTGTCATGAGGATCGACGTCGGTGGCAAGTTCATTGCCATAAAGAGTTTGAGAAAAGGTGTAGCCCAATGCCTGGATGGCGGCAATGTTGTCGGGGGAGTATTCGGCTGCGGGTTGAACGTCTTCGGCAATCTGTACCAGGAGCGCATAGCCAATGGCGGTTTTCCAGTCGATGGCAGGCATGGTTGGACCTCAAAATAGGGATTTTGGGACGCGCACATCGTGACAGAAGCCGGAAAGAGCAGTCAAGAAGAAACTTTCTTTGACGAATATTGACCGGGGCGTGCGACACAACACAACTTCTAAAGGACATCGGGCATTCCACTGGCGCGGAATGCCCGATGTCTTGTGTGCGCTGAGTTGGGCTACACGGTTACCGGCTCGCTGGCGCTGACCTTGACGGGGGTGAGCCAGCCGAAGCGGTCGGGCTTCAGGCCGTTGGCGATGCCGAAGAATTCGTCTGCGATCTTCCTAGTGATCTCGCCGGGCTTGCCGTCGCCGATGACAATGCGGTCGATGGAGCGTATGGGCGAGACTTCGGCGGCGGTGCCGGTAAAGAAAACTTCGTCGGCGATGTACAGCAACTCGCGGGGCAGCGCCTGCTCGGTCACGGTGAGGCCCAGGTGGCGGGCGATGGTGAGCACGCTGTCGCGGGTGATGCCGGAGAGCGCGGAGTTGGCCAGCGGCGGGGTAAACAGGACGCCGTTGCGAACTATGAAGATGTTCTCGCCCGATCCCTCACTGACCAGGCCATTCACGTCCAGGGCGATGCCCTCCTGGTAGCCGTTGATCACAGCCTCCATTTGAATCAGCTGGGAGTTCATGTAGTTGGCGCCGGCCTTGGCCAGGGAAGGCAGCGTGTTGGGGGCCAGGCGCTGCCAACTGGAGACGCAGACGTCCGCGCCGCCGTGGCCGGGGATGTACTTGCCCCAGGGGAAGTTGGCGATGTAGACCTCGACCGGCGTGCCTTTGGGGCTGACGCCGATTTCGCCGTAGCCGCGCAGCGCGATGGGGCGGATATAGCAAGGCGTAACGCCGTTGGCTTCAATCAAATCCACCACGCCGGCGCAGAGCTCTTCGAGCGTGAAAGGCAGCTCCATGCGGTAGATCTTCGCCGAGTCAAGAAGGCGCTGCATGTGCTCGGGCAGCCTGAAGACAGCCGAGCCGTGCGGCTGCGCGTAGCAGCGGATTCCCTCAAAGACACTGGAGCCGTAATGAATGACATGGCTCATGACGTGGATGGTGGCCTGTTCCCAGGGAATGAGCGCGCCGTTGTGCCAGATATTGGAGGTTGTTTGAATGGGCATGAGGGTAGAGAAACTCCTTCGATTGCGCCGAGCGCATACCCAACAGGGTATCGCGATTCGAGGCAGGCTGTCACGGGATTGGGCCTTGGCGCAGTGGATCGGTAGTCGAGTTACCCGTCCTCCACTGGGGCCCGAACTGGGATTTCGACCTCCCCGCACGGCTTCGCGAAGACGCGTTCCAATCGTTGGCTCTCAACCATCGGATCTCTGGGGCAAGCTGAAATCGGCGACATCTGAGAGTTCATCTCCCAGTTGTTCAAACCGCGTACAATTACAGGAAAGGCGAGGCCGGGCGTTAGTTGAACATGTTGGCATAAAGTATTGAATGGACAGAGGTTATCTCGAATCATTCAGGAAGTCTTACGAACAGAAGTTCATATCGTAAATAATTTCGTAATTCTCTTGACACAAAGGGATTCAAGGGAATATCGTTCCGGACCGTGAGGAATATCGTTCCTCGCGGCGAGGAATACTGTTCCTTTCCGCAAAGGAGTATCGCGGTTATGAGGCCAATGGGTACTACAATTCGCAGTTTTGGTCGTACTGCCTGGATTGCAGCGTTCGTTTTCATGTTCATCGCATGCGCCACGGCACGCCTTCACGCACAAGGATACGCAAAGATTGTCGGAACCGTGACAGATGCAAGCGGAGCGGTCATACCGTCCGCAACGGTCACCGCGATACAAACCCTGACTGGAGTGGCAGCCACCGTGAGGTCGGGAGCGGACGGCGGATACGTCTTTCCGGCGCTTCTGCCTTCCAATTATTCGTTATCGGTCTCCGCTAAGGGCTTTGAGAACTACTCGCAGAGCGGCATCGTACTGGAGGCCGACCAGGCTGTGACGATCAATATCAAGCTGAAGGTTGGGTCGTCGGCGGAGACGATCACGGTGACCGCGGACGCGCCGCAGGTGGACACCACGACGGGCACGCTGTCCCAGGTTATCGACGAGGCGCGCGTGGTCGATCTGCCCTTGAACGGCAGAAACGCGGCCTCGCTGATCACGCTGGTCGCCGGTGTAACCGACTCCACCAACGAGGGCAACGGAACCAACCAGGGAAATGGGAAGACATTTCCCGCCGCCGTAATCACCAGCGCCAACGGAACCCTGACCAACCAGTCGAATTACCTGCTGGATGGCGGCAACAACGTGGATGAGATGACCAACGTCAATGGGCCGTTTCCATTCCCCGACGCGCTGCAGGAGTTCAGCGTTCAAACCAGCAACTACAGCGCCGAATTCGGCCAGAGCGCCGGCGCGGTGGTCAACATCGTCATTAAATCGGGCACGGAAAAGTTTCACGGCGACGCCTTCGAATTCGCGCGCAACGGCTACTTCGATGCCAGGCCGTACTTCGCCACGGTTGCCGACTCCCTGCACAGACACCAGTTCGGCGGCGTCATCGGCGGGCCGGTCATCATACCCCACATCTCCAAGGGAAAGAGCACGCAGTTCTTCTTCGGCTATCAGCACACGCTCTATCACCTGAATTCGAACGCCTCTGTCAAGACAGCTCCAACCCTGGCGGAAGAGGGGCTTACCAGCTCCGGCTCACCCGCAGCCTCGGCCAGTTATGCCAACCTCTGCGGCCCGCCGAATTCGTTTAACGGAGCCGGCATTTGCGTGAATGCGGCCGGAGCTGAAGTCATAACCGAGCAGATCACCAATCCATTCACGAACCTGCCCTACCCGAATAACATAATTCCCGCCTCCGACTTCAATCCGGCGTCGTTGGCCTTCGAGAAGGCTTTTCCCACCTTCACCGGAACGGAAGCGCCAGGGACGATTGGAGGCACAATTAACGTCTACACGCCCACGACTCAGTCCTATAACGAATACGTCGCCCGCGTTGACCACTCCTTCGGCGACAAGGACCACCTCTTCGGCCACTACTACAATAACTATTTCATCCAGTCGGGCATATACAACCCAGCAGATCTTTACACCTACTCGTCGTACTTCAACACCCGCTACCAGAGCGCGCTGCTTGCCGAGACGCACAGCTTCACGAGCAACCTGCTGAACAACTTCATCGTCAACTATCAGCGCGAAATCGCCCTGCGCGGCGGACCGCCGGGAAGTCCGGACATCACCTCCTTTGGAGTGCAGAACATCTGGCAGCCTAATACCGGACCCTATATGGCCATGAGCGTCAGCGGCTATATCGGGGAAGGGTCGTCGGCGTTTGCAGGCTGGGAACGCAACAACTACACCTTCAACGAAGACTTGCACTGGGTAAAGGGCAAGCATAACTTGGCATTCGGAGGCCACATCGAGCTGAGCAAATACGACGTGACCAACGTATACCAATCGTACGGCGCCTTCGCTACCGGCGGCTCGATTATCAACAAGATCGGCAGCACCACAAACGAGTATCCCAACGCCATGGCGAATTTCCTGCTGGGCTTCCTGACTTCATTTACCCAGGGGAACTTCGAGCAGGTGAACGACCGCAACCACTTCCCCGGCATCTATGCCGAGGATAGCTGGAAGATCAATCACCGGCTGACCGTGGACCTGGGCGTTCGCTGGGAGGACTTCGCTCCCTGGGCGGAGAAGGACTCAGCCGAGCAGGAGTTCATTCCCGCCAACTACGTGGCAGGCACAAGTACGCCCAGGTTCAGCACCCTGCCCCCCGGCATGATGCTCGACGGCGACCCCGGCGTTCCGAAAAGCGGCGTGAATTCTAGGTACGCGCAGTTCATGCCTCGCGGCGGCTTCGCCTTTGACGTGTTTGGCGACGGCAAGACGGTGGTGCGCGGCGGCTCAGGCATCTTCTACCAGGATCGTTTGCCGGGCTTCTTCAACCTCAGCCAAGCAAGCTTTGTGCCCAATAACGAGTCGATTTCGTACTCCAACGGGGCGATGTATAGTTCTGGCGCCGCTACCCCCGGAGGGCCGTGGAACGATCCATATTGCGCCACGACTGCTTTCTGCGCGGCCGGAAAGCTCGCCAATCCGTTCCCCTATACACTGCCGTTCCCATCCACGCAGACCTTCCCGAACGGGATTACCCTTGTGGAGTACGATCCTTCCGGGAACTTCCAGGTGCCTGTTACCTACGACTACAACCTGACCATCGAACGTCAGCTCGCGTCCAGTTGGGCGGCGCGGCTGGCTTATGTCGGTTCCGGTTCGCGCCATCAGTTCGTCAATCTCGAACTCAACCCCGAAGTCAACAATGGAGTTTCGGGATCGGCAAATAACAGAAGGGTGTATAACACCTCTCCCATTGTCGGACCGTGTACCACCACTGTAGGCTGCAAGGCAAACTATTCCGACATCATCGAAGCCGCGATGATCGGATCGGCAAACTTCAACTCAGTGCAGGCCTCGCTGGAAAAGAAGATGTCCCGTGGCCTGTCGCTGCTCCTCAACTACACGTTTGCCAAGACGCTGGACGACATGCCGCAAGCAACCAGGGTCTCAAACACCGAGGACCTGAATGCGGGCGAATCGTATGTCTATCCTCTGTATCCCGCGAACGCGACAAACGTGCCGGCGGCGGCGATCGTTCCAAACATCAAAGCTCTCGACCACGGCCGTTCCGACATCGATAAGCCGCAGGCCATCTCGTTTTCGTATGTGTACCAGCTTCCCAAGATGCACAACGGGTATCGCGCGCTCAGATACGCCGCCAACGGCTGGCGCACCAGCGGACTGATCCAGCACCACTCCGGAGACTCCCTGACCGCATACTATGGATCGGACAACTCTCTGACCGGCCTGGGCCAGGATCGCGACCAGGAGGACTTCACCAAGCCGGCTTACCTCAAGCAGGTCGGTTACGGTTCGGGCGATTGCAAGACGGCGGGCAAGTCTTGCGTTGCCTGGCTGAATCCTGCCGCTTTCTCGCAACCCGTCCAGAGCGGCCCCGGCACTGGCTATGGCAATGTGGTCAAGGGTTCGCTCCGCGGCCCGGGCTATACGAACTGGGATGCCGCCGTCATTCGCGAATTCCCGGTATACCGCGAGACCAACCTGGAGTTCAGGGCCGAGTACTTCGACCTGCTCAACCATAACGACCTCGGCAACCCATCCGTCACTTCCCCCCTCTCCACCAGCACTTCCTTTGGGACCATCACGGGATCGCAAGGGGGACCGCGTATCGGGCAATTCTCGCTCAAGTACACCTTCTAAGCTGACCCAACACGAACCGCGAGGCGGCGGGAGATCCAGGAAATGGATCACCCCCCGCCTCGGCTGTGTTTGGAGATACTTTCCTTCCAGCTGCTAAGAGTCGCGATGAAGGGCAGGCTATTTCTTCAGATTATGTTCGCTGAGCGAAGCCGAAGGGGATCTATTTTGGCGTCGCGTGCGCAACTACATGCACATATTCAAGCGGCTCTGTTCCCGTGTTCGCGACGTTGCGGCGCGTCACGGGCGGAATATAGACGAACGCCGGAGCGACGAATGCCTGCTTCTCCCGGCTGTCGATAAGCGCCTCACCCTGCCCGCGCAGGATAACCAGAGCCTCCTCGTTCTTGCCGGTGGTGTGCCAGCCGACCGTCGCACCGGGTTTCAGGCGCACAAATCCGCCGCGCATACCTCTCGTTTGGGGAACCCCTTGCAGCAAAGGGCAATCTCCATGCTGACATTGGAGCGGCACAGTCAGCGGACGCGGCTTTGTTGTTTGTGAAGAAACTGGCGCCGCGGCGAGGAATAGAGCGATTTCGCTTTTACTGTAGACCGTTGATACAGCATCGGAACCAGGCTTTTGCGTTGTCTGGAGAGATGAGTTTGAGCGCCTGGGCGATAGCTTCTTGGAGTGCTTCCTATCTTCGGGCTTTGGCCGAGCGAAACAGTTGTTTGAGCTTTACCCAAGCCTTTTGGATGGGTTAAGATGGGGCGAGTAGGGCGGAGGTCGAACGCTTCCAACCCGGCTTTTTCTATCCATGCCCGCATTCCCGAAGCCTTGTGCGAACTTAGATTGTCCATCCCCGCCAAGTCGCCTGACTGCAACGCTGGGCATAACGCATGCGCAACATAGGCCAGGAAAATGTCAACCCTGCGGAAATCTTCTTTGCCCAACCCAGACTTACCGCGAAACAGGCTGCAAATCCTCCCGTCCACACTCACCTGATCGCAGGCAGAAAGTAACTTACGGCGCAAATCACCCCAGAGAGTTTCCCTATCCTGTTACTCTCCTCAAAGTCTCGGCATGACAATTCTACACTACTTATGAAATTGCCCTGACAAGATGCTAAAATAAACGCCTGCAGAGTTACTTCAAGATGCCGGCACTCGGCAACGAAATCGGCCTGTCGCATCCCTTGTCGCCGCCCGCCGTCACCCGGTGCGCGCCCGAAATCCGCTCCAGCATCAGCAGCGCCGCATCCCGCTCCGCCCGTCCGTTGGCCTC
>Ga0326728_10017064_pt1 | contig 14642 bp, 11 predicted proteins | sample MB3enrmetagenome_FD_207602 | JGI IMG/M metagenome (GOLD analysis project Ga0326728, IMG submission 207602) | Lab enriched peat soil microbial communities from McLean, Ithaca, NY, United States - MB31MN | ecosystem: Environmental > Terrestrial > Soil > Wetlands > Peat | place: USA: New York...
TTTACGTGCATCAGTCGCTGGGCAAACTCAAGCCCGGCGACATTCCGGCCGATGTCTGCGCGAAAGCAATCGACGCGCTCGTCAATAAGTACTTCCGCAAGGAACGCGTAATTCAAGGTGGCCACCCCCTGGAGGTGCGCTTCGCGGGCCCGCGCGAGGCCTTGCTCCACGCCGTTTTTCGCCAGAACTACGGTTGTTCGCACCTGATCATAGGACGTGACCATGCCGGGGTGGGCGGTTATTACGGACCGTTTGACTCGCAGAAGATCTTCGCTGAAGTCCCGCTGGGGGCCCTGGCCGTCCAGCCGCTTTGCATGGACTGGACCTTCTACTGCTATGAGTGCCGGGGCATGGCTTCGATGAAGACGTGTCCCCACGAGAGCACCGCGGTGATTGACGACAATGGCAACTACAAGGGCGGCGCCAGACTCCTTCTTTCCGGTACACTGCTTCGCAAGCTGATGAGCAAAGGCAAGCCGGTTCCCGCGGAGTTCTCCAAACCCGAGGTGATCGCGATTCTGAAGCAATACTACGACACGCTCGATGAGAAGGCCGCAGATTGACCCGAGTACAGCCAGTCCCACTGAAATGGAGAAAGTACCTCGCGCTCGTAGGTTTTGGTTTCATCACAAAAGAAGAGCTAGAGACGGACATCCGGCGCTATCGACGCGGCGAACTTCGCAGGTTGGTGAGTGATGTCCGGTCCGACATCCGACTGGAACGCCGGCAGGGTCGCCGCAGTCTGTATGTGGTGAAGCTGGTGCCTGCTGATCTTCCGGGTCAACTTCCTAATTTCAGGCTAGAGGGCACTTCTGAGTTGAAACAGCTGGCTGCGTTTCTGGATGCCCACGGAAAAGGGGATCACGTCGAGGCATGGTATTGCCGGACTCGTGTTGGTTCTGACGTGTTCACTGTAGCGGGCCGCATTATCTTTACTACGACTGACGCTGGACGAAGGCAAATACTGGAACAACTGTGGCGTGGCAGCCCTAGACTCCTGGAAAGTTATTCTGATGATTTTGCGTTTCCCTATGTAAGAGCGTCGCGATATTCCTGGGGTTGGCCGTACTCGATTGAGCACATTCACACTCCGAGAATGTCGCCACTGAACAAATCGCAGCTGCACTCGGAATTTGGCTACTCCATGCGCTGTATCGAGCAAGAAAGGGAGAAAATCGAGGCATTTTGCGCATTTCTGGATTCATTCTCCTTCAAAGCGTATAGCCTCGAATACAAGATAGTCGGTGGTCAAATCAAAGTCATTGACTGGGACACGCCACACGACAATCAAGTCCTAAGGGGATTGGATGTGCATCTTTTGCATTGAAAGCGAGAACGCAAGTGTGCCTCTCGAAAACCCCGAGAGATTTGCGAACACAGGAATTATACTTCCGCCTGCTCCAGCAAAAGCACCACCACGTTGGAGATCGGCCCGTGAACGGACCACCGAACACAGGGCGGAGAGGAGTGCGAGGAAAGAAATTAGGCATCGAAGGATGAAATTCGACGAGAAGTACTAGTTAGTTTTGAACTTGCTGGCCCGATTCGAACAGGAATTCGGAACTCGCCTCAGGGGGTGCTGCGTCTCAACTGGCGGGAACTGCTCTTCGGGGAGGCGAGAGAAGTTGCGGAGGGGATTTTACTATTGTTCGACTGGGGCGGCGAAGAAAAATAAGGGGCAGTCTTTGTGAATATGCATAGATTTGCACATGGGCTAGGGATGGTTGGCGTAACATCGCGATTTCACTCGCTGACCCTGAAAATGGCGAACAAACGGCGCAAGCTTGTGAGAACGCCTGTGGCTGTTGAAAAACTGATTTCGACAACGAAGTGCTTATTCCGCGTTCTCCGCGGGGGCCGTGGCTGTTCGTTCGTCACCGCACAACCACTACCTGCAATCGTAGTCTGCGCGCATCAGGCGGCCACCAACCGGACACCGGAGTGCAACAACTTTCACTCTTCCACTTGTTAACAATTGGGAGTACTGTTTCGCCAGTAATGATGATGTAGCGGCCCGCAGTTCCCGCTCGTTCATTGTTCAGATTGCAAAATAGGAGTCAAAATGAATAGGGCAAAATGGATTTTCTGCACCATGTTGTTTCTCATGATGTCATTGGGAATGTTGTATGCTCAGACGGCGGCAGGATGGCATCGTCCCGCCAATGTGCCGTCCGACTATGTGATCACGCCGTTCGGCTACTTCCATCCCTCGTGTGTCCGGGAAATCAAGGAAGGACAGACGGTGCTGGCCGATGGCCGCATCCGATTTGCCGATGGAACGGAGGAGACAGTCGCTCCGTTTTGTAATTTTCCGCGCTATACAGGCAGGGGAGAGTTAGTAGTGGAAGGTTCGGCAGACGCCGGGGCCCTCTATATAAGTTGGGACTGGATTGAAGCGGGCCAGGTTTCCACGGGTACTAGTTCCTACGGCAGAATTAAGGCCACGTGGACCGTCCCGCCGACGCCCACCACGAATGATGGTCAGACCTTGTATTTCTTTCCCGGGTTTGAAGATATACAGAATACTCAGCTCATTATCCAGCCGGTGTTGGGGTGGAATGACGGGCAGAACGCTGGGCCATGGAATATTTCCAGTTGGAACTGCTGCCCGAGCGGTACCACAAACTACAGTACGCCTGTGACGGTTAATCCCGGCGATACAATCCAGGGCACGATTAAGAGCACATGCAAGGCCGGAAACCCGTCCTGTCCGACATGGAATATCACAACCAAGGACGTGACTACCCGGAAGAGCACAACCTTGAGAAACACTCCCAGCGAAGGACAGACGTTCAACTGGGCCCAATCCGGCGTGTTGGAGGTTTACAGCATTTACCAATGTAGCGACTTTCCGCCGAATGGCTCCATAGAATTTAGCTCCGTAGTTTTATATGACTATTACTTCAAGAAAATCAAGAATCCGGGTTGGACTCCCATGTATTGGGTCCAGCAGGGCCAGACACAACCATGGTGCAATTATGATGTAACCACAACGCCCACGAGCGCAACGCTTACCTATTAGCCTCACAACAGAACCTGGACGGCGGGCAGTTATGCCCGCCGATCTCCCCCTCGCGTGTGACAAGAACCTGGGAGACCACGAAGGAACCGCTACCAATAACGACTCAGAGCGGCTGTGTTCCTTGAAACAATCCTCCGAAGTAGCTGCACAGTTGGCGAAAAATCCCCATATCGCTCATTGAGGGGTTTTGAGCGAAATCAGAAATCACGGCATTGCAAAGGAGAACATCAAAAACGAGGTTTTGATTTCCTATGCCATAAACGAGGCATGCGCGCAGCAAGAAAATGTCCTGCTCAACACGGAGTGGAGCGGACAAAACAAACTCTCATTCTTATTCTTACTGCCAAAAGCCAAGCTTCTACGGCGTTACCTTGAACACCGTGCCACAGCCGCCAAAATAGGCACATTCGCCAGCGTTGTAACCACCCGCATACGTGGTGCCGTAGAGATTGCCTTCCTTGTCTAGGACCAGGCCGCCGTACGGATAGTACCCATCCCCCGTCGCGCCAAAGCTGTGGAGAATGGACTCCTTTTCCGATGGCGCCAGCTCAAAAACGGTGCCGCAACCCGACGGAGAGCAGAGAGCGCCGCCACTTACAGTTGTGCCGTAGAGAGCTCCCTTCTTGCCAAGCACCAGGCCGGCTTCGGGATTGGTTCCATCCGTCCCGTTAGCGTCGAAGCTATGCAGAATCGTCTCGGTCCCCGAGGGAGCCAGCTCAAAGACTGTGCCGTAGCCATAAGCGCCACCGGTGCCGGTTGTGCCGTAGAGATTCCCTTTCTTGTCGAAGATCAGGCTCGCGGAGGGGTAGTACCCATCCCCACTCTCGCCAAAGCTGTGCAGAATCGTCTCGGTCCCAGAGGGCGTTAACTTAAACACGGCGCCGTAGCCATAAGGGCCGCCATTACTGGTCGTGCCGTAGAGGTTGCCCTCGGCGTCGAGGAGCAGGGTGGATTCCGGGTTGTATCCATCCGTCCCATTCCCCTCGAAGCTGTAGAGAATCGTCTCCGCCCCCGACGGCGTCAGCTCAAACACGGTGCCGTCGCCATGCGCGCCGCCAAAGGCAGTCGTGCCGTAGAGATTCCCCTTTTTGTCCATCACGAGGCCAGCGAAAGGACCGAACCCGTCTATCCCATTCCACTCGAAGCTATGGAGAATCGTCTCCTTTCCTGAGAAGGTCAGCTCGAAGACCATGCCGTAGCCATAAGCGCCGCCACCAGTCGTAATGCCGTACAGCTTCCCTTTCTTGCCCAGGATCACACCGGCGTAGGGGTATATCCCGTCTGTCCCGTCATTATTAAAGCTGTGAAGAATTGTCTCGGTTCCCGTGGATGTCACCTCGAACACGGTGCCGTAGCCATAAGCGCCGCCCCGCATAGTTGTGCCATAGAGATTGCCCTGCTTGTCCAGAACCGGCGTGACGTAATAAGGCATCCCCCCATCGGGGACGTTCACGAAGCTATAGAGTACCGTTTCGGTTTGGGCAAGGGCCGTTGAAACCGCCGCCAGCAGCAGCACCGCAAGCATCGCCAGGGTTAGAAGGTTGCGCATAATAGCGTTCTCCTGAGACGTACAATGATGAGGAACAGGCACTCGAGCAGAAGAGGTTTTCTCTTCGGCCCAGGATGTTAGGCGCATCGCGCAGGGCTGTCAATGAGGCCGGTCACAGGCTGTAAGCCCCGTCACTCACGGAGAAAGATTACTTCTCAACATCGCAATCGGAGTCAGGGAGCCCGAACTCATTGTTGGCGAAACATCGCGATTACACTCATCGGCCCACTTGATACGGGATTAGAGTGCGAACGTCTCGGGTGAAACTGCTAAGGCACAACTTTGAATTTCACACTACTGATCAAGGTGCCTGATGCTGTATCTACGGTGACGTAGCCGGTCATAGCACCCGCGGGAACCACAGCTGTCAGGTAAGTGTCGGAAACGATCGTATACGTTGCAGCAACGCCATTGAAGGCGACAGCGCTAGTTCCCTCAAAACCTTGTCCCAGAATTTGTACCTTAGCATTCACCTTGCCTGACTTGGTGAGCAAAAAGACAAACGGGTTGAGTTCCGAAGCGACGCTAAAAACTGTACCCTCATCTTCGGTCCCGCCCCACCCAGTTGTTCCGTACAGAACTCCATTCGTGGCTTGCAAGAGGGCACCTGTGGGCTCGCTCCCGTCAGCGCAGCTGGGTAGTAGACAAAAACTGTAGAGAGTCGTCAAGGTGCCGCTAGGAGTGATCTTGAAAACTGTGCCTTCAAGGTTGGCTCCGCCGTAAAGCGTCGTTCCATAAAGATTCCCGTCAGTAGCTTGCACCAGACCGCCTTCGGGAGTTATGCCGTCGTCACCGTCGAAGGTATGGAGGATCGTGAATGCCCCTTTTGCCGTTATCTTGAACACCGTGCCATCATTCTTCGGTGCTCCGGCAGATGCGGTTCCATAGAAACTCCCGTCGGAAGCCTGAACAAGCCCGGCAATGATGTTAGAACCGTCGTTTCCAGTAAACGTATGAAGAGTCATCAACGTACCCTTGGCCGTCATCTTAAACACCGTGCTATACGTTGTTCCATAGAAATTCCCGTTGGATGCTTGGACGAGGCTTGAGTTTGGATAGCCCCCGTCCGCGCAGTTCGGTTGGGAACAGAAGCTATACAACGTGGTCAATTTCCCCTTCGGCGTTATTTTGAACACCGTGCCAGCGCCTGTATTGTTGGTTCCGCCATTCTGTGTAGTGCCGTAAAAGTCTCCGTTACTGGCCTGAATCAGTGCGGCGTCGGGCTGGGCACCGTCGGTGCATGGAGGACCGTCATTGCAAAAACTGTGCAGAGTTGTCAGAGTGCCGTCAGGAGTCATCTTGAAAACCGTTCCCGAATAGTAAGCCCCACCCCCCACTTCCGTAGTTCCATAAAAATTGCCATCAGTTCCCAGTACCAATCCGGCTGAGGGATATGCCCCATCACCGAAGCCACCAAAACTGTGTACTACTGAGAGTGTTCCGCTCGGCGTTATCTTAAAGATCGCGCCATATGGGCCATTAGCTCCGCCAACCGTTGTTGTGCCATAGAAATTTCCATCCGCACCCTGAACAAGCGGAGCAAGATACGGTCTGGCCCCGTTGGAGTAGTCAAAGCTAAACAGCGATGTGAAGGTTTGCGCGAACAGCACAGCCTCGGTTTGGGCTTGCGCTGGGCGAGCGGCCACGAGCAGCAGCCCAGCCAGCACAGCCAGTGTCAGAACGCTAATAAGTTGACGTTTTCCGAGCATGACAATCCTCCTCGTCTTAACCGGGATGTTCAGTTTCCCGATAATTCGGGCCATTCGCCTCAGGGGGTGCTGCGTCTCAAACGGCGGGAACATCTCCTCGGAGAGGCGAGACGGATCAATCCCACACGAATGAGCGCGTGCTGTCAATGGCTTGAGTCGCGTCTTGAGGGTGGTGGTCGCCAAGCGAGGTTGGTCGCTGAACTTTGCAATTTCGCGTACTCGGCTTTGGCTTGCTTCAGGATCGGGATGTCGGGGTCGGCGTCTTTCCAGAGCGTGAGGAAGTCTTTGTAGGCGGCGAGCGCCCGAGTGCGGGCGGCATCGGCATCCGCTCCCTGCGAGGTTCTCCCCGTTTCGCCCGTTGTTTTCGGCTCGCCGAGATGGTCAATCAGTATACCCTTCGGACCAGCAGAGGCCATCGGATGTCCGATATGCAGTTCCCCTCGAAGTGAGATCAAAAACCGAATGGCGTTGACCAACAGCCATCTAGTTTCCCGATTTCCTCCTTCGTCCGTGCTACCGATCTTCAACGATTTATTTCTAGAACTGCCAGCATCCCAAAGAGCCAGACGGGGTCCGTGCTGCGGCGTGACGAAGGCGACCCGTAGTCACTGTACATCCTATTCGATATGCGTACGCCACCGTACTGACAGCCTAGCTAGGCCGTCGATATAATCTTCGAGTTTTCTGAATCTCCCATGCCGAGGAATGCCGATGAACCAAAGCGACGGACGATCCCAAGATGCGCAATCATGGAAGCAGTTGTACAGGGCTGCCGTCCTTGAAACAAATATGGAGCTTGTCCCTCTACGAATGCTGGAAGCGCGGAAAGCTGCTGGGGAACGCGCATTGCACTTGATCCGGGAGGCTGCGGTGGACGAACCGGAATTACAAGACTTGGTGTATGCAAGTCGGGTTTTGGACGAATTGGAAAGAAAGTGTCAGTCCGCTAGACATTCAAGGCCCAAGCAGTCAATTCCAGAGAGTCAAGTCTGGGCTACTCAAGGACAGGCATCTTGAATGCTTAAGCCCAAATTTCTTTGTATTCGGAGACAACTGGGCGCGGTCTGCCTCCGATCTCGGGCCATCGAGACGAGGGACAACACTCGTCACCATATCTTCTCGCGGCAGTAGCAACTTTCGGGCTATAAAGTTCTATTCTCGACGGCACTTGATTGAAGCCGGTTCGCTTCCGTTTCGAAGAACCGACGACGATCCGTTCGATTCCAAACCGAGCCCAAGTACCGAGTCCATGATCGTCGCTGCCGTGCAGCGGGTGGAGAGTATCACGGCATCCGGCCATTGCGTGCGAGTCGAGGATGCGGCAGGCATTAAGATTGCCGACCTCGACGGTCATGTGTGGACGATCCGCCGCTACGTAGTCGATGGTGAGGTCTGCGACTACCCCCCACATGAGCAGCGCCAAATCCCGATCATGGATGCGGAGTTGCTTGCACGATTGTGGAAGCTCGGAGCGGGCCGAGAGTGGGTGTTCCAATCTCGTAACGGTACGCCCATGAACACCTGCAACGCTCGCAAACGTTTCCTGAAGCCTGCCGCCAAGGAATTGGGAATCGAGATTTGCGGTTGGCATGATTTTCGCCACAGCCTCAACCGCGAGATGCGGCGTAACGGTGTTGATCCCAAGGTGCGGTCGGGGGCTCTGGGGCACAAGAAAGTAAACTTGGCGATGGACGTGTACGACAGGTGCAGCCTTGAAGATTTGGAGCAGGCACTAGGGTCAACGGTCACTCAGTTGTTACCCAGTTGTGACCCAGATGTGAGCGTGCAATGAAATTTTGTCAACTGTCTGGTGGTCTGGTGGGCCCGCCTGGATTCGAACCAGGAACCAACAGATTATGAGTCTGCTGCTCTAACCGTTGAGCTACGGGCCCCGGCTTTCTTTCCGCACCTTCTACTGCGCGCTGGGCGGCACGGGCGGTGCAGGCGGAACTGGGGGAACAACTTCCGGCGTCGGGCTGTTGTTCACCAGGTCTTTCAATTCCTTGCTGGGCTTGAAGAACGGGATCTTCTTTGCCGGAACTTCCACCCGGTCGCCCGTTTTCGGGTTCCGGCCCACGCGCGGCTTGCGCTGGCGCGTGCGGAAGCTGCCAAATCCGCGTATTTCGATCTTGTCGCCCACTCGCAGCGAGCGCACCACGCTGTCAAAGATCGTATCCACAATCACTTCGCTGTCTTTGCGGGTGAGTTCCGCCAGCCGGGAAACTTCTTCGATCAGGTCAGCCTTCGTCATAAACTTTTTGCTCCCTTTGGGGCCGGTTCCCAACGCAGGGTTCCGTGGCCGAGGGCTCTGCCGCCCCCGCTCTTGCCCTGCGCCTGCCTATAACCTTCTCAAATTTAAGGGGTTCTGTGCAAGTACAGTTCCCGGTTCCCGGTTCCCAGTTCCCAACCGGAGACGCCGCCGCCTTGCTGACAACTGGCAACTGGCAACCGCCTGCACGCTACTTCCATAGATAGTAAAAGCCAACCTGCTGCTCCAGCAGTTTCTCCCGCGTGGGCAAATAATCGGAAACATCGCCAAACAGCAGATCGAGTCCCGTCCGCTTCTCTTTCGGCGGCCACACCAGCGTCGGTTCGCCGGAGATATTCACCGCCCGGGCCGTATCCTTCACCGCCCCTTCAAAATCCGCGATCTGATCCACCAGTTTCAACTCAGCCGCCTGCTCGCCCGTCCAGACTTTTCCGTTCGCAATGGCGCGGATGTCGTCTTCTTTCGCATGCCTCCCGTCGGCCACCGCCCGGATGAACTGCGTATGCATGTTGTCAATCAAGCCCTGCATGTATTCGCGTTCCACCGGCGTCATTTCGCGCGTCGGGCTGCCCGTGTCCTTGAATTCTCCCGCCTTCATCGTGATCGCGTTCAGTTTCGCCCAGCGCAGAAGCTCGCCGTAGTTCACCCACTCGGCAATCACTCCAATCGATCCCACCACGCTGCCCTTGTCCGCATAAATCTTGTTGGTAGCCGACGCCACGTAATACGCTCCGCTCGCGCCCACCGTCTCAATCGAAGCTACAATCCGTTTCTTTTTTTCATCCCGAATCCGCTTCACTTCCCGATAAATCTCCTCCGACGCGGCCACGCCGCCGCCGGGCGAATTCACATGAATAACAATGGCCTTGACCGAATCGTCATCGGCAAACTTCTTCAGCTGTGGCACAATCTGCTTGGGAGAGAAAATTACTCCATCCAGCTCAACCACCGCAATCTTGGGCCCGAAGCCGGAAAACGTTTGTTCATCCCCTCCGCCAAAACTCAGGTACACCAGCGTAAACACGCCCACTACGAACAGCGCAAACAGCCCGCCGCCCACCAGCAACCACACCCAAATCCGCGAACGCCCTTCAGCCATAATTAAACGAGTGTAGCACCGGGTGCCTCAGGCCACGAACGGCATTTCACTGCCGAGACGCCGCGGTCGCCGATTTTTTGCGATCGGTTTTCCCTGTATTTCCCTGTATTCCCCTGTGTCCCCCGTGGTTAAGAATTTCCTCTGCGTACTCCGCGTCCTCTGCGGTAAATCCCATTTTTTCGCTAGAATTAAAATTGCAGTCTTTTTGAGGATTAACCACGATGAGATTCTTGCGTCTTCTTGTTTTCGCCATTGTTCTGGCCGCCGCCTTCTTCTACTTCACCACCTACCGCAACGGACGCCTCCATCCCGCCAACTGGATCAGCCGGCCGCAGCAGGTTGAGATCACCGAAGCCGCCGGCAGCGAAGCGTTCGACGCCGAAGAGCAGAACAACATCAACGTCTACCGCAAGAACATCGCTTCGGTCGTCAACATCACCTCGCGCGTCATGACCTTCGACTTTTTCTACGGCCTGGTCCCGCAGGAAGGACAGGGTTCCGGTTTCGTCATCGACAAAGAAGGACACATCCTCACCAACTATCACGTCATTGCCGAAGCGCGCCAGGTTGAAGTGACGCTCCACAACCGCAAGAAATACAAGGCCACCATCGTCGGCACCGACAAGTCTCACGACTTGGCGATAGTCCAGATCAAAGCTCCCGACCTTCAGCCGATGACCCTCGGCGACTCGGCCAATCTGCAAGTCGGACAGAAAGTCTACGCCATCGGCAATCCCTTCGGCCTCGCCGGAACTCTCACGCTCGGCATCGTCAGTTCCATCCGCCAGGTGCAGGAGCCCGACGGCCTGGTCATCGAAGAAGCCATCCAGACCGACGCCGCCATCAACCCCGGCAACTCCGGCGGCCCGCTTCTCAACTGGCACGGCGAAGTCATCGGCATTAATACCATGATCGCCTCCAGCGTCGGACAAAGCGCCGGCATCGGCTTCGCCATCCCCATCAACACCGCCAAAGCCGTGGTCAACGATCTGGTCACCCTCGGACGCGTGCGCCGTCCCGCGCTCGGCGTTCGCACCATCCCCATCGATCCCGAAATCGCCAGCGAACTGGGTCTCGCCGCCGACTACGGACTCCTAATCGTGCAGGCCGTTCAAGGAGGCTCCGCCGACCGCGCCGGATTGCGTGGTGGTTCCGAACGCGCCTACCTCGGCAATATTCCCATCATGATCGGCGGAGATTTAATCGTCGCCATCGACGGAGAAAAAATCGAAAGCCAGCAAGTTTTAGCCCAGATCATGAACAAACACCGCGCCGGCGACACCGTGAAAGTAACCATCTTTAGAGGCAAGAAACAGCTGGAGGTGTCAGTGGTGCTGGGCGAAGCCAGGGATCAGGTGTAGTTGTTTGTGTGGCGCGGGCGCCCTCGCCCGCGTTATCCTACCTCCCAGCTTATGACCGCCGTCCGCTAACTCGCCCGCCGCTTTCCTGACGATACCGCGCACAAAGTGTGCGCGTTCGCCACGTGTCCCTCCCAACGTTTGCCCCAAACCGCGAAAGGATCGCCACCATGCAATTCGTAGATCGGGCTCTCGCATGATCTTCGCCGGACTTGGTTCGCCCATCGGACGCGCCGTTGGCATGGGCTTCGACGCTCCCGTCACCGAAGCCGACTTCGACCAGTTCGAAAACTTCTACTACTCCCGCAAAGCCCCCGCCCAGCTCGACTGCTGTCCGCTCACCGACATTAGCCTCCTCGAAATTGCCAGGAAGCGAGGCTACGGAATCGCCGAACTCAACAATGTTCTAGCCCGCAAGCTCGATCCCGCCGAGACTTTTCCACCCGGACCCGGGGCCCGGCGTACCTCCTCGGTTCGAGTCTTGTGCTTCGAGCACGTCTCTACTCACCTAGAAGGTATGCCTTCTTGCTTTCATAACATCTGAGAGCAGCGAAGGACCTCTGGATTTATCCGCGGAGAGCCCAACCTTCTACTTCACCTCAACCCGCTCCATATACTCCGCCACCTGCACATTCCATCCCAGCTCTTTCTTCATCAAGGCGCGCAGTTGTGAAGAAGCGGCGGGCTCGCCGTGGACGAGATAGGTCGAGCCCGGTTGGTTCTTGAACGTGCGCAACCACTCCAACATTTCCGGCGGATCGGCGTGATCGCTGAACTGTTCGAGCGCCGCGACCTGCGCGCGAATCGGCACTAGCTGGCCGAAGATCTTCACCTCGGACGCTCCGTTTTTGATGATGGCGCCACGTGTGCCCGGCGCCTGAAAGCCGATAAAAATCACCAGGTTCCTCGGATCGGGCAGCCGCTGCGCCATGTGATGCAGGATGCGGCCACCGGTAACCATCCCGCTCGACGAAACGATGATGGAGGGATAGTGGCTCTCGTTAATCTTCTTCGACTGTTCGGCGGTTAGCGCGAACGTGAAGCCCGGCCACTCGACCGGCGAACCGTAGGTCTTGATCAATTCGGCAGCCCGCGCCGTGTACTCCTCCGAGTGCTTCAGGAAGATTTCGACCGCCTTGATCGCCATCGGGCTGTCGCAAAAAACCGGCAGGCGCGGAATCTGTCCCGTCTCCATTAATCTTTTCAGGATGAATAGAAATTTCTGCGTCCGCTCCACGGCGAACGCCGGAACAATCACGCTGCCGCCACGCTGGGCGGTGTCGCGAATCAGGCTGGCGAGAATCGGCCGAGGATCGGTGTCGGGATGCAACCGGTTGCCGTAAGTGGACTCCATGACCAGCACGTCGGCGGTCTCGTTTTCCTGCGGGCCGGAGTGCACCACCCTGCCGGGCGCAATCGCGCTGTCGCGCACGCGGCCAAGGTCGCCGGTGAAGAGCAGGCGGCGGCTCTGTCCGTTTGTTTGCAGTGTGACTTCAGCCATGCAAGAACCGAGAATGTGCGCGGCATCTACGAAACGGAACGCTAGTTCGGGGCTCAGTTCGGTGGTTTCGCCGACCGCGACCGGCTTGAAGCGCCGCAGGCAATCCTGCGCTTCTTTGAGCGTGTACAACGGCAACGCCGGATGGTGCTTCGACACTTTCCTTTTGTTGTAAAACGCCGCGTCTTCTTCCTGCAGGTGCCCGGAGTCGGGCAACACGACGGAGCACAGATCGATGGTCGGCTGCGTGGCGTAGATCGGCCCGCGAAAACCTTCTTTCACCAGACGCGGAATCCAGCCACAGTGATCGAGATGCGCATGGGTAAGAACGACGGCATCAATTTCACGCGCCGGAACCGGAGTGTCCTGCCAGTTACGCTCGCGCCATTCTTTCGGTCCCTGGAAAAGTCCGCAGTCGATCAGTACCTGGAATCCCTGCTTGTTATTCGAGTCGTCAGTGCCGATCAGGTGCTTCGAGCCAGTCACGGTCCCGGCCGCGCCGAGAAATTGGATGTAGGGCAAACGTCCTCCGGAAGTCAGAATGTAGAAGTCAGATTGCAGAAGTGAACCGTGAAGTCGATTTTACCTCTGCAATTGCGGGTTTTTACTTCAGCATTCTTACTTTTGACTTCTAACTTCTTGCTGGCCACTGATCTTGAACACATTATTCCCCAGGTTGCTTTCCGGAACACTACCATCGTTGATCACGATCTCGCTCGCCGTGCCCGGCACTTCAACTCGCGTGGTGGCTGTGGCTTTGGCGCGCACCTCAATCCGCTTCGTGACCTCGCCGCCTTCAAACAATACCTTGAACGGGACTTCCGCCCCGGCATTGCCGAGGTTTTCCAGCGTCACGGTCACAATCTGCACGCCTTTTTCCGTCTTCCACGGATGCACCGACTGCACGTGAAAATCCGGCAGACCACGATCCTGGTAAACCCAGTCGTCGAAAAACCAACCCAGGTCGCGCTTGGCGGCGGCTTCGATCAATTGCTCCACATACTTTGAGTCTTTGACGGTGTCGTCCTCGGCGCGATACTTGCGAATGGCCTGCTTCAGTGCATCGTCGCCGACCATGTCGCGCAGCATCCACCACACATAGGCAGCTTTGCTGCGAGAGTAAGTTTCATCGAAGGTGCTGGCCAGCGGTTGGCCCACGCTTTTTTGCGGCGCGGCCGATACTTCTTTTTCCGAATCAAGAAACGCCGCCCGGTGCAGGCCCAGAAGGTCGAGCGCTGCCTGGCGTCCACCTTGCTGTTGCCGATACATCGCCTCGGCAAAGTGCGCCAAGCCCTCGTAAACCCAAGGCCTCGACGAGGGCAACGCGGAATGGACCAGTTCGTGAACCAGATTGATCCCTGCGAGCTTCGCGTCTTCCGCGGCCATCGACGCCATCAACAATGTGCCGCTCTCAAACGGAGCACAATTCGGGTCGGCAAAATCGGCGATTGTAACTGGCACGCTCGGCTGGCCAAACCATTCACTTACAAACTTCGTTGCAGGTTCAAACGCGTTGGAATATGTTGCCGCTCCTGCCTCATGACCCGGCAGGCTTAGCAAAGTTAAAGGCGCTTTGAATGTGGACACATAGTTGGCAATGGCAAATGTTGGTGTGACAGTACCGAGGGGTTCGAAGCGATATAGTCTGCAAATGTGATCATCATATCCGCCGCCATTGCCTTCTTTTCGCGGAGGCTCGTTCATTATCATGAAAGGCATCGTCGTATCGACCAGGCCGGTGCATAAATCGACCTTCATCTCCTCTTTCGCTTCCCGCGCCTTCCACCGATCCGTCACCTCAAACAAACTGTTTCCCTCGGAGAAATCCGCCGACTCGGTCGCAATCGGATACCACGCCACATATCCCGCGCCTCGCACCGCCGTAAACGATCGACCGATCTGGTCCCAGCTCGAATGTCTGGCGATTTCATCCGGCACTCCGACCCGAGTCAACCGCGTCGCGTCCAGCGGAATCACGCCCTCATAGCCAATCTCGAGCTCCACGGAATCTTTCGGCTTGATCTCTGCGGGCAACGTAACAATGGCTTCAGACAGCCCCCCGGTGTGGTCGATATCCGAAATGTAGGGTTGCGAAACAAATTGCACGGCCTTGGCGTCCACCCGAATCGAACGCCAAT
>Ga0326728_10017066_pt1 | contig 14641 bp, 15 predicted proteins | sample MB3enrmetagenome_FD_207602 | JGI IMG/M metagenome (GOLD analysis project Ga0326728, IMG submission 207602) | Lab enriched peat soil microbial communities from McLean, Ithaca, NY, United States - MB31MN | ecosystem: Environmental > Terrestrial > Soil > Wetlands > Peat | place: USA: New York...
AAACTATGAAGTTTCCTATTTTTCCACCATGAGCACCGTTGTTGAAATTGAAAAGGCATTGCAGACTCTACCGGTCGAAGACGCCAGGAAAGTCGCCGGCTGGTTGCAGCGCTATCTTGACGAGACATGGGACCAGCAGATTGACGGTGACATTGCCGCCGGGCGGCTCGACAAATTGTGGGAAAAGGCGAAGACCGACATTGCCGCCGGGCGCGTGAAGCCGCTGGATGAAATCGTCAACGACCAGTGATTTCTGGGAGGGTTATCGCAGCCTGCCGTCCGCGGTGCGCTCGCAGGCCCGCAAAGCCTATCGCCTGTGGCTGGAGAACCCGCGCCACTCTTCTTTGCGGTTTGAGAAGAAAGGCCATTATTGGTCGGCCCGCATATCCCCCGGCTATCGCGCTTTGGGTCGAATTCAAGACGGGGTTATCTATTGGTTCTGGATTGGCAACCATGATGAATATGAACGCCTGCTGAAAAGCCTCTGAAAATGACCCCGGCGAACGATGAAAACATGACAATACCACGAACTGACCCCTCGGCCTTCGCGGCGATTAAGGATGACCTTTTTCCAAGTCCTTACTCCAGAGATACACCATTAGTCAGCCCTGACCCCTCTCCCTCTCCCTTAGTCAGCCCTGACCCCTCTCCTGACCCCTCTCCTGACCCCTCTCCCTCTCCCTCTTAGGCCCGTCCCGCATTATCAAATCAGCCCAAGCTGAGAGACTTCGATCCCGGTCGGGGGATTTCTCGAAGCGTTCTACAAAACGATGCAGATAACTTTGGATATCCTCGGTTGGCATTCTAGCCAGCAATTGTATAAGACTCAAAGTAAGCTTTTGCCTGGGGTCGCGACTGGTCGCCCTTTCGCCGAGATCCTTCACGGCATCAGCCAACTCGGAGTTTGATATGGGTAGGGTTCGACTTAGTATATCATTCGCAAGTCGCTGCAAATGTCCCAGTTTTTCCGGGTCGCTCTCACTAAGCTTTGCCAGAAATCGATCAACCTCGCCTGATTTCTTCGTTGCAGAATTGACGCCTTCCCGCCGTGCGATATCTGCTGATTGACGAAGCAGGGATGCAAGGTGCGCGCTTGATTCAGGCGAGGATATCCGCAAAGCCAGCGACTCAAATGGCTCCGGGCCGTACTTGCGGAAGAGCTTTGCAAGGTCCACCAGCAATTCACGTTCGGGCAATGATTTCATAAGCCGACACGCTGTGCAAATTCGTCGGCCATTGCGGCGAAGCGTTGAATCTGAAAGCCTCGGGCATGGGAGGTTCCGAAAATGGGGCTTCCTTCGCGAGCACCCTTCGGAAAGGACCGCGAAAAAGGCATCTCCTTGTCAAAGACATACCAACCACGCTGATTCGCAACCGCCTTCACCTCTTTCTTGGATAGGATCTCTTCTGGAGAGTAGGCTTCGGTGTGCGTGAATAAAATTCCGGCGATATCCGGGCCAGCTCCTCCACGCTGGCCTTTGAAGTCCGCTAATGATTGGGCCAAAAGCGGCAGGCCGATAGTGGAGAGAAACTCCGGTTTGACTGGAATTACGATTTGGTCACTGGCTGCGTATGCAGCATACGTGAGCAACGACTCGGTCGGAGCACAATCAAATATGACAAGATCGTATTCGTTTTCGATCTGCCGGATTGCACGACTCAACAAGTCTTCCTTCTGTGCGGGAGATCGCAAAGTGTGAGCCAGCTCCAGACGAGAAGGAATCAAGTCCAATCGCGCTCCATCGGCGCGCTTCCGCACATTATATATCGCTGACTTTATATCGAAAGGACCGGGATTGGGCAGGGCTGGGCTGCGGCTGTACTGCTCGAAGATGTTCCATACGGTGGGTTTCTGGCCCTCAATGAGGGCTTGGAATGCCGTTGCACCAATTGTATATTGGCTGGCATTGAACTGCGGATCCAAATCCACAAGCAACACGCGCTTCTTCTTCCACCAAAAAAAGTGCCAAGCCAGATTGACCGCAAGCGTGGATTTTCCAACGCCGCCCTTCATGTTGATCATGGAGACTTTTCTTGCCATCTGCGGCCATTTTAAGACTTTGGCCACCAAGGTCAACTTTTTAGTTTTTCAGCGATTTCAGCGCCACGGCCGCTCTAAAGTCGTGGCGGCTTTCGGCAGAAAGCCGCTGAATTTCCGCATCCCCAGCGGTTTAGCGGCAACTTTAGAGCAGCCCTGTTTCAGCGCCAAAAAGCCAAAAAGTCTCCTCGCCAAATTGCTGCCGCAAGTTTAGAGTGCGCAGGACTGTCCGAATGAATCCGTGAATATGCGATCCTGCATGCGCTCATGAAACTCCTCTTCTCCGAACACAAATCCAACTACGACCGCTACCAGTTTCCTTACGCCGTCTGGGCCGTCCCCGAACCCGGCGAGACCCCCGCCGATCTTTTCCACGCCGGCTTCCTCCCTTCCTCCCGCAATCTGGACCGCTTCTACCTCTGCCGCCAGATCCGGGTCAATCTCCCCGCCTTCAAACCCTCCTCGGAAAACCGCCGCATCCTCCGCAAAGGCGCGGGCCTGGAGGCGCGCCTGGTGCCCCGCGCGGAATTTGACTACACCCCCGAACGCCGCCAGTTCTACAAGACTTACGCCGACATCAAATTCGGCAAGGACGTGATGACCTACGAGCGGCTGGATTCCCTCTTCGCCTCCCCCGTCATTTCCCACCTGCTCGTCTTCACCGACACGGCAAAAGGCGCGGAAGTGGGCGTCTCCACCCTCTTCCTGCAAGGCCGGGAACTGGCCTATTATTACTACGCTTTTTACGACCTCAATTATTACGCGCGCAACTTGGGCATGTTCATGATGACCACGGCGGTGACGCTATTCAGCCAGCGCCGCTGCCGCCGCCTCTATTTGGGCACCTGCTATTCCCGGAGCGCCCTCTACAAGACCCAGTTCGCCGGCGCCCAATTCTTCAACGGCTTCCGCTGGAGCGACGACCTGGCCGAACTCAAATTCATCCTCCGCCGCGACGCCGGGGAACTTACCGAACACCTCCTCGAAGCCGCCGATTACCGCCGCCTCTTCCACCACGACAACTTTGATGAAATAGTCGCCGCCACCCTCTTCCGCCTCACCCCCGGCTGACGAGGACAATTCACGCCCGCTCCCCAACCCAGCGTGTGGGTAGCACAGGCGACCCGCCTGTCCCGGTCGGCGACTCGCCGGCCGGATCGGCAGCCGCCAATCGCCGATTCGCCCCACTCCATGTAGCGTTGCGCCTGCGGCGCAAGAGCGGCTTTCTCCCTTCCGGCCAGCGCCCCCGGCTGACCCGACATTTCACACCCGCGCCCGAATCCAGTGTGTGGGTAGCACAGGCGACCCGCCTGTCCCGGTCGGCGACTCGCCGGCCGGATCGGCAGCCGCCAATCGCCGATTCGCCCCACTCCATGTAGCGTTGCGCCTGCGGCGCAAGAGCGGTTTTTGATCTCGCTTCTCGACTCGGCTCGGTGTCGGTCGCCCATTTCTGGAGGCCCAGACGCGCAGTGCGAGCGGAGCCAGACCGAGCATCGTAGCCGGAGCAAATGGGCGGGAAAGCGGAACCGAAGGCTTTTGAGGCTGAGTGAAAAGCTGGAGTCGGCGTGCTGCATGAGTGCGGTGGTTTTGCGGAGTGGGGCCGGAGGGCGGCGGGGCAACGGAGCGGAAACGAAAGCCGCCGCTCTGAGGACGCGGGGATACTCCTTTCTCTGAGATGTACATTGTGCGGACCCGCCGCGTTTACGACCGCGGCAAAGGCTTGACCTTGCGTGTTCACGGTGACATCGTTCATTTTTATGAAAATAATCGAGCATCTAAACAGACTGGACAGCCTGATTGTGGAGAATACCGTGCCGCCCGCAACTTCTAAGCTCCGCAACTACCTGTCAGCGATAATAGAACAGGGGGAGACCGAGGGAGACTTGCCGGAGGCGATCGCGAGGGCTGAGGCTCAACATGCCCAAACATTGGCGGCACTCCGACAAGAAATAGCGGCACTACAGAGCGAGAACGCCCCGCTTCGGTCTCAATTGAAGAATCCGGCTCTAATTGTCAAGCTCGACGAAGAAGCCAGAAGGGCACTCCAGTTTTTGTGTGATAGGAATAATGTCGTAACGATTCGGGAGCTTGCCGGATTTCTTGCGTGTCAAGAGAGCAAGGCTCAGTTTGTCTGCGACTCCTTGATTGAGAAAGGACTCATCCTGCTTACGAGTTTGTCCAACATTGACCCACGATTTGACGCACTTAGCGACATTTCTGGATATGAGATTACATCGGATGGACGAAAACTGTGCTTTGAGAATGCCGCCCATAGCAGGGGTCAAGCCCTGAAAGCCGAATAGTAAATATCCCCGGAGCAAACTCCGGGGCATTGACGCATGAGAATACAAAACCTGAACGAAGCTAGGTTCGCGGTATCAAACCGGGAAGGTAAGAAGTGATGGAGACAATTCAGAATTCAGGGCTTGACCCCTTTTGCTTTTGTGGAGACAATTCAGAATTCAGGGCTTGACCCCTTTTGCTTTTGCCTTTTGCTTTTGGAATTCAGGGCTTGACCCCTTTTGTTGACCCCTTTTGGCTTTTTGATTTTTGACCCTTTTACGAAACGCGACTATATTATATCAGATGAATGGACTAATCGCTTTTTTTGATATTTTGGGCTATCGCAATCTGCGATAGCATGACCAAGCGTGGACTGGGAAGATCACGGCTCGACGGAGTCTCACCCTACCGGCGCGGAATGAAAGCGGCTTGAATTGGCGAAGTCAGGCCCCGTGCGCAGCCGATGTTGTCGCCCAACTGTCTTTCCGGGTGTGCCGCCGCAGTCACAGGGCCTCGGTGAATTCCTCCGGCGAGACGCCTGCCATTTTGAGGGCACTCCGCAGAGTGCCAAGGGCAACCTCCCGGTGCATGGGGATGACGCAACCGCGCTCGCCTTGCGGCGTGATTTTCTTGAGGACGGCATGGCTGCCGCGCTGGCGATCCACGAAGAACCCGAGTTGTTGCAGAGCCTTAACCGCCTCCATGCCTGACACGATGGGCAGTTTAACCATGTGCCAATTCAAACGTGCGGATGGCCGCTGGCTTCTTGAGCGTTTGCGGGAAAGATTCGAGATAAAGGTCTGTGGCCTCTTGCAAATTTGCAAGAGCCTCTTCCTCGGTGTGGCCTTGGCTGGCCGTGCCGATTTCGGGGCACTCGGCCACGAGCCAGTCGGTTTCTGAATCAGGATATATTATGGCCGTCAATTTCATGGAAACAGCCTGTCAGTTTTCACGGCGAAAGGCAATCCTGTTCATGCGCTCAAAGTATGCCAAGTTATCAGGTTGTCCAAAACAACTTTTTTGGTTGCGGCTGGTTGCGCTGGGATTGTTGTCTGTCCGCAGGGGCCGCGTGTTCCTCATCGCCAGTGCAACCAGTTGTTCTGCAACGATTTGGGAAAAACTCATTCTCCGTCAAATTTATTCCAGTTTATTTTGCGCCAAAGTCAGAATCTATGGTATAATCCGCGGCGGTGAGATACGGAGGTAGAGTCAAAGGCCGCATCCGAGAGGAGCCGCCAGCATTGCGGATTGCGAATTTGGCCTCAGGCGGACACCAGATGGACACCGAGGGATGTCATCTGTGCAATTCTGTGCAATTCTGTGGCTGAAGGCTTTCATGCGCCGGACGATTGCGGATTGCTCCGACAGCGGCGGGACGAAGGAGGCAGAAGCTGAAAACTGAAATGCTGAGAACTGAAATGCTTTGCGGCTTGGCGTCTTGGCGTGAGAAGTTCATGGATCAAGTGCGGGTTGCGGATGTGTCACGCAAAGGCTGTCAACCCCGAAAGCTTTCGGGGCAAGAGGCGCAAAGGCGTTTTCCTGGCTTGGCGTCTGGCGACTTTGTGATGAAGGGTCTTTTTTTTGGCGTTTTGAGCCATTTTGCACAAAATCAAGCTAAATTCCTTTCCATCAATAATTTACATCCTGCATCGGGCCACTTGCAATCAAGGTCAATCAAGCCTAATCAAGCCTAATCAAGTTATTCTTAAACCAGTTTGCCCATTGACAAAAACGCAGTTTGCCATTGTCATTTTAGCGGGAAATGCTTAGACAACGTTCAGCTTCAAATGGATACCGAATACAAGATCATCGGCGGAGACGGAGCCGAATACGGCCCCGCCTCGCTCGATGAATTGAAGAACTGGATCGGCGACGGCCGCGTGGCCGGCTCCACCCAGGTCTGGCGCAGCGATTTGGCCCTCTGGACGCCCGCCGCCCGCTATGCCGAGCTGCAACAGGCCCTGGCCCGGCTCCAGGCCTCCGTCTCGCCGGCCGCCCTCAACCAGGCCTTGCGCCCGGCGGGATTCTGGCTGCGCCTGGGCGCCTACGTGATGGACCGCGCCGTTCTGGCCATGCTGTTTGGGATGATTTGCCAATGGAAACACTGGCAGATACCCGTCTTTCCGGAATTGTTAAACCAGCAAACCTTCCAGGATTTCCTGGATCAATACGCCCTCTTTGCCCGCACGGCCTTTCCCTATCTGTTATTGTTGACGCTGCTCTATGAGGTTCTCCTCACCGGCACCTTTGGCGCCACGCTGGGAAAAATGGCGGTGGGCGCGAAAATTATCAGCGTGGACGGCTCCCCGCTCGGCTACAGCCGGGCGCTGCTCCGCTCCCTCGCGGCGCGCCTCATCGAGGTGATGGTCTTCGCCGGCTATCTTTTGATCCTCCTGCGCTCCGACAAACGGGGCCTGCACGATCTCCTGGCGGGGACCCGCGTGGTTTTGCAACGATGATCTCCATGGCCAACCGGCGCGTTTTCTTGATCGCGGCCCTGATCCTGGCGCTGGATCAAGCCACCAAAAACCTCGTCCTCCAATCGCTGGGGCCCAAGGAAAGCAGGATCGTCATTGACGGTTTTTTCCGCCTCGTCAATTGGGGCAACACCGGCGCGGCCTGGAGCTTCTTCCATGACCGCAACGACGTCCTGAAATGGGTTTCCGTGGCGGCCTTGCTCGGCCTCATGTTCTGGCGCCGCCACTTCCACATCCAAACCCTCCTGGGACAGATTTCCCTGGGCCTGATCTGCGGCGGCATCGCGGGAAATCTGGTGGATCGAATCGTTCGCCATCAGGTGGTTGATTTCCTGCGCTTTTATCTCCTCACCCGCGGCGGCATGGAAATCGGCTTCCCCGCCTTCAACGTCGCCGACAGCGCGATATGCGTGGGCGTCGGTTTGCTCATCCTGGTTTCCCGTCTGGAATCCGCCCGCCCCGCCCGCCCCGCTTCGGAAGCGAGCGTGGAAAACTGAGCGGGGCGGATGGCGTCAGGGCGCGGCGCATTCCATTTTTTCGGGTGGCGGTTTCTTAATCTTAATCCTAATCTTAATCTTAATCCTACTCCCAATTCTGGCAAATGAGACGCGAGGGCGCAGGACGAAAATCTTCACCTTCCAGGTAGGGCAGAGCTGCCGCTCTGCCCTGAATTCTTGGGCGGCGCAGCAGCGCCGCCCTACCGAAGACGTGAAGATTGTTGTCCTGCACCCAAGACGCGATTAGGATTAAGATTAAGAGTAAAAGCATCCCTTGACCTCGCCAACCGAAATCACCGTCGAACAGTCGCTCCCCTTGCAACGGCTCGACGCCTTTTTGCGGACACAATTCCCCGGCGTCTCGCGCGGCGCCATTCAACGCCTGCTGGCCGGCGGGCATATCCGGGTCAACGGCCGCCACGCCAAACCCTCCCATCATCCCCGCGCCGGCGAAGTCCTCACCGTTTCCTGGCCGGCGGCCAGTTCCCCCCAGGCCCAGCCCGAGGACATCCCGCTGGACATTCTTTACGAAGACGACGACCTGCTGGCGCTGAACAAGCCGCCCGGACTGGTCGTTCACCCGGCGGCCGGCCACGCCGCCCACACCCTGGTCAACGCCCTCCTCCATCATTGCGCCGGACATCTCAGCGGCATCGGCGGCGTGGCCCGGCCCGGCATCGTCCATCGTCTTGACAAGGAAACCAGCGGTTGCCTGGTCGTGGCCAAAAACGACGCCGCCCATCTCCGTCTGTCCGCCCAATTCGCCGCGCGCCGGGTGCAGAAAACCTATGAAGCCATTATCTGCGGCCAATGGCCCGGCCCGGGCGGCGAAATTGACCTCCCCATCTCGCGCCATCGCCTGGACCGCAAACGCATGGCCGCCGGCGCCGGCCGCCCCGCCCGCACCACCTTCCGCGTCCTGGAACGGCTCCGCGGCGCCACCCGCGTCGAGGTGGATTTGCACACCGGCCGCACCCACCAAATCCGCGTCCACTTTCAACACCTGGGATTCCCCGTCGTGGGCGACCTGGTGTATGGCCGGCGGCACAACGCGCGCCTGCGCCAGGCCGCCGGCGGCGGCGCGCCCCGCCAGATGCTCCACGCCCGCACCCTGGCCCTCACCCACCCGCGCACCGGGCGGCGACTGGTTTTTGAGGCCCCGCTGCCCGCCGATTTCAACGCCGTTTTGCAACGCCTTCGCCTGCCCTTGTCAACCAACCGCCGCGGCGGGCAGTGTCCTAATTTGTTGTAGCGTCGGCGCTGCGCGCCGATTTCGAGCCACAGGCTCGACACTACAAATAGGACACTGCGCCGCGGCGGCCCGCCCTGATTCCTCTTCTCGCCGCCGGTCAGTCCATTGCCGATTTATTTCCAAAAAAAGCTTGACAAAAATTAGAACCTATGGTTGAATCGCCACCGTGAGACACAAAGGCACAGGAGGAGGCTGGTTTCAGGGGCAGGCGCCAGGCGCGGGCGCGGAGCGCCCGGAGCATTTTCTCTGCGGAAATTTTGAGTTATTTTGAGTTATTTTGAGTTATTTTGAGTTAATTCGACTTCCCGGCCACCGCGGGGGCTTATGCACCCGGCCAAAAAGAAGAGGCTGCGGCTCGAAACGGCAAGAATCGTCAAAGCCGCGGATTCCTGCCATTTTGCATTCTGCATTCTGCATTTTGCATTTGCGCCAGCGACTTTCTGCTTTCAACTTGAGTCTGCCAACCCTAAATTCGCCGGGCGTGTTAGGCACATTGCGCATCAAGAATCTGGCGCTGGTCACCGACCTCACCCTGTGCTTGCGCCCGGGTTGCAACGCCATCACCGGCGAGACCGGCGCCGGCAAATCCATCATCATCGGCGCGCTCAATCTCCTGCTCGGCGGGCGGGCCGATCGCGCGCTCATTCGCAGCGGCTGCGACAGTTGCGCGGTCGAAGCCGTGTTGGAGGCGCGGCCACGCTGCCCCGCCCTGGACAAATTCCTCGAGGATAACGGCCTGGAACCCTGCGCCGGCCGGGAACTGATTCTCAAACGCGTCTTCACCGCCGCCGGGGCCAACCGCCAGTTTATCAACGGCTCGCCCGCCACCCTGCAAGTGCTGGCCGCCCTCGGCCGCGATTTGGTGGACATGCACGGGCCGCACGATCATCAATCGCTCCTCGATCCGGCCCGCCAACTCGACATCCTCGACGCCTTTGCCGGACTGGGAGGCTTGCGCGGCCAATTCGCCGCCCTGTCCGGCCGGGCGCGCCAGTTGGAAGCGGAGAAGGCGGCGCTGGTCGTGGACGAGCGCGCCTACGTGCAGCAATTGGAGTTGCTCCGGTTTCAGGCCGGCGAGATTTCCGCCGCCAAATTGCAACCCGGCGAAGACGCGCGGCTGGATCAGGAATTTCAGCGCGCCAGCAACGCCGCCCGCCTGCTCGAGTTGAGCCAGACAGCCCTGAACCTGTTGAGCGAGCAGGACAGCAGCCTCCTGGCCCAGGCCGGCGAATTGGGCCGGTCGTTGCAGGCCCTGCAACGCATTGACGCGAGCGCCCAGAGCCTGCTCCTTTCCCACGAGCAGGCCGCCGCCGCCTGGCGCGAACTGCAGTCCGGCCTGAGACGATACGCCGAGGCCATTGATCTGGACCCGGCGCGTCTTCACCAACTGGAGGAGCGGCTGAATCTGATCAATTCCCTCAAGCGCAAATACGGCGGGTCGCTGGAAGCGGTGATCGCCTTCGGCGCGGAAGCCGGCCGGAAATTGCAACAGCTCGAACAGCGCGAGGCGGAGCTGGCGCGCCTCAACCGGGAGCGGGAAAAATTGGACGGCGAACTTTGGAAGACGGGACGCGAGTTGTCGGCGCAACGCCGCCAGGCCGTTCCCCGGCTGGCCAGGGCGGCCATGAAACAATTGCGCGACCTGGGCTTTCAACAAAGCCACTTTGACGTTACTGTCAATACTAGCAACTCCCTCCCCGCCCATGCCGCCTCCGGCCTCGACGATATTGATTTCCAATTCGCACCCAATCCCGGCGAGCCGGCCCGGCCCTTGCGCGCCATTGCTTCCTCGGGCGAAATGTCCCGCCTCATGCTCGCCCTGAAAACGGTGCTGGCGGAGGAGGACGAAATCCCCGTGCTGGTGTTTGATGAAATTGACGCCAACGTCGGCGGCGCGACGGCGGCGGCGGTCGGGGAGAAAATGCGGCATATCGCCCGGCGGCGCCAGGTGATTTGCATCACCCACCTCCCGGCGGTGGCGGCGGCGGCGTCGTCGCATTTTGTCGTGACCAAGCGCGTGGAAGGCGGACGCACCGTTTCCGAAATCACCCTGCTCGACGAGGCGCACCGGGCGGGCGAAATTGCGCGGATGCTGGGCGGACCGACCGAGGCCGCGCTCCGCCACGCCGAGGCCCTGCTGGCGCAATGGCAGCGCGCAAAAACAAATGCTTGACAGCTTGAATGCCATGCATCCGTCTGCTTTGGACAAGGTAGGGCGGGCAGTCCCCTGCCCGCCGTCGGGCCTCGACACAGGCAACAACATCGCGCCGGCGTTCGCGCGGCGGGCAGAGGACTGCCCGCCCTACCACCAAGGACCGGCGCATGTCAGGCACGGTGCAAAATCACGATGCTTGACAGGTGGATTGCTACCGGTCCGAGCGCTCCGACACGGTGGCGCGGAAGGAAGTCAACAATTTTTCCCTGGCCCAGGCGATGCCCGCCAGGTCCACCGCCGCTCCCAGGCCAAACCAGAGCAGGATGAAAAACGTCATCGTGCCAGGCTGCAGGCCGGGCGCAACAACGGGTCCAATGCAAAAGAACAGGAAGACCGCCAGCCACGGCGGGAGCATCACCTGCCCCCAGGTTGACAGAACGGACCGGGGATATTTCCGGGCTTTCAAGCCCCGCCACATTCCGATCCAACAGAGCGCGCTGGCATCCAGCCAGAGCATGGCCGCGCCGCCAAGGAAAACTTCAGCGGACATGATAATTTCTTCCCGATCAAAAAGATAGGTAGGCCCAGACTCTTCTATAACCCCTGCCACCATGAATATGAGCGTCAGCAGATTGACCAGGCAAATCAACCAGATCGCGCGGTGGAATTGTTTCCGCAGAGCTTCCCGCTGTCCGGTCACAATGTCTTCCACCCGCAGCGGCGTGGCCAACAGCAATTCCAGCGCGCCGCTTTGCCTGTCTTGGTGGAAGCGCCGTCCGCTTTCCGAGGCGATCAGGACTTTGGCGGCGAAATGCAGCCCGAAGGCCAGGGCGATGGCAAACGGGAAACTCCTATGATCCAAAAGGAAGACCAGCGTGACAGCCCACAGCAGGCCGAGCAGAACCAACATCCGGGTCAGCGCCGACTGGCCCTCGCGGTCGCCCAGCGCCAGCCAGAAGAACGGATTTTTGTCCTGCAACGGAGGACGCCGCCACCGCGCCTCCGTCTCCGTGATAAAATGAAAGCGGGTGCGTTTCCGATTCGGATCGGCGGCGGAACTCTTCTGCCACGAGCGTGGCAGCAGGTTGCCGGACGCGACAATGCAGCCAGTCCCCACCGAGAAGATGGTCCCCATCGCCGTCCAAAACTCCAATGCCCCGTACCGTCTCAAATACGACGCGTCGAATCCCATGAGATAGGCATACACGGGACTCGTCCACAGCAGGAAATCAACATGGCCGACATTCAAAAGATGAAATTGCAACTGCCACAACAGCGGCAGGACGCCGGCGAGGAGCGTGATTGCCGCAAATGTTCCTCCCATCGCCTGCCGGCCGTCATGGCTTGCGGCCGAGACCAGCATCCCGAGGCCGAGGGAAAAATAAAGCGCGCCGCAGAACACCAGCATCGTCCGCCAAAATTCCCCGGCGCTCAGGCCGCCGGTCAGCAGGGGCAGCGCCAGCACCGGAAACACCGCCAGCAATCCAAAGATTGCGTGAAGGGAACTGGCCGCCAGCTTGCCCAGCACCACATCGTAGCCCTTGAGGTCCGTCAAGAAGAGCAGGCCGAGCGTGCCTTCGCGCTTCTCCGCCGAGAGGCTGTCGGCGGTGAGGAAAACGCCGGCCAGCAGGCAGAAGCCCAGTGTCACGTATCCCATGAAGTCGAAAACCTCGCGGCCCATCCGGGCGACGGGACTCGTGCTGTTCAGGACAAGAATGAAGAAGATACCCAGCGCGCCCGCCGCCACCCAGAAGCGCAGCCAGTAGGTGCCGGCTCGTCTGCAAGCCACCGTCAATTCCCGGCCGACAATGGGCAAAACAGTCATCTGAATTGCGGGTTGCGGATTGCCGATTGCGGATTGGGAAAGGACCAACCAAGCTCCGACCATTTGCCGGCCGTGTTATCGTGTCCTTTAAGTTCTTGCATCCGTTTGCAGCATTAACTTTGAACTTTAAACGGCCTGGCTTCAACGCTAAACTCCCGCCATGGGAAATTCATTCGGACACCTTTTTCGCATCACCACCTGGGGCGAGTCCCACGGCGGCGGCGTGGGCGTGGTGATAGACGGCTGCCCGCCCCGTTTGCGCTTGACAGAGGCGGATATTCAACCCGACCTGGACCGCCGCCGGCCCGGCCAGTCGGCCCTCGTCTCGCCGCGCAAGGAAAGCGACCGGGTGGAGATTCTTTCCGGCACGTTCGAGGGCCAGACGCTCGGCACTCCCATCTCCTTATGGGTGAAAAATGAGGACGCCCGCCCGGAAGCCTACAGCGAAATGGCCGCCAAATTCCGCCCCTCCCACGCCGATTATACTTATCAGGCCAAATTCGGCATCCGCAACTGGCAGGGCGGCGGACGCACCAGCGCGCGGGAAACCATCGGACGCGTCGCCGCCGGCGCGGTGGCGCGGAAGATTTTGCGCGAACAGTTCCAGGTCGCCATCGTGGCTTACGTCAAACAGGTGCAGCGCATTGCGGCGGGAGTGGACGTGGAAAAGGTGACGCCGCAACAAGTGGAGTCCAACCCGGTGCGCTGTCCCGATCCGGACGCCGCTGTCAAGATGATCCGGTTGATCGAAAAAATGCGCCGGGGGGGCGACAGCGTGGGCGGGGTGATTGAATGCGTCGCGCGCGGCGTGCCGCCGGGCTGGGGCGAGCCGGTTTTTGACCGTCTGGAAGCCGACCTGGCCAAGGCCATGTTGAGTTTGCCCGCCTCGAAGGGCTTTGAGGTCGGCTCCGGCTTCGGCGGGATTTTGATGACCGGCCGGGAGCACAATGATTTGTTTCGGATGAAGGGGGGCAGGGTGCGGACCATCACCAATAACTCCGGCGGCATCCAGGGCGGGATTTCCAACGGGGAAAACATTGTTTTCCGCGTGGCCTTCAAGCCGGTCGCCACCATTCTGCGCGAACAGGAAACGGTGGACGTGAATTTCAAGAACACGACCCTCAAAGCCCGGGGCCGGCATGATCCCTGCGTGCTGCCGCGCGCCGTGCCCATTGTGGAAGCGATGGCGGCGCTGGTGCTGGCCGACCACGCTTTGCGCCAGCGCGCCCAATGCGGCCCCTGCTAACCTGGATATTTCCCAGACTGGTAGGGCGAAGCTGCTGCTTCGCCCTGATTCAGGGCGGCGCGGCAGCGCCGCCCCACCAATCAGGGTGTTGCAACTACCGGCAGAGGTATGAAATATCCGGGCTAAACCGCGGGCGCCGGCGCCGGCGACGCCGGGCCATAAACCGCGCTGCCAAACCCCAGAATCGGATAAAAAATTATTCCGAGGAAGAACAACCCGATGGCGAAGCCGGCGCCTTTGCCAAAGTTCGTGGCCACGCCGAGGCAAATCATGACATAGGCAATCAAATTGACAATCGGAATGAAGCACAAAAGAAACCACCACCATTCCTTTCCGGCGATCAGAGTCAGAATGTAGAGATTATAGATCGGGACGATGCACGCCCAGCCGGGATGTCCGGCCTTGGTGAAGACTCTCCAAAAGCAGAAGGCAGTCACCACGACGTAAAAAATGAGAGTAAAAAGCATGAACACTGCGAGGAAAACAAATGAGGCTCCAGCTACTGGCTGTGCGGTCACATTATTCATAATTCAATTCCCTTCTGTTAGTTGTTTCGGTTGCGCTTCCGGGCCGCCAATGCGACACGGGCTTTGCCGGGTTTGTAAGCCGTTTGACACGCCATGTAAAGCGGCAAAACGGACCAAACCAGGCCCCCACGGCTGGCTCATGAAGAGCGAGATTTCCCGCTTCTCGCCATGAACTCTCGCGTTGGCAGGGCAAAGCTGCGGCTTTGCCCATAATTTCAGAACACCGCATCCGCCGGATTTCAGTCTGATACCAATTTGAATACCATTTTCAGTTTAGTGCCTGGAAAGGTGGTTTCTGTGGCATTGAGTTCTTCCGCCATTTTGGCGGCCAACTGATCCGA
>Ga0326728_10017068_pt1 | contig 14641 bp, 18 predicted proteins | sample MB3enrmetagenome_FD_207602 | JGI IMG/M metagenome (GOLD analysis project Ga0326728, IMG submission 207602) | Lab enriched peat soil microbial communities from McLean, Ithaca, NY, United States - MB31MN | ecosystem: Environmental > Terrestrial > Soil > Wetlands > Peat | place: USA: New York...
GCGGTTGGATCCTTCATTTCTTGACATATCATGATTTATCATGATACATTGAAAATCACAGGGAGCCCAGTTCATGACCCGCGAGAAATTCGCCACCCAAGTCAATGCCGAAATCCTGTTGGCCGTGCGTGCCCTCGCCAAGAAGGAAGGCCGCCAGTTGCAGGCGCTCGTGGACGAGGCGTTCATCGACCTGATCGAGAAGCGCAAGAGGGCCAGGCCGCGCGCGCACGTCATGGGCGCCTATCTCGCCAGCCACGAAAAATACGGCCCGCTTTACAAGAAGCTCGCTGAATGACGGACTACCTTACGGTGGCCGAAGTTTTGGCCATGCATGCCGATCAGATCGAACGCTATGGCGGCTCCCCTGGCATCCGGGATCAGGGGCTGCTGGAAGCGGCTCTCTTCCGCCCGCAGACCGGTTATTACGCCGATCTGATCGAGGAAGCCGTTGCTCTCTGGGAGAGCCTCTCGCAAAACCATGCCTTCATCGACGGCAACAAGCGGACGGCTTTCGCAGCCACGTATACCTTCCTCGCAATCAACGGCGCACGGCTCACGGCTGATGCGGAGGAGACCTATGCCTTCGTCGTCGCGCTCTACGAAGGTAATCGGTTCGCCTTTGATAAGCTTGTCCCCTGGCTACGCAGTCACATCGCGCAGGACCCTGGAGAGCCATCGCGATAGACAGCCTCACTGACGATGCCGGAGCACCGCGAATACCTTCAGATTTCCAGGGCTATGCCGGACACCAATTCGGCCGGCGCCTTTCCCGGAATTCGCTGCCTGTCCCGGGTCTGCCGCTACACGCTGGAGTATGTCTTCGGCCGAAAGCCGTGACCGCGGCTTCGCCGTGCGTGGGCAGATCGCTTGGATCTTCTCAGGCTGCCTCGGAGATTCGGACGGAAAGCTGCTTGCCAAGGGCACGGAAAGCGGCTTCCAACTGGTCGAGCCGCAAAGCGTGCCGGAGATCTAGCAGGCGATCCACCTGAGGCAGATGGCAGTTCAGCCGACGGGCGAGTTCCGACTTGCGCACCTTGGCGGTCCGCATTTCGGTATAGAGCGCCAGCTTGGCTTCTGTGAGCGCCGGCAGTGTGGCGAATGGCCCTTTGGTGCCAGCGCGGGGCATCGGAATCTCGCGACGATCTGCCATATAGCCAATGAGGACCGTCTCGATGGCATCCGGAGCGCGCAAAAGCGCTTCTTCTCGATCCTCGCCGAAGGTGACAGCCCCGGGGACGTCCGGGACCTCGACCAGAATCGTATCGTTGGTCTCCTTGGAAAGTTTGACGTGATAACGCAGCATGACTGGTGCTACAGACGGCGTGGCCAAGTACTTACCAATGGTTGTCCTGCAACCTTACGTTATCGAGTCAACTACCAGACGCACCGCACCGGATACTGCGCGATGAACTCGTCGCCTGTGAGAAGCGGCAGGTCCTCCGCAATCGCCTGAGCTACCAGGAGCCGATCAAACGGATCGCGGTGAACGGGTGGCAGCCCGTACACGGCATACGCATGGACCGCCTCGACGGGGAGAACCCGCGCCCCGAGCCCCGCCAACCAATCCGGCAAAGACCGGGCGGGGTTCGCGATGCGGATCCCTCCCACGCCGCACTTGACCACGATCTCCCACAAGGAAGCCACACTGACCACCAGCGTTTCCCGTTGCGATTCGCAGAGACGCCGCGCCCTCCGCGACAGCTTGCTGGGATCGGTGACGGCCCACAGGAACGGCGCCGTGTCCAGCAGGTACGTCACGGCCGCCCGCTCAGGAAGGTCTCGGCCTCCGTGTCGGTCATGGGCCGCTCCCATCCTTCCGCCATCTCGACTTGTCCGGCGGCGAAGCCCAACTGGCGTTTACGGCTACGCTCCCGATACGGAATCAGCTCCGCCACGGGCTTGCCGTCGCGCATGATAATGACCCGTTCCCCGGCCGCGGTCTTCTGCAGCAGCCGCGACAGGTTGGATTTCGCCTCGTGTACGTTGTAGTTGGCCATGCGTCTGTCTTCCTTTATGTTAGCCCAGCGTGATTAGCTAATCTACCGTCGGGGTCCTTGAAACGCGTGGCTTCGGGATAGTAAATGTCATTTCCCGGTTTGCCATATAGCCATATTATTGCGGTTCTCTAGGTTTCGTGCACTTATATCGTGCTACACTATAATCGTGGGAAAGAATGTAACCATCAAGATCTCGGAGGAGGCCGCTCTGTGGGCACGCCGAAAAGCAGCCGAGGAGAACACCTCTGTCTCTCGGCTGGTCGGCGAGATGCTGGAACGCCAGATGCGATTGAGCGACGAATATTGGCGGGCTTTCGAACATTGGAAATCGAACCGCCCGCTGGCCGGCATTGGCGCGGCTGAACGCCTGAGCCGCGAGGAAGTGCATGAGCGCCGGTGATGCGTTCTTTGTCGACTCGAATGTCCTGCTGTATTACGTCGATCCTGTAGAAACAGCAAAGCGGGTGCGCGCTACGGAGTGGCTGGAAGCTCTGTGGATGGCTGGAACCGGCCGGCTGAGCTGGCAGGTGCTGCATGAGTTCTACTGGAACGCAGTGAGGAAGATGGGGTTGGACCCGGTCAGAGCGCGCGAGATCGTGGAAGACATCAGCCAGTGGAGACCGGTGGATACCTCAGTGGGCCTGATGCAACAGGCCTGGCATTGGACAGACGTGGCCCAACTCCCGTACTGGGACGCCCTCATCTTGGCCGCTGCCCAGCGTTCCGGTGCCAAGTACCTGCTATCGGAAGACTTCCAGAGCCAACGCCGCTACCAGGATATCCAGACTTTGAACCCGTTTGAGCACTCGCCGTCCGAGTTTGCATTCTAACTACTTGAATGGGCGGCGGGGTGTAAGCTGCCAACACATGCGCCGGGCTTTAAGGCAACGGGCTTGAACGCGGTTGAAGGATATGGATTTTGGCATGAAGCGCCTCGGTGCACATCGGATTGAGGTCGCTCAAACGCTTGAGTATTCATTCCGCCACGGACCCAATCAAAATATCCAGACCCGCGGCGTCGGCGAACGCCCGGAAATCCCGATCTCGGGTAAGGAGAGGAATTCCGTGATCGATGCAGCTTTGGGCGATCAGGGCATCACCGAGCCGCGCTTTGCGGCGCTTTGCCAGCACCTTTGCGCGTAACTCGCCTGCCCGTTGCCAATAGCCAGGCCTTACGTCGATAAGAGGCAGCTCTGAGAGAGTTTCTGAAACCTCGGCAGGAAGCGTCGGGTCGCTTAACACTTCGGTGAGCACGACGGGCAGCATCATTACCTGCCGGTCCTGGAGCGCCCTATCGAGCAGTTGCGTGTCCTCGCCGCCATCTCCTTGTAGGAAGGCAATCCATGTGCTGGTGTCGACCGCGATCATCGGTCGGCCTTCAGGTCATCCGAGTTGAGCGTGAAGCGAACCTTGCCCCGGAGTTGCCGTAACCGAGCGTAGGCCTGCGATGCCGCAACTAGCTGCAGGCCGGTACGAACGGTCTGCGTGATTCCGCTCCCGCTGGCTCGTTGTGCCTTCTCAAGAAGCTCCGGCGGCACTTCGACGGTGATCTTGCGCGCCGTATTCATAGCTCAGAATACCATATCAGATACCAGTATTAAATATGGCCTTGCTGTCTCCAAAACTGAGGCCGAATGCGTCCATGGCTTCTTCAATTGGCCCAGCGCATCTCACCGCAGTTTCTTGAGGAGGAGCGGACGGTCATGGGTGGGTGTATAGCGATGAGACCACCGAAGCGATCTCCGAGGTTTTTGCCCGCTTGACCGAAAGGGGGGCTTGGGTTCCCGCGCTATGGAGGCTGGAAGTTGCGAATGTCTTGGAAATGGGTGTCCGGCGTGGCCGTCACGACGTTGCTTTCAAGGATGCAACGCTCGCGGACCTGGCCCTGTTTCCGATCAGCGTCGACCCGGAAACTGACCGACAGGCCTGGGGCGCCACAGTTCAATCATGACAGCGCGTCGGCTTGACCTGTCGTTGGGACCACTGAGGGAAGGGCCGAGACGCTCAGCGAATACGCTTCACGTTTTCATTACCCGGGCCGGAGAGCAGGGCTGGGCCAGACAGCCAATTCCCGAAAAGACGCGGCCGAATTGGTTCCCGCCCCATGTCGGCTTAGCCCTGGCAACGTGCAACTTTGTCATCTTGCGTCCAACTCAGCCTCTCCTCGAAGACCAATGCGTCTAACTAGAATAGGACACAGTTAGGCCGATCTGCACCAAAGTATTCTCGCGTGCTATTAGCATATATCCGCCCTGCAAACCTGCAGTTGACCGACCTGTTCCAAAACCCCGTTCGGCTTGACAACTTTAGTTCCTTTGTTTTCAATTGCGCCCAGCTCCCCGCAATTCTCTCATAAGACATTGATACTGGGTCACTAAGGACTACACTCGAGCGTTCCAAAACCCCGTTTGAACGTTTTGACAAAATCCGCGAGCTAAGTAAGACTAGTTTGTGGCGGGGATTTTTGATGCCCGCTTAGTTCATAGCGGTGGGCAGGCATCAAGGAGATAGGCTACACTTCTACTTTTGGCGTGGAGCCTGGCCTCCGACCACCAAATAAGGAGCGCACTTATAAATGCCTGAAATGACTTCGCCTGTTATCGTGGGAAACATCGAACATCGCCCCGTGGATCAGCTATCGGCTTATACCGACAATGCCCGGACCCATTCGGAGTCGCAAATCGCTCAGATTGCCGCCAGTATCGTCGAGTTTGGTTTCGTAAACCCCATCTTGATCGGACCGGACAACAGAATCATCGCTGGCCATGCCCGCCTGAGCGCAGCACGCAAGCTAGGCCTCAACGCAGTTCCGGTCATCGTTCTAGGGCATCTGTCAGAAACGCAGCGCCGAGCCCTAGTCATCGCCGATAACCAACTGGCACTCAACGCAGGTTGGAATGAGGACATCTTGCGCCTGGAATTGGCGGCGTTAGCCGACCAAGACTTCCAGATCGAACTACTCGGCTTTGACCACGCGGAATTGAAGCGTTTGCTCGCCGTACAAGACATAGCCGCAAGACCCCTGGATCCAAATATAGTGCCGGCAGCGCCCCAAGCTCCGGTCACCGCCCCCGGCGATTTGTGGAAACTAGGGGAGCACCGACTCCTGTGTGGAGACACCACCAGGCAGGGTGATTTTGAAACGGTCCTGGCTGGCGCAAGGGCGCAACTGGTATTTACCGACCTACCCTACAATGCGGCCTATGAATCGAAGGCCTCCCCAACACTTCCGGCTGAGAGCGCATCCCTCGGCGAAGAGTTTCGTCGGTTCCTGAGGCAGACCTGTGGGAACCTCCTGGCGGTCTGCGATGGGCCTCTATATATCTGTATGTCCTCCTCAGAACTGCCCACTCTGTTCCAGGCCTTTACCGAAGCTGGAGGTCAATGGTCCACATTCCTGATTTGGGCCCATCATCCCTCTGCTATCGGCCAGTCCGATTACCGAAGCCAATACGTACCGATACTGTACGGCTGGAGGCGGGGCGCTGATCATTATTGGTGTAAACGTGACCAGGGAGATCTGTGGTCCATTCCACAGCCCATGGCCAATCGAAAACATCCCCCTGTACAGCCGGTGGAGTTGGTGGAGCGCGCCCTGCAGAACAGCAGCCGGCGCGGGGACATCGTGCTTGATGGCTTCGCGGGAGTTGGCACGACGCTGATCGCCTGTGAGCGCCAGAAGCGGCAAGCCCGCCTAATCGAGATTGATCCGGTCAATGTGGACGTCATCTGTCAACGCTGGCTGCAATTCTGTGGCAGGCCGGCAGTCCTGGACGGAGATGGGCGGACGTTCCAGCAGGTTGCCGAGGAACGGCAGCAGAAAGCGGCCTAATCGGGGGCGCCGATTCGAGGATTCAAATGCCATGCGGACTCATCTCTATCGACGAATGGAAGCGCTCGAGCGGGCAGCGGCCGCCAGGCGCGAGGGCCTCTCCACAATGGTCTTTGCCGCGATGCGAGGCCTCCGATCAGAAGATCTGGAGCTTTTGATCAGTGCCTTCCGCGCCGAGCGGGCAGGGAAGTCACTCACCGAACACGAGCTGGTTGCCCGGCAAGCCTATGCCGCGGAACTGAACCGCCGGTGTCGAGAGGCCGGCTTGCCGACGGGATTGGGGTTCGCCCGTACCCCCGAGATCAGCGACATGATTGAAACTGCGGCTTTGTGTCGGTTCTTCCCAGAAGGCCTGAGGGCGCTCAAAGGCGGCATGATAGCGCTCCAACGGGGCTGCAACCCAGCGGAACAGGAAATGGCAGTCTTGCAGACCTATGCTTCGCACGTGAGGCGCTTCCGTCAGATCGCCGGCCTTGTATCTTCCGAAGAGTCCGATCGGGATTGCCAGCAGAGAGGTATTCCACTATGAAGCGGGGACGGCCTTTTGATCCCGGGAACAAGTTCGGTCGCGGCCGCCCGCCTGGAAGTCGTAACAAGAGAACCGTGGCCGCTCACGATTTGCTGGACAGGTATGCCGAGCCTCTCATGCTAAAGGCGGTGACGATGGCGCTTCAAGGCGATAAGTCGATGTTGCAGCTACTCCTGAAGTTGATCCCGTCTCGAGCCAAAGACCAACCGGTCAAGTTGGGATCGCTGAGGATACGCACTGCCGAGGATCTCAACCAGGCTTCGCAGATACTCCTGAACAAAGTGGCCGCCGGTGCGCTCACTCCCGGCGATGGACAGGTCATTAACGAGCTTCTCGAATGCCGCCGCCACATTATCGAGACTACGGAATTCACAGCGCGGCTGAGTGCTATTGAACAGTTATTCAAGAGAAACTCTGACGCTCGCGAACCTTGGGCAGATTCGCAATGAGGCCCGGCCCACGACGCAACGTTGCCGGCCTCTTCCGACTCTTCGCCTGCCTTCCATTGATACTGCCCCCTGCAACTCGCCATCGAGGCGTTTATGGCCGCAAGACAATGGAGGGGAGAATCGCGGAACTACGAAAAACACCCATGGATACCGCCGAAATCTTGCATCAGTTCGAAAGAGCCACCGGAAAGTTCGCACGCGACGCCGTCGAAGCGGCCGTCGCCCAGCGGGAAGAGATTACGCCGGAGCTTCTGCGCATCCTGGAGGATGCTGTGGACCGGGCGCGACAACTCGATGCCGAGGGCGATTACATGGCCCATTTGTATGCCATGTTTCTGCTGGCGCAGTTCCGCGAAACCCGCGCTTACCCGCTTGTGGTTCGCTTCGCGTCGCTTCCGGGTGACCTGCTGGATTCTCTCTGCGGCGACTTCATCACGGAGGGCCTCGGCCAGGTCCTGGCGTCGGTCTGCGGCGGCGAGTTGGCAGGCATTCACTCTCTGATCGAGAATGAGGCCGCCGACCAATGGGTCCGAGGCGCGGCTCTGAGCGGTCTTGTGACACTGGTGGCCGCCGGACAAAAGAGCCGTGATGAGATCGTGAGCTACTTCACGGCCTTGTTTCGTGGCAAATTGGCGCGGCGGTGGTCGCACGTCTGGGATACGCTGGTCTCCTACAGCTCCGACCTTTATCCTGTAGAACTGCTCGACGATATCGAGCGTGCCTACGAAGAGGGTCTGGTCGATCCCCGCTACATTGGCTTTGAAGACGTCAAACGGGACCTGGCGATGGGTAAGGATCGCATTCTCGCGAGGCTTGCAGACAATCCCCATCGACGCCTTGTGGAAGACACTGTAGCCGAGATGGGATGGTGGGCATGCTTTCGAAACGATAGCCGGTACCCCGCGAAAATCACAGGCCAAGCCTCGGCGAATCCCAGGCTGAATCCAGCCGCCCCGTCTTCCCCGACCAAACGGGCAACGCCAAAGATCGGCAGAAACGAGCGCTGTCCGTGCGGCAGCGGCAAGAAATACAAGAAGTGCTGCGGCGCCTGAGCATCCGAGCACGTCTGGACCATGGTTTCTTCGACGTCCTCGGAAGCCCTTCTTAGCGCCGCAGGCCGGTCATGCGGCTTCGGTCCCTTGCAACGGCAGCGTCAACGAGATCTTCTGGTACGGAACTCTCGGGATGATCGAGCCCCGCGCTCCGCGCCCGAGCTGAACGAAGCCGTACCGCTCCATGGTCTTCAGCGTTCGGGAGAGGTTTGACTTTTTTCGCCCGGTTAGTTCCGCCAGGCGCGCGAGTGACTCAGGGCTGGATGCGGCGATGATCCCAAGCAAAGCACGATTGTGATCGGATAGAACCCTAGCGAAGCTCTCAGCGGAGGTGAACCAGACCTTCGGCTCGCCGGCCGCCGGCTTGTATTTGCCGCGGGCGATCGCCAGCGTCCGGGCTTTCATCTGTTCGTAACTGGCAATTCCGACGCGCAGCGTCCTCATAAGATGACCCCCTTCTCTTCCAAGAGTTTGTCCCCTTCGGCCCAAAAGTCTTCAACCAGCGTAGCCGCGTCTTTGAACCGATAAAGTCGCACAGTTTCCAACCGATGCTTATGATCAAGAGGACCTCGGCTCTGGCCACCAGGCCCGCGCGACCCACGGACCGGATGAGCATTGTCAAATCCAATCAGTCGGCTGCAGGGAGTTTCGCGCACCCGCACACCCTCCTGCGCAGGGCCAAAACCCTAACCGTGGACTGCATAACGCACATCGAAACGCAAAAATAACGCGAGGAAATTCAGAGCTCAGGCGAGTTCACTCGTGTCCGCCAGTTGCCAGGCCAGACCTACAACTCCTTATCACGAAGCTACTTACAGCTTAAAACGCGACGGCTGGAACCTCAAATCCCGGAGTGCCGAGCGGCCGGCCGTGTTATTTTCGCGTTATTTTAACGCGGCCCCCTATTCCCCTCTTACGATCGGCATCCGCCACCCCGTCCCGAACGCCCGCGAGGTCACCTTCAGCACCGGAGCCGCCTGCTTGCGTTTGAACTCCGCGATCCTCACCAGCCGCAGAACTTTCCGCACCGTCGCTTCGTCGAAACCCCGCGCGATAATCTCCTCCGCCGATTGCGATTGCTCCACGTGCAGTTCCAGAATCTGGTCCAGCAGCTCGTAGGGCGGCAGGCTGTCCTGGTCCGTCTGATCCGGCCGCAGCTCGGCCGAGGGGGCCTTGGTCAGAATCGCCTCGGGAATATCGGCCCTGCGCCGGTTGCGCCAGCGCGCCACGCGATACACCATCATCTTCGGCAGGTCCGCAATCACCGCCAGCCCTCCGTTCATGTCCCCGTAGAGCGTGCAGTAGCCCACCGACATCTCGCTTTTATTGCCGGTCGTCACCAGCAGCGAGCCATATTTGTTCGAGAGCGCCATCAATAGGTTGCCGCGAATGCGCGATTGAATGTTCTCCTCGGTCACATCCGCCCGGAAGCCGCGAAAAGCCTCCGCCAGAAGCTCGTCATATGACTTCATGACCTCGGAAATCGGCAGCGTCAGCGTGTGTATCGCCAGGTTGCGCGCCAGTTCCTCGGAATCCTCCACGCTGCCCCGGCTGGAGTAGCACGAGGGCATCATCACTCCCAGAACGTTCCCGGCTCCCATGGCATCCGCGGCAATGGCCGCCGTCAGCGCCGAATCGATCCCGCCGGAAAGCCCCAGCAGCACCTTCGTGAATCCGGTCTTCCGGGCGTAATCGCGCACGCCCAGCACCAGCGCGTGCCACACTTCGGCTTCGGCTTCGAAATCGTCCTCCGCCACCGCGCCCGTTCCCTGCGCCAGATCCGCTACCACCACGTCTTCCTGGAAGCCCTTGGCGCGCGCGAACAGCCGGCCTCGCGCATCCCACACGCCGCTGCGGCCGTCAAAGATCAAATCGTCGTTGCCGCCCACCTGGTTGACGTACGCCAGCGGCAGACTGTACTTCTCGGCGATGTGCCCCAGCATCTGCTCGCGCAGAATCTGTTTTCCCACCGTGAACGGCGACGCCGAAAGATTCACTATGGCCTGTGCCCCGGCCTTTGCCAGAATCTCGATGGGGTCCTGATGGTAGCGCCGCCGCTGCCAGAAATCCCGGTCGTTCCACACGTCCTCGCAGATGCTGATGCCCAGCCGCCATCCCTTCAGCTCCAGAATCTGCGGCTCCGGCGCGGGCTCGAAATAACGATCCTCGTCGAAAACGTCGTAGGTCGGCAGCAGCGTCTTATGGAAGGCCGGCCCCACCGAGCCGTTCCGCAGCAGCACCGCGCTGTTGAACAGCGGCCGCCCGATGTCGCTCGTATTGGGAGTGGCCACTCCCACCAGCAGCGCCGGCCCGTTCTTCAGCTCCACCGCGATGCGCGCCAGCGCCTCGCCGCTGCGCTTGACGAAACCGCGGCTCATCAGCAGGTCGCGGGGCAGGTACCCCATCAGCGCCAGCTCGGGCGTCACCACCAGGTCCGCCGCCTGGGATTGCGCGGTGCGGGCCCCGCGGATAATGAGCGCCGAGTTCCCGCTAATATCCCCGGCGGTCGGATTGATTTGCAGAAGAGCGATTCGCAAGCTGCGTCCTAGTCCTGGGATTGACCCCCACAACTTTACGGTACAGCTATTTCGCTTGGTGGGGCTGACCCTCCCGCGTTGGATTGTCCGTTGCGCCGCCGCATGCAGGCGCTATATTCAGAGGTGAATGCATCGGGGCCGCACTTACCTTTGGCTGGCCGGATTGCTTATCTTAGTGAGCCTGCCGGCTCGGTTTGCGAGCCTCAACGCCAGCCTATGGACGGATGAGGCTTGGGTGGCCAACTCGTTGCTGGAACCGTCGCTCCACGACGTCTTCTTTACCAAGGCATGGACGCAGAGCAGTCCTCCCCTGTTCCTCCTCCTGGAACGGTGGGCGATTGCGGCCCTGGGCTCGTCGGAGGCCGCCCTACGGATGCTGCCGCTGGCGGCCGCCCTCGCGGGATTAGTGCTGGCTACCATGGCCTGGCGGCATTGGCTATCCCCGCTCGCCGCTTTGCTCAGCCTCACGCTGCTCTGCAGCAACTACTATGTCGTCAAGTATGGTCAGCAGGTGAAACAATACGGAGCCGATTTCTTTGTCTCCGCGTTGTTGCTTGTGCTGGTGGGGCGTTACATCGAAAGCCGTGCGCGGGGCCGTCTCGTGGCCCTTTTAGCCGCGGGAGCAGCCGGTATGTTTCTGTCGTACATAACTGTATTCTGGCTGGTTACGCTGCTGATCTCGGCCGCCCTCCCCCGAAACGCGGATGCATCCCAACCTCCGGGACTGAGCCGCTTCCAGTGGCGGCGAATGGCCGGCGCGGGATGCGTCCTTGGATCCGTGCTAACGCTGGTCTACCTTGTCTTCATCCGGCCGAACCGCACTGCGGCGCTGATTCATGATTTCCAATCAAGTTACCTCGATCTGCACCATCCACTTACAGCCCTTCAGCGATTGATCTCAACCATTGGAACGCTGCTCGTCCCGCTTGCGGGTCCGTTTTCCGCCATCGCCGGGAGTGCCGCGGCCGCTTTGGCCGCATATGCTGCCGTGCGGGCGATTGCCGGGTCGCGGGCCGGGGAGCAGCGCTGCCTTATGGTCGCGCTCTCGGGCGCTTTGCCTCTGGCTTGCGCTCTTGGGGCCGGGGCCCTGGGACTTTACCCGGTGCTGGACTTTCCGCGGATGTTACTGTTTGCCTTGCCCAGTACGGCGCTGTTGCTCGGCGAAAGCGCCGACGTGCTGCTGATATCGTCTATCCACAGCCGGGCGCACCAAACCGGTCTGCGTGTAACCGTCGTCGGAACCTGTGTGGTGGCGGTTGTGGCGAGTCAGGTCAGCTTCCTCCGTTACCCCCGTCCAGCCGAGGAGAACCGGTCCGCCATGGCGTTCGTCAAATCGCGTTTAGATCCCGGCGACCTTCTTTTTGTCCATGGCGGAATGTACGAGCAGTTCAAGTATTATCGGACCGCGCTCGGCTTTCATCCGGAGCACATTTACATCGGGAACAAACAGTGGCCCTGTTGCGCCACGGGCGACCGCGAGGAGGCCACCAGCACGTCCGTGAAGGATTTCGAGAGCGATTTGCTCGAGGCGGCGCGCCGCGCTAAGGGACATGGCCTCTGGCTTCTGTTCCCAGCCGGATCGATGGGTCACTGGAGCGCCCTCTTTCGCGAGAAGATCCAAGCGGCATCTATGGTCCTTTTAGGGGGCGGGTGCCAGCGCGCCTCGCGCAGGCTATTTGGGCAAACGCTCGTGGAGTCTTATTCCTGCCGTTGATGGCAGCCACCCACGGGCCTCTTCGGGCCCCTCTGTTAAACTATTTAGGTCCATGAAGTTGTCCGTCCTGATGCCGGTCTACAACGAACGTGCCGTTGTGGAGCGCTGCCTTTCCCTGGTGCTCAGCGCACCCCTGCCGGAGAACATGGAGCGCGAAATCATCATCGTGGACGATTGCTCCACCGACGGCACCTACGCCATCCTCCAGCGCCTCGCGGCGGCTTTTCCGCAGATCCGCCTTTTCCGCCACCCGCGCAATGCCGGCAAAGGCGCTGCCGTGCGCTCTGCCATCTCTTACGCCACCGGCGATTTCTCCCTCATTCAGGATGCCGACCTCGAATACGATCCCGCCGAGTATCCCCGCCTGCTCAAGCCGCTCCTCGATGGCCACGCCGACGCCGTCTTCGGCTCGCGCTACATGGCCGGCGCGGAAACCCGCGTCCTGCCGTTCTGGCATTCCCTCATCAATAAGAGCCTCACCCTGGTTTCCAACATGTTCTCCAATCTCACCCTCACGGACATGGAAACCTGCTACAAGGTTTTCCGCACCGACCTGCTCAAGAGCCTGCCCATACGCACCGACCGCTTCGGCTTCGAACCCGAAATCGTCATGAAGAGCGCCAAGCGCCACTTCCGCATTTACGAGGTGCCCATCAGCTATCACGGCCGCACCTATGAGGAAGGCAAGAAGATCAACTGGAGGGATGGCATCCAGGCGCTGGCCTCCATCTTCCGTTTTTGGCTCATCGACGATCTCTATGCGGCCCCCTATGGCCGCGTCGTGCTGAACAATCTCACGGGAACGCCGCAATACCTGAGCTGGGTCGCGCAGATCCTGCGCCGCCACATGGGCGACGAGATCCTCGAGATCGGCGCCGGCATTGGCCACTTCTCCGGCCGCCTCATGGGCCGGCGCATGGTCTACGTGGCCGCCGAAAAAGATCCCCTGCACCTGCACACCCTCCGCAATCGTTTCCTCCGCACTCCCAACGTGGTGGTGCAGCGCATCGATCCCGAGGCCCCCGGGGATTTCGCCGGCCTGGAGGGCTGCTTCGACACGGCGCTCTGCCTCAACGTCCTGGAATACCTGGACGATCCCGCGCGCACGCTCGAATCTCTGCGTGCCGTGCTGAAGCCGGGCGGCGTGCTGATCGTGCTCGTACCCCAAGGCCCGCATCTCGCCGGAAGCCTGGATCGCGCCTTGGGACACAAGCGCCGCTACCGTGCCTCCGAGGCGCGCCGGCTGCTCGAATCCGAGGGTTTCCACGTCGATAAGGTCTATAGCTTCAACAAGGCTGGCGCACCCACCTGGTGGGCCTACAGCCGCGTGCTGGGCCGCCGCCACATCAACAAACCGGTGCTCAAGATCTTCGACAAAACCGTGTGGGCCTGGAGGAGCTTCGATGGCCTGATGCCCTGGCCGGGCCTATCGCTCATCCTGGTGGCCCGCCGGCCGGCCGCCGCGGCGCCGCCCGCGGAATCTCTCGCGCGCCCCGAGACCGCCTTCCCAGTCTCCTCCCCGCATGCCGACTGAATCCGCCGCCGAGCGCCTGCGCGATCTCATTTCGGGGTTCGCCGCCAAGCGCATTCTGGTGATCGGCGACCTCATGCTCGATGAGTTCGTCTGGGGCAAGGTCTCACGCATCTCGCCGGAAGCGCCCGTCCCGGTAGTGAACGTCACCGGAGAGTCTTACTATCCCGGCGGCGCGGCCAACGTGGCGCGCAACGTCCGCGAGTTCACCGCGCAGACGGCCGTGATGGGAGTGGTGGGAGCAGACGGCCACGGCCGGCGCCTGGTTCGGTTGCTCGAAGAGTGCGGCCTGGACACCTCAGGGGTGCTGGAGAATTCCTCCGCCAGCACCACCGTCAAGACCCGCATCATCGCACGCAACCAGCAGGTGGTGCGCGTGGACCGTGAGCGCGTCGCGCCGCTGGACGCCGAAGCCACGCGCCGCGCCATCGAACACCTCGAGCGCGCCGTGAGCGGCGTCGATGCCATCATCGTGGCCGATTACGGTAAGGGCTTCCTCACCCAGCCTTTCGCCGATCGCATCTGTCAGGCCGCGCGCGCACACGGCAAAGTGCTGGCCGTGGACCCGCATCCTTACACATCGCTCTCCTGGCACGGAGCCACCGCCATCAAACCCAACCGCGCCGAAGCCTTCGCCGCCGCGGGTCTCCCGCCCGCGGACCCGGTCACGCCCGTGCTCTCCGATCGCGCCTTGCTCGCCGCGGGCCGACGCCTGCTCGATCTCTGGCAGCCCGCCAGCCTGCTCATCACGCTCGGCGAAAACGGCATGCTCCTGCTCCAGTTGGACGCCCCGCCTTATCACACCCCCACGCGCGCGCAAACCGTTTTCGACGTCTCCGGCGCCGGCGACACAGCCATCGCGGTTCTTGCCCTGGCCCTTTGTGCCGGAGCCACGCCCGTGGAAGCCGCCGAACTGGCCAATCGCGCCAGCGGCATCGTCGTCGGCAAGCTCGGCACGGCCACCGTGAGCCCCGCCGAACTTCGCCCCGAAAACCCATGA
>Ga0326728_10017069_pt1 | contig 14640 bp, 13 predicted proteins | sample MB3enrmetagenome_FD_207602 | JGI IMG/M metagenome (GOLD analysis project Ga0326728, IMG submission 207602) | Lab enriched peat soil microbial communities from McLean, Ithaca, NY, United States - MB31MN | ecosystem: Environmental > Terrestrial > Soil > Wetlands > Peat | place: USA: New York...
CATGTTCGGCACCACCGAAGGGGCGTTTGGAGTAGACGTGCCAGTCGTTTCGGAACAGGGTTCTGATCCAGGCGGAGAAGACTTTGGGGTGAGCGAGGGGCTTCAGGTTGCCATGGAAGCCCAGCTTTGCCCTGCAGGAAGTTGCGTTGGAGAGCGGCCACAAACTTACCGCGAAAGACGCGACTGAGCACCTTGACGGGAAGGAAGAAGGGGTAGCGTGGCTGGATCCACTGGGTGCGAGCGATCGATAGTCCGCCGGCGGGCACGACACAATGGACGTGCGGGTGATGTTCGAGTTTTTGATTCCAGGTGTGGAGCACACTGAAGAAGCCGATCTCGGCGCCGAGATGTTTGGGATCGCGAGCGACTTCGAGGAGAGTTGCGGCACTGGTCTGCAGCAAGAGATGGTGCAGAAGTTTCTTGTTCTGCAAGGCGAGCGGTGCCAGTTCACGCGGTAGGGTAAAGACAACATGGACGTAGCGCGTGGGGAGAAGCTCCTGACGACGCGCCTGGAGCCAACGGTCGCGGGCGTTGGCTTGACACTTCGGGCAGTGCCGGTTGCGGCAACTATTGTAGGAGATGGCCGGACGGTACCCGCAGTCGACGCACTCATCGAGATGCCCGCCCAAGGCGGCGGTGCGACAGCGCGCGATGGCTCGCAACACCTTGAGGTGTTGCCAGGTGATCCACCTGCGGCTTCGTTCGATGAAGGCACGTCCCGCGGCGCGAACCAGATCGGCCACCTCAAGCGGCGGCCGATTCATCTATGGGTTCTGCGGTGACTTATCTTTCAACTTGAGCGAGTCCAGTGGACTCGCGGTGGCGTTGAGATGCCGTCGCGAGAGATGAAGATAGATCGTGGTCTCCTTCAGATCGTGATGTCCCAGGAGCAGTTGAATGGTGCGCAGGTCCGCTCCGTTTTCCAGCAAGTGCGTAGCGAAACAATGGCGCAGCGTGTGGGGATGAACCCGGTTCTGCAGGCCCGCCCGCTGGGCAGCACGTTGGCACGCGTACCACACGGCTCTGATTTCCGAGTGATTTCGTCGTCGCTAAGTAATTGAAAAGTTGGTGAGCGCGGAAGGAATCGAACCTTCAACCTACTGATTAAGAGTTATGTGTCCCGATGCGGCTGCAGCACAGAGAACTATAGCCGTCACGATAACTTAACGATCAAAAGACCCGCATGGACGGTTTTCAAAAGCGTTGGAAAGGTTGGCGAAATCGAGCGGCATCTAATTGCGAAGAACACAAAAAGGACACAGCGGGACCAGCACGGCCGTAGTGAGCACGATGCGGCAGCTGCGTTGGCTTCGATGGCGTTGCCCGTGTCCCGTGTCCGCGTCCTCTGCCAGAACGACCAATGACTGCCCGAGAGTGGGATACGAAACCGCCTGCAAACGTCAAACGAAGGACTTACAGCGCACAGGTAGCGATCTAGGGCATTGTAAGTGCATGAAAAACCAAAAGGCGGGTTTAAGAGGGTTTCAGAAATCCGGTGGAAGCTGAACGCGATTCCGGTCTGAGCCGAACAGCCTGCCGCACTCCACGCTTCGCCACAATCGCCTCCAATACTCGCTTCCACTCTCCGGCTGTCGAAGCTCGTGCCCACTTCCGAAGCCAAATACTCCCGCGTGTACGCATCCACTACACTCAGCACTCGGATCATCCGACCGCTCTCCACCGCGTCATGCACGAAATCGAGCGCCCACTCCTGGTTCGCTGAAGTCCGTACCACCAGCGGTCTTCCCGCTCGCACGCAATATTTTCGCTTCTTCCGCCGGATCGTCAGTCCCGCCTCCCGGTACACTCGATGTACCCGATGCACTCGCTTGTGGGTCGTCGTTTCGCCTGAGCGACGAGGCAAAACAAGCAGCCGCCGATACCCGAAGCGCGGCTTCTCCCGCGCCAACCCAACCAGATGCGTTCGCAGCGCTTCGTCCGACCGCCTAGGCTCATAGCGGCAACTCGATACCGCCATCCCCATGAGCCCGCAAACCCGGTGCTCACTCACTGCGTACTCCACCGCAGCCAGTTCACGTTCGCCCGCTGGTCTACGAGTTCCAGCCGCTTTTTTGCGATCACCGCCTTTAGCATCTCCTTGTGCAGGCTCCGGTCCACCACCAGCTTCTTCAGTCGCGCAACTGTTTAGCGCTCTGCGCCTCGCTCACGTCCATCCGGCCGTACTTCGCATTAAAGATCACAGAACCGCTTCGCTGTGTCCCTCGCGGTAGCATCGCAAGACTCGAATTTCAAGCCGGTTCATCCCGGCGCACTGAAATCGCGATTTTGCCGCACCTTGAGTCAAGTAATTCATCACAAACACAATGTTCCTTGATCACAGCCCACCTCGACCGAGTCGGTTAGATTTGCAGATAAGCTTGGCGCCAGGTTGTGGCAGGTGATGACGTCTAGTGGTGTTAGCGTCACTCGCTACTTGCGCAAGATTAAGAGAAGGAGTCGTGAATGTCGCAAGGCGTACCCTATCGCCTGACGCATGTCTTCCTATTGACGGAAAATCGCCTGCTTCGCGAAGCTTTGGTTCGCATCCTGTCCAAGCAAGTCGATGTGGCCGTGGTCGGTGCCGTCGCCTTTGCACCAGCTGTTCTAGATCAATTGGTAACCAGCCAAGCGGAAGTAGTGCTGCTGGACTCTCCCGGCCTGGCTTTTCATGGTCCATGTCTGGTAGCGAGCATCCGTCGCATGCTGACGCCTGCGAACATCGTCATGATCGGAATGGAACGCGACGAGACCACGTTCTTCCGTGCGGTGCGCAGCGGCGTGATGGGATATGTGCTCAAAGACGCATCTGCTTTGGAGATTGTCCATGCGGTCCGCGCGGTTGGATCCGGTGAGGCAGTTTGTCCCTCCTGTTTCTCGCGCGTAATCGTCCAGTGCGCCGCACTGCAACTCGCCACCACTCCTGAAGTCACAGCCTTCCATCCGCAAGGGCTCAGTCGCCGGGAACAACAACTAGTCGGATTAGTCGGACTCGGACTAACGAACAAGGAAATCGCGGCCCGGCTCAATCTTTCAGAATGTACGGTCAAGAACCATTTTCACCGGATCTTCCGTAAGGCAGGTGTGCACGATCGGATGGCCATGCTCGAACGCTGCCAGACTAGCGAAACAACGAATATGTAGCGCCGGGCATAAAGTCTCACCGCTACGTGACGATGTCGAGCAAACGATATCGCACATTGGTTACGCTCTGGCTACACTCACGACCGACGACAGGATTACAGTGAATTCGTAGCACGTGACCGGCAAGAACCCGCAGACTGCCATTCTCGCAACGTTCAGCATCGTGGCCCAGGGCTGGGCCCGCATCGATGGTTATTCACCGGTCAGCATGCGGCTTCGCAGCATCCATGTCCATCCGTGCCTTTTGTCAGGTTACCTGGTGTTATACAAATGAATCGAGGCAGCTACCACACAGACCTGGGTAGCCGCCCCTTGTGCCTCATTAGTACTCGGTTAGTACCTATAACAGTCTAGTCAGCAGGTTGCGCTGGGCCGACATTGAGACTTGCTCATAACGCTGCCGACAAGGTAAGAAGTTACAGGTGAGGATGTGAGAGCTTGAAACGGATACGAGTTTTGGTCGCAAATCAGCCGCGATTCATGAGGGAACTCGTATTGGCTACCATTGCCGACCAACCTGACATCAATATTGTCGGCGAAGTCAGCAATGCCAGCGAACTCACAGCCGCGATCGAGGAATCTCAGCCCGATGCGCTGATTCTAGAGCTCGGTGAGATCGAGAATGGCATAGCCCAATGTGGGTTTCTCCTCGGGCGGTATCCGCAGATGCGGATCCTTGCGCTTGCGCCGGAGGAGAATCGCGGGACCATTTATTGGGCAATTGTAGATGTCCGCACGAAACCCCTGGAGAGTTCGGAATCTGGGATTCTGAGCGCGCTGCGCGAACACCCGTCGCTTGTTGGGGCGCTTCGCAGTTAGTCGGGGATGTGTCACTTAACTATATGATGTGACACGGTTTGCAGTCGTTTATCGAATGTAACTGAGATGGCGGAGCTGTGGTTAGGACGGAAGCGGTGATGGAAAGCACACTCTCAAACAACGAAGCGTCAGGCCGCGACGTTCCGGATGATACTCTGGTCTCCAACGAAGATATTTTGCCGGTCGGACGGTGGTACGCGGTTTCCGTTCGTCCGAGACACGAGAAGCTGGTCACCCGTCATCTTGAATATCAGGGATTGAACTACTTTCTTCCCGTCTACCGCAGCGTGCGCCGCTGGAAGGATCGCCGTAAGGAATTGGACATGGCCCTGTTCCCGGGCTATGTCTTCGTGAACCTAAATCTTCGATACCGTTTGGGCGTTCTTCAGGCGCCCGGAGTCCTGCGCTTCGTGACCTTCCAGGGCCAGCCTGCCGCGGTTCCGGATTTCGAGATCCGCGCGCTGGAATCGAGTCTGTCCGCAGGTCTGCGGCCGCAACCTCATCCCTACCTGCGCCAAGGCGCGAGAGTCCGCGTAAAGCGCGGGCCTCTCGTGGGTGCGGAAGGAATCTTGATCCGCCGCAAAGAACGCTTCCGCTTGGTGCTCTCGATCGATCTGATCATGCGATCGGTGATGTTTGAGGTGGATGAAGCCGACGTCGAGCCTCTCTGAAGACATCGTGACCGTCGGACCGAACTCAATTCCCGCTGCACGCTAGAGAAACCCCTATATGTCCTTCAAGAACCACCAACCATTGAAGAAGAGCATCGCTTGTCTTGCCTGGACGTTCTTGTTCTGCGCGGCTGCCTATGGCCAGCTGGAATCACGGCAGGGAGCCGCGCCAGCACCGGCCAGAGAAACCGCCGCGCGTGTGCCTGGCCGTCCTCCGGATATCGTCACGGACAATCTTGAGAGGGTGGCGGCTTCCGCCGAACAGATTCTCGAAGTCGTGAATAAAGAGGCTGGTCTGATGGTCGAGTTTAAGCGTCTTCTCGCCCGGGACGCGGGAACCAGCGGACAGATCCTGGAAGAGTCCGATCTGACCGATGTGGCGGTAGCCGAACGGCTGCGCTCGGACTTGCGGGCCCGCGTGCTCGCCACCCACCTCCTGCAGCGGTATGGCTATCTCGTGCCTCGAGTGAATCCGGACTCCGAGCTCGCGGCCGAGCAAAAGCTGGTCCGACAGGACCGGGCGCAGATGATGGCGCGCGCCGCCGAACGCCGCGACGGTCTGGTTGAAAATTCAGGCGCTGGCCGCAACGCCGCCTGCGATGCGCAGAGCGTAGAGGAATGTGGGCTCTCGCCCGCTGTCTCGGAGGATCGTGAAAGTTTGCCGTCGAGCCCGGGGCCGCCCGGAGAGGCGTCGCGTTCGCTGGCGCCCGTGCAACGGACCGAGGATACTTCACCGAGCCCGACGACAAGTCCGGATGACAGCGGCCCTTCGCCGGACGAGCGCCCGGAAAATCCAGGCACTATGGCAGCGCCCGAGACCATGCTCACGGCGGCGCGCCTGGATACCAATCCAGCGCCGAACTGGACTCTGCGCACGGCCGGGAACGGGAGTAGGGAGAATCCTGCGCTTCCCTCCACCAGCGAGGCAGATCTGCAGTCGCGGTCCGGGTCACGGGGGGATCAATCGTCGAGCGGTGCCGAGCCGCCGCGGACCGGGCGGCGCTCGGAGCGATATCCAACTGGGCGCGAGTCTGATCGGGCGCGCACGCCCGAGGCGGAGCAAGGGCAGATGGTGCATCGAGCGAATCCTTACGCCGATGTGCCCTCCTTATATGACCTCTATGTGCAGGCGGGGACGAGCAATCGGCCGCTGGAGAGGTTTGGCCTCGATGTTTTCCGCAAAGGAGCGGCAAATCCGGATTACATTCCCATGGATCTTCCCGTGGGACCGAGCTATGTCGTCGGTCCCGGCGACAGTCTCTCGATTGATCTCTGGGGAGGGGTCTCACAGCGCCTGCTCCGCACCGTGGACCGCGAAGGGCGGGTGGCGCTGCCGGAAACCGGGCCGGTCCTGGTCTCCGGGAAAACCTTGGGCGATGTGCAGGAAATGGTACAACGCTCCCTGCGAACACAATTCCGCGACGTTTCAGCGGACGTTGCCCTGCTGCGGCTGCGCTCGGTGCGAATGTATGTGGTAGGCGACGTCCACTCGCCGGGGGCCTATGACGTGAGCTCGCTTTCGACTCCGTTGAATGCACTGTTCGTGGCGGGTGGCGTGACCGCGCAAGGCTCTCTCAGGCGGCTGCAACACTATCGCGGAAAGCAGTTGATTGAGGAAGTAGACGCGTACGACCTGCTGCTCCATGGCATTCGTGGCGATCTCGAGCGCATCGAGAATGGCGATTCCCTGATGGTGCCGTCGATCGGTCCGGTAGTGACGGTGGAAGGCATGGTGCGCCGGCCGGCAATCTATGAGTTGCGCGAGGAGAAGACACTCTTGGACGTGCTCGATCTGGCGGGAGGAATTCTCCCGGCGGCGGCCTTGCGGCACATTGAAGTCCAGCGCCTGGTAGCGCATGAGAAGCGCACGATGTTGAGCCTCGAGATCGGCGACTCGAGTGATTCCGAAGTCATTCGCGCGCAAATGAGCGGGTTCGCGGTACAGGATGGCGACCGGATCCACATCTTTCCGATTGCGCCTTATAACTCGGAGTCCATTTACCTGGTAGGGCATGTCTTGCGGCCCGGCCGGTATTCCTACAAGAAGGAAATGAAACTCACGGACCTCGTGACTTCGTACGCCGACCTGCTTCCGGAACCTTCGACCCGCTATGCCGAGATCATTCGGCTGCAGGCGCCGGACTACCGTCCCGTGGTCGAGACCTTCGATCTCGCAAGCGCTCTCGAACATCCCGATCAGGCGCCTAAGCTGGAACCGCTCGATACGGTGCACATCTTCGGACGGTACGACTTCGAGCCGGATCCAGAAGTGTTCATCACCGGTGAGGTCCGGACGCCGGGGTCGTATCGCACCTCCGGCCAACAGCATTTACGCGATGCGATCTATCAGGCCGGAGGTGTAACCCCGGATGCCTGGCTGGATTCGGCACAGCTCTTCCGCCAGCAACCGGACGGGAGCACACGAGTCCTGAGCGTCAACTTGAGCGACGCACTGGCGGGCGATCCTTTGAACAATGTTTTGCTCCAGCCGCGCGACCGGATCCTGGTGCATCGCCAACCGGAACAAGTTTCGCCGCCGAGCGTGTACGTTCGAGGCGATGTCGCGCGGCCGGGCCGCTATCCTCTCGCTGCCCATATGACCATCTCCGACCTGGTGGGTTCGGCGGGCGGATTGCTGCGCAGTGCGAATCCCGAGGGCGGCGACCTGACGCATTATGCGATCTCGAACTCGTCCGGGAAGCGCGTGCCAGCCGGACACCAGGACTTGAATCTGGCGGCTGCTCTCGCGGGCAAGGAAGACCAGAATTTGCCGCTCCGCGACGGCGATGTGCTGACTGTGCCCCAACTGGCGAGCTGGAACGATATCGGCGCGACCATCACCGTGCGCGGCGAGGTCCGCAAGCCGGGGGTTTATGGCATCCGGCCCGGCGAACGCTTGAGCTCGTTACTGGGACGCGCTGGCGGGCTGCTGCCGACCGCCTGTCCGCGCGCGGCGGTGTTCGAACGGATCGAGGTTCGCGAACTGCAGGAGAAGAGCCGCCAGGAGTTGATCCAGAGGCTGGAGCAGGAGTCCACGGTGGTAAAGACTTCGGCCTCCACGTCGGGAACCGAGGAAGCGGCATTGCAACAGGCCGCCATGCAGCAGCGTCAGCGCGTATTGGATGCACTGCGAAAAGCTCCTGTATCGGGGCGGCTGGTCATCCATCTGCGCCCGGACCGCAAAAACTTTGCGCAATCGCCCGACGATATTGAGCTTCGCGCCGGCGATTCACTCACCATCCCCAAGCAGCCCGGAGAGGTCCTGGTCATCGGGCAGGTGTATAACGCTAACGCGCTTACCTATACGCCGGGGAAAAATGCCGGTTGGTATTACTCACGTGCGGGAGGCGCCACCCACCTGGCCGACAAAGGTGCAGTCTTCATCGTCCGCGCGGACGGCTCGGTCATGGGGCGCAACGGCGGAGGCCTCTGGTCCGGAGGCGTGCTCTCGGCAGCGATCGGTCCGGGCGACACGATTGTGGTGCCGGAAAGGCCGGTGCTGGGCAGCAGCACTTTGAAGAACGTTCTGACCATCGCCCAGATCGCATCTTCGGCCGCGTTGGTGGCAGCGGTTGCGATTCCGTAGGACCCATGACGATACGACTGGCAGCCAGGATTCTCGCAGCGGCCTTGCTGTTTGGCGTTGGCATCCGCGTGTCTCCGGCCCAGGCGCAGAGAGCAGGGCTCTCGATCTCAGAAAGCGAATCTGCGCCGCCCGAGTCTTCTTCACTGGCCGGCGCGACGCCAGAAATCAACCAGGCAACGGAAAAACCGGCGGAAACGCGAAACGGATTGGGATTGCCCGGGAGGTTCCTGCTCGATCAGAAAGAAGTATGGACCAGTCCGGCGAAGATCCGCTGGGCGGACGCCCGCTGGCTTCTGCCGCTGGCAGGGCTTAGCGCCACGTTGTTTGCCACCGATGCCTCCATCAGCAAGTCCCAGCCGCATGCGCCGGCGACCATCCAGCGATACAAAACGATTTCGACAGCGGGCGTGGGCGCTCTGGCCGGCGCGGCGGGCGGGATGTGGCTGCTGAGTTATCGCCCGCACGGTTTTTCGGACGGTGAGCACTGGCGGGAGACGGGATTTCTGGCGGGCGAATCGGCGCTAAACAGCCTGGTGATGGTGGAGACGCTGAAATATTCTCTGCGCCGCCAGCGTCCCTTCGAGGGCGACGGCAGTGGTTCATTCTTCCAGAGCGGCGGCACTTCCTTTCCCTCCGAGCATGCGGCCGTGGCCTGGTCCATCGCCGGCGTGATGGCGCATGAATATCCGGGGCCGCTCACCAAGATCGCGGCCTACGGCTTGGCGGCGCTGGTGAGTTTTTCCCGCGTAAGGGCGAACCAGCACTTTCCGTCGGACGTGCTCATAGGGAGCCTGGCGGGTTACATGATTTCGCAGAGCATCTATGCGCGCCACGCGGGCGCGGAATTGGGCGGCACGGAACCGCGGGGCGCGGACTGGCCGTCCTTCAGCGAGATATCTCGTCCCCGCGAGGACACGCCGAACGAAAGCATGGGTTCGACGTATGTGCCGCTCGACAGTTGGGTGTATCCGGCGGTCGAGCGCCTGGGTGCCTTGGGCGTTGTTCGGGACGATTTGCTGGGGTTGCGGCCTTGGACGCGGCTCGCGGTCTCTCGCATGCTGGAGGATGTCGACGACGAGGAGCTGGATACCTCCGCTGCCGTCCTAGTGAGGTCACTGCAGGCGGAATTCACGCGGGAAGCGGCGATCGATGCCGGGAAGCCGAATCAGGCAATTTCACTGGACCAGGTTTATAGCCGCGTCCAGTATATTTCCGGCACGCCGCTGCATGACGGCTTCCACTTTGGCGAGACCATCGCCAATGACTTTGGCCGTCCCTATGGACAGGGCTGGCAACAAATCAACGGTTTTGAGACTCGCGCCGAGCAGGGGCGATTTTCCTATTTCGTGCGCGGCGAGTATCAGCATTCGCCCAGCCTTCCCGGATACTCCGCCAGTGTCGCGCAAGTTATTGCCACACAGGACAATACTCCGGTGCAGAGTTTCAACGGACGAGCCGCGTTGAATTCCTTCCGGTTGTTGGATACTTACGTCTCGATGCATCTGTTGGGTCAGGAATTTTCTGTCGGGAAGCAAAGCTACTGGTGGGGGCCCGACGATGGCAGCGCGATGATGCTCAGCGACAATGCCGAGCCCTTCTATTCGCTCCGCATCAAGCGCTCGACCCCTCTTTATATTCCCTTACTGTCGAAGCTCCTCGGTCCATTTCAATACGACAACTTCTTTGGCAAGCTTTCCGGCCATCAGTTTCCCCGGCAGCCGTTTTTTTACGGCCAGAAGATCAGTTTCAGCCCGACCAAGAACCTGGAGCTGGGTTTCTCCCGCGACGCGGTCATTGCCGGCGAAGGAGTAGCGCCGCTGACCTTCGGCACCTTTTGGCACAGCTTTACCAGCGTTTCGAGCGGGACCTGCGCCGGATGCAGCCTGCGGAACAATCCGGGAGCCCGCCACGGCGGCTTCGATTTCCGCTATCGCCTGCCCGGGTTGAGGAACTGGCTCACGCTCTATGCGGACTCCGTGGTTCATGACGACGTGTCCCCGGTAGACGCGCCCCGCCACGCCGCGATGACTCCCGGAATTTACCTTGCGAAAGTTCCCGGTCTCCCCAAGCTCGACGTGCATGTCGAAGGGGGATCGACGGACATCACCCACCGGGCAGAGGGGGGAAAATACTATTACTACGAAGGAGTCTATCGCGACGGTTACACCAATAAGGGGTATCTGCTCAGTTCCTGGCTAGGCCGCGAGGGCACGGGGGGACAGGCTTGGGCAACTTATTGGCTTACGCCCGAGAGCACGCTCCAGTTTGGCTATCGAACTCTCAAGGTTTCGCCGTACTTCGTGCCCCAAGGCGAAAGCCAACTGGACGGTTACGCCAAGTTGCGTTACGGCTGGCACAATGGCTTGGCTTTGCAGGTGCTGATCCAAGGCGAGCGTTGGCGGGCTCCTGTTATTATGACGGCGCCGCAAGTCGATGTAACCACCCAAGTCCAGGTGTCGTTCAGTCCCAAGAACTGGAGTCTGTCGAAACGGTAGCGAAGCAGGGTCCCCGAACGGGCTTGCAAGCGGGGGCAGGGAACTCTCATGCGCGGACTTCTGAATCTTCGCTAGGTTTCGCGCCAGGGCGCGTACGTTGAGCGCCGGCCCACACAAGTAAGAAGAGGAACACGTGTTGAGCGAGAGCCATAGACTTATCGTTCGCGAATTCGAGACCGAGCGCCGCTGGTTCCACCGTGGGCACTTCGCGGAAGCCGGTGCGGAACCAGGAGACCGGGCGTGAGCGCAATCGGCAGCGTTCCGGTGCGTGAGACCCCGCCCGCGGTCGAAGACCGCGGCTCGCCCGAAACCCCGATCCTTCGCCGGCCGATGGGCACGCAACCGAAGGGGCTCGCCTATTTGTGGCTGCTCTGGGAACATCGGAGATTCCTTTTGCGCGCCGCGATCTGCGCGTTGCTGGCCAGCACCCTGCTAGCCTTCCTCATTCCCGCCTCCTACGAATCCGTCACCAAGCTGATGCCGCCCGAGGGCCAGTCGGGTTCCGGTGTGGGGATGCTGGCCGCTTTGGCGGGGCGCGCGGGCGGGGCCGGCCTCAGTGGAATGGCTGGCGATCTGCTGGGAGTGCGGAACTCCGGAGCGCTCTTCGTCGGCATCCTGGGAAGCCAGACCGTCGAAGACCGCCTCATCGAACAATTCAACCTTCGCCACGTCTACTGGGTTTCGAAGATGGAAGACGCGCGCGCCCGACTGGCCGAGCACACCTCGGTTGCGGAGGACCGCAAGAGCGGCATCATTACCATCGCGGTCACGGATCACGACCCAAAACGCGCGGCAGCGATAGCCCGCGCTTACGTGACCGAACTCGACCGCCTGGTCGCGGAAGTCAGCACCTCGTCGGCGCGCCGCGAAAGAATCTTCCTGGAGGAGCGGATCCACGGCGTCAAGGGCGACCTGGACGTGGCAGCCAGAAAATTCAGCGATTTTGCCAGCAAGAACACGGCAATCGATATTCCAGCCCAGGGGAAAGCCATGATGGAGGCTGCCGCGAGCCTGCAAGGGCAGCTCATCGCCGCCGAGTCCGAGCTCAGCGGTCTGCAACAGATGTACACCTCCAGCAACGTGCGGGTGCGCTCGCTGCAAGCGCGCGTCAATGAGCTTCGCCAACAGCTCGACAAGCTGGGCGGCAGTGACATGTCCGGCGACGCCAAGGGTGACGCCAAGATTGACAACGCGCTCTATCCATCGATTCGCAAGCTGCCCATCTTGGGCGTGACCTACTCCGACCTGTACCGCCAGACCAAGATCGAGGAGACGGTCTACGAGCTTCTTACCGAGCAGTACGAGCTGGCGAAGGTCGAGGAAGCCAAAGAGATTCCGTCGGTGAAGGTGCTCGACGCCGCAGTGGTCCCGACCAAAAAATCGTTTCCCCCGCGCCTGGCGATCGTCCTTCTAGGAACGGCCGTGGTGATGACCTTGGCCATGATCTGGGTGTTGGCGAATGCGACCTGGGAGTGGGCGGATGCCGCCGATCCGCGAAAGGTCTTTGCCCAGGAGGTTTTCCGGACGGCGACGGCGCGGCTGCCGTGGTTTTCTCGGAATGGCAACGGCGCCCACCCGGCGGATGAATCGGCTGCAGTTGGAGACCCCGGCGCGAACGGCCAGATGCCGGTTGATTTGTAACTGTGTCAAGTCAGAAATGCTGGTGGAAGTGACAGGAAAAGGATGGTAGCTGAAGATGAAACGAGCGTTGATTACCGGCATTACCGGACAGGATGGTTCCTATCTTGCGGAGTTGCTGCTCCCTAAGGGCTATGAGGTCCATGGCATCAAGCGGCGATCGAGCAGCTTCAACACCGCCCGCATCGACAATATCCTACCGGATTGGCACGAACGCGAGGCTCGGTTGTTCCTGCATTTTGCCGACCTGTCCGATTCGACCAGCTTGATCAAGCTCCTCTGCCAGATTCAGCCGGATGAAATCTATCACTTGGGCGCTCAGAGCCATGTGAGAGTCAGTTATGAGATCCCGGAATATACGGGCGACGTCACCGCCCTGGGAACCATCCGGCTCCTGGAGGCAATACGCGTAGTAAAGTTCAAGACCAAGTTCTACCAGGCTTCCAGCAGCGAGATGTTTGGCACAACCCCTGAGTATCCACAGTCCGAGACCACCCCTTTCCGGCCAAGCAGCCCTTATGCATGCGCGAAGCTCTATGCCCACTGGATGACCGTAAATTACCGGGAAAGTTACGGCCTCTTTGCCTGCAACGGAATTCTCTTCAATCACGAATCTCCACGGCGCGGAGAGACCTTCGTGAGCCGCAAGATTACCCGGGGAGTCGCGCGCATTCGCGCCGGTCTGCAGGAGAAGCTCTACATGGGCAATCTCGATGCCAAACGCGACTGGGGTTACACCCCGGAATATGTCGACGCCATGTGGCGCATGATGCAGATCGAACGCCCTGACGACTTTGTCGTGGCCACGGGCGAGACCCATAGCGTTCGCGAATTCTTGGCGACCGCTTTTGCCTATGCCGGTCTCGACTGGGAAAGGTATGTCGAAATCGATTCCAGATATTTCCGCCCGGTCGAGGTCGATCATCTTGAGGGCGACGCCAGCAAAGCCGAGCGCATCTTGGGCTGGCGTCCCAAGGTCAAGTTTCATGACTTGGTAAAACTGATGGTGGATTCCGATACCCAACTACTGGAAGACCAGCTGAGTGGCCATCTGGCGCGCAGCGCCTCGGCCCGCGACTGAACCTTCTTTCCTGAAATCCCGCGCTTAAACTGGAAATGCCTACTGCGCTCATTACTGGAGTCAACGGCCAAGACGGCTCGTACCTGGCCGAGTTTCTCTTGGCGAAGGGATACCGCCTGATCGGCACAACCCCGGATCGATCTTCCGACCAGCAGCTCATTCTGCAGATTCGTGACCGGATCGAAATTGTCGAGACTGATCTGCTGAGCCAGGAGTTCGTCGAGGATCTCCTGCGCAGGTACAAACCGGATGAGGTATACAACCTGGCAGCGCGTGCGTCGAGCCGCGATCTATGGACGCAGTCCGTTTCGACCGGAGATCTCAACGGACTAACCGTCGCGCGCATACTCGACGGCATCCGCAAGATCGATCCCCGCATACGCTTTGTCCAGGCATCCAGTAGTGAGGTGTTCGGGAACACGCTGGAAACGCCACAGACCGAAGCGACGGCTTTCCAGCCCCGGAATCCATACGGCGTTGCCAAGGCTTACGGTCACTGGACAACGGTCATTTACCGGGAGCAGGAGAGGTTATTTGCCTGTTCCAGCATTCTTTACAATCACGAAAGCCCCCGGCGGAAAATTGAATTTGTCACTCGCAAAATCAGCCGGGCAGCGGCCATGATCAGCCTGGGGGAGGAAAGGGAGCTCCGTTTGGGGCGGCTGGACGCGCGGCGTGACTGGGGGTTCGCTGGCGACTATGTGCGGGCGATGTGGCTGATGCTGCAGCAATCGCAGCCGGATGACTACATCATCGCCACCGGGGAAACCCATTCCGTGCGCGATTTCTGCGCGGCGGCGTTTGCGCACGTAGGCTTGGATTATCGGGACTTTGTGATCGAGGATGTCGCCGATAGTCGGCCAGCCGAGACTGGACTGCTGGCGGGGAACCCGGCAAGAGCCCATCGTGTTCTGGGTTGGAAACCGGCGGTTGGATTTCAGGATCTGGTGCGAATGATGGTGGACGCCGATCTGCAGACGGTCCGCTCTGGAGAAATTCATGCTCGCCACACTCTATCGAACCCATCCAGTTCTGCGACCGGTCATGGGAAGACCGCAATTCAAGAAAATCTATCGTAACCAGAGGTGCGTACGTGAATATCCGGAATACTTGCCGAGTTTGTGCAGGACAACTTACCCCCATTCTTTCTCTGGGCGAACAGTATGTCTCGAACTTTCTTTCGCCCGAACAACCCGATGGCGTCAAGGC
>Ga0326728_10017070_pt1 | contig 14640 bp, 13 predicted proteins | sample MB3enrmetagenome_FD_207602 | JGI IMG/M metagenome (GOLD analysis project Ga0326728, IMG submission 207602) | Lab enriched peat soil microbial communities from McLean, Ithaca, NY, United States - MB31MN | ecosystem: Environmental > Terrestrial > Soil > Wetlands > Peat | place: USA: New York...
GTCATCCCGATGGCCCTGCAGGCGTCCCAGTCATCCCGATGGCTCTACTGGCGTCCAGGTCAGCCCGGTGCTCCTGCCGCCGTCCGGGTCATCCCGATGGCCCTGCAGGCGTCCAGGTCATCCCGATGGCCCTGCCGGCATCCAGGTCATCCCGATGGCCCTGCCGGCGTCCGAGCCGTCTGAGTGACCCAGATCCCTCCCCCGGCCGTCTCGGTGAGATCAATTCTCGGTACTGCATGAGAATTTAATTTAAATATAAATGAGAATAAATCGCAAAATTTTTCTCTCACGGCCGAGGAATTGTGAAAAGGCATTGACCCACAAGGCACCTCTGGGTAAAACGGGTCCTTTTCAGGGATGTCGCTTTCTGCGGGTCGCGCGCCGGCTCGGATTTTCTAGTTATGAGAAAAATATCGATTTGACATTACTATAATAAATTGAGACGCATTTTCAATATTGATTGATGCTCCCAACGGTTTGACGGAGCCGCTTAGATCCAGCACTGGTGCGAATCTGCGCAGGGATGACTAATTCGTCAAACCTGCGCGCCCTGCGGGCAGCATTCACGCATCGGGCAGCCACCCCCGGTCCCCACCGGGGTGTCAACGGGCCGGTAGAAGTCCGGTCCCGGCCCTTCTCGCCACGTCTTCCAGTTTCACCACCCTAGCCGCGATGGCTTCCTCTGCCGCGATCACGCCCGGGTCCGCTTCGCAGGCACCGGGGTCCCGCTGGAGAACGACCCACTCAGCGTCAATCAGCTTGGAGAATAGCCCCCGGAGGCCCTGGACGACGTCCGAGGCCCCGGTCGGTAGGGTGGCGGGGTCGGCCGCCAACAAGGCCCTGGAGAGGTCCCTGACGCCGTCAACGAGGGCCTGGTGGTGGGCGGCGGAGAAGATGGTCTGAGCCATGAGGCAACCTCCGGTGTGGGTGGCTGCCTTAAGCTCACCAGGACATGACTGAATTGACACGTAAAGATTTAAAACAAAGATAGTTGGGATGAGATCCTCGCAACGCGTTTCGACTTTCGCAACGGCCGGGGCGCTGGCAGGTTCCCGCCGCGCCGGCCCTCCCGGGGATCGAACCGGAAGCCCCCGCACTGGCCCCGCCCTGCAGCCTTACCCGGTCGCCACCCTGGAGCCGGCCGGCCCGTTGTCGTGGGCCCCAGCATCGAGATAGTCCGCGCCGTGACCTACGAAAGCGGGGGCAAGTGTCCGCTTGGTTGCTGTGGGAGAGAGGTGTAGGATCCAATAAACAATATTAAGTGTGATCTGGATAACCCGTAGGCCACCCGATGGAAAAGACTACAGAAAGAGAGCGGAAGCTTCCTGCGCACCAAGTGAATCTAGCAGACCTGAAAGGTATTATTGACAGGGTTGCGATGTTATTTGGAGATAAAAAATTATATATTTCAATTAATTTCAAAATAAATAATATTGATTATAAGTTTACGAGCATTGAAGAGATTGAGACTATTCCGGAATTACCTGATAAAATATTATCTTATCTTATATGGATTTCAGACTTTAATCGGACAATTTCAATTTCAAGTGGCGCCCTGGCGAGTCTATTCCCCTGCATTCGTGCAAAGGGGGAAAGTGAGGCGTGGTGTGCGGGAGCGATTGAAACCGTTCTGCCGACTTTCACCCAGGGGAAGTTGTGGTATAGCTGGTTTAGAGGGTGGCCCATTGGAGCCGGGCTTCTATTGTCCTTGAACCTATGGATACTGCCACAATCGGTGCGGAAGATATTTGGGGTAGTAGGTATCCGGTCCGTAGTTTTTATGGCGGTCCCGGTGATCGTCTTTACCTTGCTTTATATTTTTAGAGGTCGCTTGTTGCCGGCTAGCATAGTAGAAATTCGAAAATCAGAGTCTTCTCTTGAAAAGAACTATCAAAAGTGGACGCTTGGTATAGCAATCCTGTCCCTCGTGGTCGCAGCTATCGGCCTCTTTATTCGAAAATGAATTGATTTGCCGGCTCGTGGGGAAGCCTTGCAACCCTAACGGCAATGCGATTGGCCCCGGTTTGGCCACAGGCTGTTTCACCGGGAAAACTACTAAGCGGTGCCCGGGGCCCTGGCCTCCTTGGCTTGCCTGCGCTCCTCGGCTTCTTTCTCGGGGTCGATCTTTCCCGAGAGGATGCCGTCGATCCTGGCCCCAATGCGCTCGGCGGCGTCGTGCAGGGGCTCGGCAGCGCTCCGGGTGTAGATGTCCGTCACCGTCTGCTCACTGTGACCCAGCAGCTCACCCGCGAAGCCTTTCAGACCCAGGTCCGTCCCAACACTGGCGAAGGTGCGCCGCAGGTCGTGCAGCCCCGGGTCCGCGTCCTCCATCTCGCCAGCCACCGCCAGCCCAGCGGCCTCGCGGATGCGCTTCCAGGGGGCTTGCAGGTCGGCCGTGGGCTTCCACTCCACACCCTTGCCGTCCGTCCGCCTCCTGGCCTTCCCGGGGACCACGTAGGGGCACCCGATGGTAGGTATCGTCACCTTCAGATCGGCCACCAGGGCAGAGCATAGGTGGACGATCCGTGGCTTTCCGGTCTTCTTGCCGGTCTTGTGGAATTCTTTGGGGATCCGGATTTCCCCTGCGTCCAGGTCCACCCACTCCCACCGGGCCCCCTGGACCTCGCCCTTGCGCATCCCGGCCAGGAGGGCAAGGCGGAGGCCCAGCAGCACGGTCGCACCCTCCCCGGAATCCTTGAGGGCGGCCCCGAGTGCTTTCAACTCCATGTCCGAGAGGCGGCGGTCACGCTTCGTCTCCTGGCCTCGCTGTTTGACGACGGCGACGGGGTTGCTGCCCAAGGGGCGGTATTCCCACTCTTCCGCCCTGGAGAACATGGTCCGCAGGACGGCCCGGGTTCGGTTCGCCATGGTCGAGGTTTTTTGCCGCATCTCGTAAAGCAGCGCCGAGATGTCAGCCGGACCAACTTTGGCCAGGGGAAGGGGCCCCAGGGCCGGGATGATGTGCTTGTTGATCAGCCGGGTCGCTTCCTTCCGCCAGTGGTCCCCCAGGGCAGCCACGTGCTCTCGCAGGTAGCGGTCGGCCAGATCGGCGACCGTGAGAGCTTTCCGCTTCTCTTCCTTCGCCGCCTGCCGGGCCTGGGCCTTGGCCTGCCCCGGGTCCGTTCCGGCGTTGATCAGGTTCCAGGCTGCGGCGTGGGCCTTCTTGGCCGCATCCGGCGTCATCTCGGGGCTCTGGCCCAGCACGTGCTTTTTCTGGATGCCGCTGAACCGGTAACGCAGCACGTAGGACTTCTGGCCGTTCGGGAGCACCCGGACGCAGAGCCCCCGATATCCCTCCACAGGGTTGAAGTAGTCCCGGGAGGCAGCCTGCAGGGCGGCAACTTCGGTCTTGTTCAACCGGATCGGCTCACGTTCCTCCCGCTCATCGCGCGTACCTGACTCACTCATCAGATTCACTCCCGGGCTGTGCCCAAAAATCTATGGGCACACTATGGGCACATTTTATTCCGATGTCTAGCCCCCAGGCCGTGCGTCTGCCAAACCATAAGCCAAGCTATTTTGCTATATGCGCAACACTCACCGGTTCACCCCAACCCTAGCCATTACTTACTAGTCTGACTCGAAATCAGGTTATCGGGTGACCGGTACGGGGGTTCGAATCCCTCTCTCTCCGCCAAAGGAGCCCGATCCGCGGATCGGGTTTTTTGTTGCCGTATCCCGGTGGTATCCCGGGTGATCAGGGCGGAACTCGTTTGCAGTTCCAGGCTCAGGAAATTATTTCCGTTTGCCCATTTCCTCGGCAGTCTCCTGCATGAAAACTGCCATGGTGGCGGCAGCTCCAACCGCCAACTTTGCATGGCGGGCACTGAGCCCTCGGGTGCGCGCCGGCTTGCCGTGGCCTGTGCCATACGCGTTGCGGAGCTCAGCCAAACCATTCGATATTGTGGCGAGGTTCATCAATAGTTTCCGGATCGTCTCTGCAGCCTGGGCATGATCGGGGATTTCGTCGGGCACCAGGTTGAGCTGTTTCAAGGCGGCTCTTACAAGCTTTGGGAAATCCGCCTCCGTTGGGAGGGGCTGGCCATGATCGGCAAGGATGGTTTTGGCCAATGTTTCCACAAGCTCTTTGGCCGTGCCAATGGCCTGCTCGGGATCTTTCTCGATGGCCTGTTCCATCCGCTCAACTTGGCGGTGGACATAAGCCCGGTCTACTCGCTCCGCCATCCCCTTGGCAGCGCTTAAGGCAGGCAATCGGGGACTACCCGCCCGTCGAGGTACATAGACGGGTCGCCCTGCGATCTGCTTACTTTCGGCCAGTTCCCAGCCTTCTCGCCGCAGGACTGTGTTCATCATTTCGCAAACCTTCGCCGCCTCCCCAGGGTCCGGCCGCACGATTGGATGGATCATTTCAGCAAGGAAGGCAAGGAAAGTTTCCGATGGTCCGTGGAGCAAATTGAACCGGGAGTCCGTCCATACCCAGCCATCATCCCAATCGTCGTTGTTGATGCGGTGCTGCCAAATATCACCCGAGGCATTTTGGAAGCGGGAGTCGAAGGACGGGAGGGTTGTTAAGTCGAATAACCGCCCCAAGAATTCCGGTTCATCAAGACGGCCATGGTAGACGACACCACTCAGGTTAAGGGTGTCAATGACGTCCCTGCGGGTGACCTCAGACAAGACGTCCTGCTTTGAATTCACCAGACCCCTTTCAAGTGATATGTTGAACTCATAAAGTGTATTTAATTACAAGCAGGATTGGAACCAAAAACGTCCATGGCCCCATTTACCGGCCTCGGGTGGGCGCCTTGACCGACTATTTCGGCAGATTATTCTCCTGGCTCTGAAAGGCCGACCCAGCATTAAGGGATTGGGAAGCCGAAAAGATATGGCGATGATCGTGAACGGCAATCACCTGGAGACAATCATGGCTCAATCGTTCTTCTTGCCAGGAGATGACTGTGAACCCACATACAAATATCTCCGAGACATGGAGCACAACGCAGAAATGCGTGAGTTTGTTGAAGGTCTGTGGGATCGCTACAGGCCGCCCCACGATTGGCATTTCCTCAGGGACGCCAGAAACAATTTCCAACAGCGGTTCTGGGAGATGTACCTATACGCTGCCCTTCAAGACCAAGGGTTGGATCCGAAAAAGGGGAAGGCTGCCGGTCCCGACTTCTGGGTGGTGGTTGATGGAAGGCGATACTGGTTCGAAGCAGTCGCACCAAGGAAAGGCGAAGGACCGGACAGGGTCCCAGAATATGATTTCGGCAGCTGCGAAGCGCGCGTTTCCCCCGTTGACGAGATCCAGCTGAGGTATGCAAACGCCATCAACGACAAGGCCAAAAAGTGGCCGGTCTGGATTGAAAAAAGGCGGGTTCAACGTGATGACGGTTACGTTATCGCTATCAACGGACACGGATGCAACGATTTCATTGATGGGAAGCCGCCCCATTTTGTGAAGGCCTGCCTTGGGATTGGGGAGCATGTCATTGGGCTCGACCCACGCTCTGGGAAGATCGTCGATAGCTTTTTGGAATATCGTGATTCAATCACGAAAAAGAGCGGGGAGGCGGTGTGTATCGCACCGTTCCTTCAAGAGGTTTTTTCCTGTGTTTCAGGGGTTATACACAGCTTGGCCTATTGCTGGCACCCCGGGTCAAGCCTTCTTGAAGGCATTGAATTTCTCCATAACCCCTTAGCGGCCATTAGGTTGCCAGACCAGGCAGTCCAGGGGTTTCGGCGTTACATCTTCGCCGAAGGCCGGTTGACCACTATCAACCCCGATCCGGCATGGCCCGAGTCGCCGGTCCTCAACATGGATTAGGCCTCAGCCGGGACGAGGGGCCTCGCTGTGCCGGAAATCCGTGGGAACTAGGGCAACCGTGGGAACCCCCATAGCTGGCAAGAGAATTGGCGGTTCCCACTGCGAACCCGCCAGTGGGAACGTGGGAACCGCGCTTCGGGCTGTCGTGTCCATGGCTACCCCTCCGCCAACTCTGCCTGCCGCTGCCTGTAGGCTTCCAGTCCCCGGCCCGTGATGAAGTAGAACCGTTCGGTACCGCGGCCTGGAACCTTCACGTTCTTCTGGAAGCGCATCTTGCCCGCCTCTACCGAGGCTTCCAGCAGCCCCGCATCTGCGCAGGCCCTGGCCACATCTTCGAGGATGGTCAGGCCAGCATCCACCGCCGGCTCGTTGCCTGCTCGAAGAAGCATTCAACATGCGACCCATGTCTGGATTCCCGGCTGCTCATCAGCGGCTTCCACGTCCTGCGCCCTAGCATGGACGGCGGTAGCTCCGTCTTTCGCGGTCTGGCTACCGATCTGGACTCGTACCTTACCGGCATGGCCAAACAGCATGTTGAGCCAGGGTTGGTCATCGTTGACCCGCTTTCCAACGTCCTGGAGGGTGACGAGAACGACGCTCTGGCCTTCCGGGATCTGTTCGCTACCGCACGGCAGTTGGCAGAACGGTACGATGTCTCGGTAACCCTGAGCCACCATACCAGAAAGAGTGCTGTCGGACAGACGCGAACGCGTTCTTCAACCCCTCCCCTGGCGGAAATGGTCCGGGGATCCAATGCCATCGTTGCTGGCGCCCGGCTTGTGCTGGCACTGGTACCGACCGGATCTGAAACCACCGCTGGTGGCATTGCACCTGGGTCTGGCCAGACCGCCAATTTGGTCGTGGCCAAATCCAACGATGGCCCAGCGGGTGAGGTCATCCGGTTGAAGATGGACCCCAACACGGGGCTCTGGGACCTGGACGATACCCCTGCTGTGCCTGTCTCCTTCACGGTGGATAGCACCCGACAGTCAGGCCAGCTGACCAGGCGGGATCAGGTTCTCCGTGTCCTAGCTATTGCACCGGTAGACGGGAGTGGTACTGGGCGCCGGGCTGCTCTGGATGTTTTCCGTGGTGAACCCAACCCTGGTGCTGCTCTCCGCTCCGCTCTCAGAGATTTACGCGTCAAATCCTTGATCGACAGCGAAGACCACGTCACGGATCTTGGCCGGGTTCGCCTGGAGAGGATCAAGTGATGGACCGCGTGTGTGGCGTGCGTGCGCACGCATACATTGACCTTTATTACTTAATTAAAAAATCAATAGCGTGCGCACGCACGCACGGCGCACAGGTGGCCGCCCTTCATCCGGATTCAACTTCACCCCTGCCTTTTAGAAGGCCATCTCTACAGAGGTATGCATGACTCTCTCCAACAAGTACAACAACAACCAAGGCCTGCAGATGCTTGCCACCATCGTGACCACTCTGCAGGACCTGGTGAAGACTGATCTCCGGCAAACTACCACCATGGCCCTGGAATCAATCCTCCTTCGCCTGTGCTATGAACTGTCCGGACGCGAAGAGAAGCCCGCCATCGCAGCTGCCTGCAAACCCGTCCTCCGAATCCCCTGCGGCCCGGCGCTGGTGTCGATGACGATTAATCCCCTCGACCTGGTGATCCACTACTATCCTGCTCACCTCGCCAACGCTGATCCCGATGAAGGCAACAAGGGCAACTGGTTGCTCAAGGTGACGAGAGCCGGACATGTGCGTTTCAATAGCAACGCAGCTATGGAATTCATACGTGTCCTGAATGCATGCTGTTTCAGCGGGGAAGATGTCGTAGCCGGAGTCACTACCTACCGCGAGATGTGCTCGGCGAACATGGACAGCCGCAACCACTTCTCCAAGTTCAAGTGGGGAGGCAGCTCTTCCAGCGGTTTCATGGAAATGAACCCGTAAACTGATTACCAGCCTGTTGGACCATTCACCGCCAGCTACGACATCGCCGATATCCTCACCGGACAATGCGTTCCAAAGATCCGTGCCACCAAAGGCATCAGCCCGGAGGAAATTCCTGCAGTGATTCAGGCCTCTCAGGACACGGCGGACTGGATCACGGCGGCGATGGCTGGGAAGCTGGTGAAGCCCGGCGTGAAGGTGGCCAAGGAGGAGAAGGGCCGAGTCGAGACAGCTTAAAGACAACATTCTCTCGGGGGATAATTGGCATGGCTTGGAACTCGCCCAGGCTCCTCACGTAGTCGGCCAGGGTCTTCGGGCATTTGACCAACACTGCTGCCTTCAACAATGTCTTCAGCTTTCAGTTCCATCGTTCTCTGAATGCGAACGCTTTCAGAGAACGATGACCGAGGCGAAATGAAGGGACCCGGCCCCTTACTTGCTAGCACCGTTGGTCCCGCCCCAACAGCCATTTGAGGAACTTCCGCAACAGGGGGTCGTTGCGGCGGCTCTCCAGGTAGACGAAGAAATAGCCGCAGCGTTCGTCCTGGCGGTGCTCCAGGACCGGAACAAGTTCACCGGACGCCAGCTCTGCCGGGATGAAGCAGGTGGGTATCATGGCCAGGCCCAGGCCTACATTGGCACTGCGGATCAGGACGGAATAGAAGTCAAACGGGCTCATGTGGACCATTTGCCCCGGACGCAGGCCGAACTGTTCCAGGGCGTGTTCCCAGACCTGTGGCAGTTCCGAGTGCTCCAAAATGGGGAAGCCAGCCAGGTCAGCGGGGCCGTGGACCGGGGGCATCCGTTCAAGCAGCCGCGGGCTCGCAACCAGCATCAGTTCCCGGCCGCAGATGTATTCCACCACGCAGCCGGGCGACTCCCTTTCGCCGATGCAGACGTAGGCGTCGTACAGGTAGGAAAAGGGCTGCTCCGGCTCAAGGAACGGGTAAGTGGAAAACATAACCTTGTTGGCTAGGCCCGCATCGGCCAGTTCCGAGTATTGGGGCAGAAGCCAGCGGTCGGCGAAGGAAGGGGGCACCTCGATGTGCAGCAGTTGGGCCCTGGCCTTGGCCCGAGTGACCACGATCCCCGCCTCGGCCAGCTTGGCAAGGGCCGGGCGAATGTGCTCCAGGTAATTCTGCCCAGCCTTGGTGAGCTCCAAGCCGTGCTTGCCGCGGGTGAACAACTCCAGTCCGAGAGTCTCCTCTAGAGACCGTATCTGCTTGCTCACCGCACCAGTGGTCAGGCACAGCTCCTCGGCGGCCTTGTTGCAGAAGTGGTGGCGGGCCACTGCTTCGAAGGCGAGCAGAGATTGGGTGGAGGGAATTTGCGCCTTGAACAATGTGCCCCCAGAACACTGATGGCCGGATTCAATGAAGAACATAACATCCTTCAGGTAATTAGCCTCCGAGAACGCCTTGGTCTTTTCCAAAATGGAAACGTTGCGATCCAAATCTTCGATGTTTCCAGCATTCCGTACCTCTCAGACTTGTTGGCATCCAACCGAACCACAGCCCACCAACAGCCCAAGGAGGATTTATGCGAGTCTTATCGAAACACGCGGCCGCCTTGTCGGCCGCCCTGCTGACCCTGGCAGGCATGCCCGGATCCGCCGCCGCCAAGTTCCACATTGGCCTGGGGGTTGAAACTGTGGTCCAGAGCGAGGACCAATACCGCGGCGCCGAGCAACTCATAAAGGAATACGGCGATGTGGCCCATGGCGGAATGTGCAAACTGGTAGCCTCCCCCGACGACTTCATGTCCCAGCAGGAGACCTACATCTCCAACCTAGTGTCCCTGGCGGAAGATCCGCTCATGAAAGTTATTGTCACCAACAACATGCTGCCAGGCACCGCAGAGGCGTACAAGCGGATCCGCGCCAAGCGCCCGGACATCCTGCTCCTGGGTGGGTTCCCCCTGGAGGATCCTCTGGTTATCACCCAGTCAGCGGATCTGGCCGTGGACTTGGACTTCGTCTCCCGGGGCTACACCATCCCTTGGGAAGCCAAACAGATGGGTGCCAAGACCCTGGTCCACATCTCCTTCCCGCGACACATGTCCTATGAGGGCTTTGGACGCCGGCGGGCGGTCATGGAGCAGGCCTGCAAGGACCTGGGTCTCAAGTTCGTATTCGAGAGCGCCCCGGATCCCACCTCGGACGTGGGTGTGGCTGGCGCCCAGCAGTTCCTGCTGGAAAAGGTTCCCCAGTGGGCCGCGCAATTTGGCGGTCCGAACAATGACAAGGTGGCTTTCTTCTGCACCAACGACGCCCAGAACGAGCCCGTGATCAAGTGCGTGGTTGCGGCCAAGAACGCCCTCTACCCCGAACCCGGATCGGCTTCCCCGCTCATGGGCTTCCCCGGCGCGCTGAGCCTCAACCTGGCCGATGTCAAGGGCGACTGGGCGGCCATCATGAAGCGCATCGATGGCGCCATCGCCGCAAAGGGCGCCGCCGGGCGCCTGGGCACTACCCCCTACAGCGCCGGCTTCGTGTTCACTGCCGCCATGGGTGAGTTGGGCAAGCGGGTGGTGGAGGGCAAGGCCAAGCTTTCCAACCCCAAGGACATCTTCGACGCCCTGGGCAAGTACACTCCTGGCGCCAAGTGGAGTGGCACCTACTACACCGACATGAGCACCGGCGTGCAGAACAAGAAGGAACTACTGGTTTACATGGACACCTATGTTTTCGGCAAAGGCTACATGAACACCCCGAGCCTCAAGATTCCCGCGAAGTACGCCACCATCCAGAAGTAGTTCCAGCAACCGCGCTAAACCGATGTCCGGCCCGGCCCGCCGTTGGGACCGGGCTGGATATCGGCTTATCCAAGGGAACGACCATGACCGACCTATACCAACGCATCGCCGACCGCGCCAGGGAATTGGAACCGGAGATCGCCCGGATGCTCGCGGACCTGGTCCGGGTTCCGTCCTTTACCGGCCAGGAGGGCGAGGTGATCCAGGTAGCCGCGAAGATGATGGCTGCCATCGGCTTCGACGACATCCGCATCGACGGGCTGGGCAACCTCATTGGACGCATGGGTGGCGGGCCCCGTACCCTGGCCTTCGACGCCCACCTTGATGTGGTCCGGCCCGGCGACCCGGGCCTTTGGCGAGACGACCCCTTCACCCCCCGAATCGAAGGCGGGCAGATCTGGGGACGGGGCACTGCGGACCAAAAAGGCGGCTTCGCTGCCATGTTGGGAGCGGCCACGATCATCAAGGAACTGGGCCTGAACCGCGAGTTCAGCCTGTATTTCACTGGAACGGTGATGGAGGAGGACTGCGACGGCCTGTGTTGGAAATACCTCGTCGAGGAGGAGAGGCTCCAGCCAGAGATGGTCGTGCTCACCGAGCCCTCCGGTCTGAAACTGGCTCGGGGCCAGCGAGGGCGCATGGATATCCAGGTAAGGGTCCAAGGGCGCAGCTGCCACGGCAGCGCTCCGGAACGGGGTGACAACGCCATCTACAAGATCAGCCGGGTGGCCCTGGAATTGGAGAAGCTGCACGCCCGCCTCAAGGAGGGTCCGGTGCTGGGCAAGGGCAGCTTGTGCGTGAGCCAAGTCTTCTTCACGGGACCGAGCCAGTGCGCGGTGCCTGACAGCGCTTGGGTAAACCTGGACCGGCGCCTCACCCTTGGCGAGACCCGGGAGTCGGCCCTGGCTGAAGTCCGGGAGGCCTGCACCCTGGTTTGCTGCCCCGAGGCCGAGGTGACCGTGCCCGAATACCGCGAGCCGGCCTACACCGGGCGGGTCTATCCTATGGACCGGTTCTTCCCCGCCTGGATCATGCCCGAGGACGATCCCATGCTGGCCGAGGCGGTGCAGGCCTACCAGGCCGTCCTAGGCCGAGAGCCGGAGGTCTTCACCTGGGCCTTCAGCACCAATGGCACCACCGCCGCTGGGCTGGCTGGGATCCCCTGTATCGGCCTGGGCCCCGGAGATGAGGCTCTGGCCCACACCCCCAACGAACATTGCCCCCTGGAGCACCTGTCGGCAGCCGCCGGGTTCTATGCCGCGCTGGTGGCGCGGCTCAACCTCCTTGGCTGACATACGGCTGGGCCGGGAGCACCTTCATTACCGTGTAAGAATCCCCCCCTCACTGGTGATCGTGCAGCACAGGGTCCGGTAGCGCTCCATTTGCCGGAAGGGTTCTTCCGTTGTTACTTGATAGGTCCCTTCGAACCGGTCACCAGATCCAAGCAGTATTCACCTGCGGTCCCAGGTGGTGGAAGATCGGTCGGTCCCCTCCAGGCTGCGTGAAGCCCGCTCCTCCTGCGGGAGCCGGGGGGGCCATTGAAAACTCGGTCAGGCACCAGATCAAGCTCCGCCAAGGTTCTGGGCCAGTATTTTCAGATGGTGTTAATTCAAGGTCAGGTCGCTCAGGGCGGAGTTTGGGATCCGGTGAACCTTCCAGCCCTGCATCTTTAGCACCCCGGTAACCATAGTGTCGAACTCCTTGGTCTGGGGTGCACCATGTAAGCCCTGGGACAGACCGTCGAGGTAGACCGCCACCTTCTTTGTCCGGTAAAGCGCGTCCACAGACGTGTACGACATCCCGTCCCCGAGTTCCAGCGTGACGTTCAGCTCGGGGCCATCGTCACCGACAAGGCCTGCCTCCTGCAGCATCGGGTATGCATCCATGGACGATGTGTCCCGGCTGAAGATCCTCAGGACCCTGCTGGAGGCCAAGGCCGCCATGAGTCAGGGCGTAATGGCGGATACCACGTGGCCGACTGGGTCAAGGCCGCCTACAACAACCTCAAGTAGATCAGGACGTCTCGGTCGGCTGCACCATCTTGGCCTTGGCCGGGGCGGGCGCGTGGTAGGTCAGGTATTCGGTGAGCCAGCCCGCCATGATCCCGGCTTCGCCGGGGAAGAAGGCGAAGCCGTGGTCCTTGCCGGGAACGATCCGGGCGCAGACGCCGAACACGTCCTTTATGGCCCCGGCGTTGTCCGCGGCCTCCTGGTCGTCCTGGGCGGCCATCACCAGCACCGCCGCGTGGGCCTGGTCCACCGCGCGCACCATGCGGGCGCCAGCGTCATCGCCGAAGGCGCCCTTGCCGGCGGGGCTCAGCACCAGCACCGCCACCGGGTGGAGGGCCGGGGCGGCCAGCAGTGAGGCGAAGGCACCCAGGCTGGAGCCGGCCAGGGCCAGGCGGCGCGGATCGATGCGAGGCTGCCTGCGCACCCAGGCGGCGACCTGGGTGAGGTCGGCCGGGATCCGGTCGAAGCCCACGGCCTGGCCGGAGGCCAGGAAGTCCGGGGTGACCGCCACGGTCTGTCCGGCCTTCCAGATGCTCTGGCCATGCCCGCGCAGGTCCAGGGCCAGGGTGGCGACGCCCTTGGCGTTCAGCAGATCGGCCAGGGGCTTCCACCCGCTCCGGTCGGCCTGGAACTGGTGGGCGAGGATCACCACCGGACGGCGGCCGAGCTGCGGCGGGACGGTCAGGGTGCCCGTCAGGACGAACCCATCGGGAGTTGTGAGACTCATGTCCCGGATCACCGGCTGGGCCGCGGAAAGCAGGGCCGGCAGGCATAGCAGCAGATTGAGGCGGCGCATGGAAACTCCTTTCCAGGGGCAGCGGAGGATTCAATAGATCATACCGGGTGCCGGGCCCAGCGGGTCCATTACCGCGCCAGCCAGTTCCGGCTGGAGGGGCCGGAGTTCGATGGTTTTCCCCTCAAGGTCGGCTGGATCATCCGCCCATTCTGCGTGGCCACGCCCCTGGGCTTGACCAGCCGCTCGAAGTCCTTGTAACCCATCCGGACCAACTCGGAGTGTGACCCGGCGTTGAACGCGATCTCCTCGTACTCGGCGTCGGTCTGTCCTGTTTTTATGGATGATGCGATGTTCGATGGGGGGGGTCTTCACCAGCCCAAATCCCCCGTGCCTGTTCCTCCAGCCGCAGGAGGGCTAGGTGTAGGTGCCAGATAGGTTGTTCATCCGGGCGAATCTGGGAAGCTGAAAGCACGACCAAACAGCTTTCAGAGGAGCCCGGATGAACATCCACAGTTCAGCAAAGTCTTGCCCTGCAAGTCGAGGACTATTCGTAAAACGGGTGCTTGAGCAGGGGTGGACGGTCAAGGCGGCAGCGGAATCCATCGGCCTCAGTAGCCGACGGGGCTACATCTGGTTGGCCCGGTTCAAGCAGGAAGGCCATCCCGGGCTCCTGGACCGCTCCAGCCAGCCCCATCGTCTGGCCCGAAGCCATGAGCTTGGTTTCGTCGTCGAGGCCGTAGGTCGAAGACGGCGGGGCCAAGCGGCGGTCCGGATCGCCGTCGAGCTGGACCTGCCACGCTCCACCATCGGCTCCTGGCTGCGCCGGGCCGGGATCTCCAAGGCCTCGTCACTCCAGGAGAAAGAGCCCCCAAATCGTTACGAGCATGAGGCGCCAGGCGACCTGCTGCATATGGACACGAAGAAGCTGGCGAACTTCAACAAGGTGGGCCACCGCATCACCGGCAACCGCCACCAGCGGAACCGCGAGGTCGGCTACCAGGTCCTGCATGTCTGCAGCGATGACCACTCCCGCGCCTGTTACATGGAAATGCTTCCAGATGAGAAGAAGGAAACGACCATCGCTTTCCTCCAGAGGGCGCTTTTCCATTTCCAGGAGTATGGCGTCCAAGCTCGCAAGCTGCTGACAGACAATGGGTCGCCCTACCGTTCCAAGGAATTCAATGCCATGTGCGAAGCCAATGGTCTAAAGCACGCCAGGACACGACCTTACCGCCCCAGAACCAACGGCAAAGCCGAGCGGCTCATTCAAACTGCCCTCAGGGAATGGGCCTACGGCCCTACCTGGCAATCCTCCGAACAGAGGAACCAGGCCCTCAAGGCCTGGCTCCACCATTACAATCACCACAGACCCCACTCAGCTCTGGGTGGTCAGCCCCCGGTCACAAGGCTGAACAACCTCTCAAGCACTGACA
>Ga0326728_10017071_pt1 | contig 14639 bp, 13 predicted proteins | sample MB3enrmetagenome_FD_207602 | JGI IMG/M metagenome (GOLD analysis project Ga0326728, IMG submission 207602) | Lab enriched peat soil microbial communities from McLean, Ithaca, NY, United States - MB31MN | ecosystem: Environmental > Terrestrial > Soil > Wetlands > Peat | place: USA: New York...
AAAGCGCCGACAATCGCGCCGCTGTTGTCCTGAATGGGCGAGATCGTCACCGAAACATCAATGGCCTTGCCATCCTTCCGCATGCGCACGGTTTCGAAATGTTCGACGCTCTCGCCGCGCCCTATGAGCAGCAGAATGCCGGGTTCCTCACTCGTGCGCTCCGGCGGAATGAGCATCTGCGCCGGCCTGCCCACGGCCTCTGCCGACGTGTAGCCGAACATCGCCTCGGCGCCGCGGTTCCAGCTCGTGATCGTCCCGTCCAGAGTCTTGCCGATAATGGCATCGTCCGACGACTCGACCACCGCCGCCAAGCGTTTGTGCGCTTCCTCCGCCCGTTTGCGTTCGCTGACATCGGTGAACGTGATCCCCACCTGGCCCTGGCAAACACGAAACGCAGTCACCTCCAGCCATCTATCTAGAGGTTGTGCGTAGTTCTCGAAATGGACCGATTCTCCCGTCGTCGCGACCCTTCCGTAAGTTTCAATCCAGAAGGGATCGAGGCCGGGAAGGGCCTCGCGAATCGTCTTCCCCACGACTCGCTCGCCGGTCAATCCGCTGTGTGTTTCAAAGGCGGAGTTTACCTCCAGATAACGGTGGTCGCAAGGCTTGCCGTTTTCGTCGTAGATGACTTCCAGCAGCGCAAATCCGACGACCATTTCGCGAAAGAGCAGGCGATAGCGATGTTCACTCTCATGCAGCGAATCCTCCGTCCACTTGCGCTCGTTACGCTGGATTTCCATATCGCCAGTCATCATTCATCATTCACTGCAAACATCCAGAACGTGCAGAAGACAAGGGAAGCGATTTGCGCCTCAGTACAGTTATCGGCCCCGGCCCCCTGCGCTTTATACCCCAAAGACAAAACGGATCAGGCCAGAGAACAACTCGGTGCCTTCCACCCGGCCATGACCGTAGAGACGTGCTTGGACGCGCTTAAAGGACGCTGATGGAACTCGAAAGAACGGCGGCGACGGCGCATGGCGAGTTGCTCCTTGACACTTCTTCTATGTTTCCAGTATTATCGAATAATGATTGACGTAGCCGGCAAGGCGCGCACAAACAGCGAACGCGTCGCGCGCTACGCCGACATGTTTTCCGCCATGGGGACGGAGCCGCGGCTGCGCATCATGCAATTGCTGCTCTCCGCGCACCCCGAGGGTCTGGTGGTCAACGAGATCCAGGACGAGATCGAGATCCCCGGCTCCACGCTTTCTCACCATCTCGACAAGCTCAAGAATGAAGGCCTGGTGAAAGTCGAACGCAAGGGCACGTTTCTGCGTTACACGGCCAACACGGAAGCGCTGCGCGAGATTCTGCAATTTCTCTACGCGGAGTGCTGCACCCGGAACAAGGCGCTTAAGCCGCAAGACTTCGTTCAATTTTGCAAATAGGAGAAACCACCATGCCCGATACCCACGTGGATGTCGATATCAAAGAAGTCGTAAGAGAAAAGTACGGCCAAGCGGCCTTGCGCGTTAAAAGTGGCGGCAGCAGTTGCTGCGGAACTGCGCCTTCCAGCAAACTCTCATGCGATCCGATTACTTCGAATCTTTACGACCAGGCGCAGGCGGGGCAGATTCCGGAAGAAGCGATGCTGGCTTCGCTTGGATGCGGCAACCCGACCGCGCTGGCGAAGCTGATCCCCGGCGAAACCGTGCTTGATTTGGGCTCGGGCGGCGGCATCGACGTGCTGCTCTCGGCCAAGCGTGTCGGCCCGACTGGCAAGGCCTACGGGCTCGACATGACCGACGAAATGCTGGCGCTGGCCAACGAAAACAAGCACAAGGCGGGCGCGGAGAACGTGGAATTTCTGAAGGGCGAGATCGAACATATTCCGCTGCCCGATAACACAGTCGACGTCGTCATCTCCAACTGCGTGATCAATCTATCCGCCGACAAGGACCGGGTGCTGCGCGAGGCGTTCCGCGTGCTTAAACCGGGCGGCCGATTTGCAGTCTCCGATATAGTCACGCGCGGCGAAATCGCCTCCGAGGTGCGTCAGAGCGTGTTGGCGTGGGTTGGTTGCACCGCCGGCGCTCTGGAAGAAACTGAATATCGCGACAAACTCTCCGCCGCCGGTTTTGAACAGATCGAGATGGAGCCGACGCGAATCTATCGCATTGAAGATGCGCGCGCGTTTCTTTCCGCCTCAGGCATTGACGTGGACGCGATCGCAGCGCGGCTCGATGGAAAGTTCATGAGCGCCTTTGTGCGCGCGGTGAAACCGAAACGGTGACCATGGAAGCTTGCTACAACCTTCTGTTCTTATGCACGGGCAATTCAGCGCGTTCCATCATGGCTGAGGCGATCCTCAACCACAAAGGAAAGCCCACCTTCACCGCCTACAGCGCGGGAAGTCATCCTTCGGGGGCGGTTCGCGCCGAGGCTCTGAAGCAATTGGAGACTTCCCACATCTCCACCACTGGCCTGCGCAGTAAGAGCTGGGATGAATTCTCGCGAGCGGGCGCTCCCACGATGGATTTCGTCTTCACGGTTTGCGATAACTCCGCCAAGGAAACCTGCCCGCTGTGGCCGGGTCAACCTATGACCGCGCACTGGGGAGTTCCCGATCCTGCAGCGGTTCAAGGGAGTTCCAAGGAAATCGAACGCGCTTTTCGCGATGCGTTCTTTATGCTCGACCGCCGAATCGGTCTGTTTCTCGCACTTCCGCTGACAGCCCTTGATCGCCTTGCCCTGAAGAAGGAAGTGGATCGCATTGGAAAGCAATGACGCGGCAATCACAGTAACTATGACAACGACGCAGTGCGCCCATCGTCTCAGCTTTCTTGACCGTTATCTCACGGCATGGATATTCTCCGCCATGGTCATTGGTGTCGGCATGGGATGGCAACTGCCGGGAATTGTGCCATTTCTGAATCGCTTCAGCATCGGCACAACTTCGACTCCGATTGCGGTGGGACTCATCGTGATGATGTATCCGCCCTTCACCAAGGTAAGATACGAGAAACTGCACGAGGTCTTCCGCAACACACGCGTGCTCGGTCTATCCCTCATCCAGAACTGGGTGGTCGGCCCAATTCTGATGTTTGTCTTGGCGGTTGTGTTTCTGCGCGGCTATCCCGAATACATGGCTGGACTCATCATGATCGGATTGGCGCGCTGCATTGCGATGGTCATAGTCTGGAACGAACTGGCCCGCGGCGATACCGAATATGCGGCTGGCCTGGTCGCCTTCAATTCCCTTTTTCAGGTGTTCTTCTATTCGCCTTACGCCTGGCTCTTCATCACGGTTCTGCCCGCGAAATTCGGCCTCTATAGCGCGATCGTGCATGTCTCCATCGCGGAAATCGCAAAGAGTGTTTTTGTTTATCTTGGCGTACCTTTTCTTGCCGGTTTTGTAACTCGCACGGCGCTGCTGAGGATGCGAGGGCGCGAGTGGTATGAGAGCAATTTCGTTCCCCGTGTATGTCCGCTTACGCTGATTGCTTTACTGTTCACGATTGTGGTGATGTTCTCGCTCAAAGGCGCATATATCGTCCGACTCCCGCTGGATGTGCTGCGGATCGCCGTACCACTTTTGATCTACTTTGTCGTGATGTTTCTGGTGTCGTTTTACATGGGAAAGAAACTCGGCGCGGATTATTCGAAGGCGGCCACGCTCTCGTTCACCGCCGCCTCGAACAACTTTGAACTGGCAATTGCCGTCGCCGTTTCCGTTTTCGGCATCAACTCTGGAGCCGCATTCGCCGCCGTCATCGGACCCCTGGTCGAAGTGCCCGTGATGATTGCGCTGGTCAACGTGGCACTTTACTTTCAGCGCCGCTATTTCTCGATACGTCTCGCTTGACAAGCTTCCCTGCCGCCGCGTAACTTCGGCTTTCCGATGTGTTCGGATGTGTACTCGTGGAGGCAGCATGAAATTCCGCATAACTCTTCTACAAACATTGGTTGTGTGTTGCTTGCTGGGCTCGCTCGCTTTCGGGCAGGACCTGGCTTCGTTCGAGAAGCGCACCACGGTGAAGAAGCTGGCGAATGGGCTCACCATCGTGGTCTGCGAACGGCCGGAAGCGCCGGTGTTTTCGTTCTTCACGCACGTGGATGCGGGCTCGGTGCAGGACCCTATGGGAAAAACCGGGCTGGCGCACATGTTCGAGCACATGGCGTTCAAGGGAACGGACACGATCGGGACGCGCGACTATGCCGGCGAAAAAGTTGCGCTCGAAAAAGTGGAGGAGGCTTATGCCGCCTACATTGCCGAGCGCGACCTGCCCGTGGGCCGCGACGAAGCCAAGCTCAAGCAGCTAGAACAGGCTTGGAAAGACGCGATTGCCGCCGCCGATAAGTTCTCAGCGCCCTACACCAACGAGTTCGGCAAGATCGTCGAAGAAGAAGGCGGCGAGGGCATGAACGCCTTCACCGATTACGATGAAACCGGCTACTTCTATTCATTCCCCATCAACCGGCTGGAATTGTGGGCCTATCTCGAATCGGAGCGCTTTCTGCATCCCGTGATGCGGCAGTTTTACAAAGAGCGCGACGTGGTGATCGAAGAGCGCCGCATGAGAACCGACAGCAATCCTTTCGGGCGGCTGATCGAGCAATTCACGGAGGAGGCCTTCGCGGCCCATCCGTATCACCGGCCGACGATTGGATGGATTTCGGACTTATATTCTTTTTCGGCGACCGACGCACAGAAATTCTTCGATAAATACTACGTGCCCTCGAACATGGTGGTGGCCGTCGTGGGAGATTTCAAAGCATCGGAAGCGATGCCGATTATCGAAAAATATTTCTCGCGCATTCCGGCGCGGCCCAAGCCCGACACGGCGACCACGACCGAACCGGCGCAGAATTCCGAGCGGACGGTGGTGCTGCGCGAACAGTCGCAGCCGGTCTATCTCGAAGGCTATCACCGCCCCGATTACCGCAGCCCGGACGACCAGGTCTACGACGCGATCGCCGATTTGATGTCGAATGGACGCACGTCGCGGCTCTACCGGGCGCTGGTCCGCGACAAGCAAATTGCCTCGGACGCGGAGGGATTCAACGGTTATCCGGGAAACAAATATCCACACCTGTTCGCGTTTTTTGCCACTCCGATCCCAGGCCACAAGCCGCAGGAGATCGGCGATGCCATCCACGCCGAAATCGATCGGCTGAAGAAAGAAGACATCTCGGATGAAGAATTGCAAATGATCAAGACGCGAGCCAAAGCGAGCCTGATCCGTTCGCTCGGATCGAATGAGGGCTTGGCGTTCGCGCTGGGCCAGAATCAGTCGCGTTATGAAGACTGGCGGGAGCTGTTCCGCGCCGTCGACCGGATTGAGAAGGTGACCAAGGCGGACATACGGCGGGTCGCGAACCAAACGTTTGCGCCGGAGAACCGGACCGTGGGAATCATCGAGTTTGCAGGCGGGCCACCGGCTGGACCGCCTGGTGAAAACCCAACGGTTACTACTCCCCCTCAAGGAGGTGGACAGTGAAGCGCACACATAATTTTTCTGCTTTTGGTTTTCTGCTGGCACTTTCGTTATTCAGTGTTGGCTGCACGGCGAAGAAACCTGTCGCAAGTTCGGTTCCGCAAGCTCCGACTAACTTGCAGAGTATCAAGATCCCTACGCTACCGAGTTTCAACCCGCCGCAGCCCAAGCGCATCGAGCTGCCGAATGGCATGGTGATTTTTCTGCAGGAAGACCACGAGCTGCCGACCATTGACGGCACCGCCCGCATTCGCGGCGGCGAGCGCTCGGTCCCCGCGGACAAGATGGGGCTGACCGATATTTACGGCGAAGTGTGGCGCACCGGCGGCACGAAGACCGAGACCGGCGATCAACTCGACGACTATCTGGAGCAGCGCGCCGCCAAGGTCGAAACCGGAGGAGACATCGACTCGACGACGGTGAACTGGTCGTGTCTGAAAGAAGATTTCGACGACGTGTTTCGCGTGTTCGCGGACGTGCTGCGGAACCCGGAATTTCGCGCCGAAAAAATTGAGATTGCGCAGAAAGGGATGTACGACGGCATCTCGCGGCGCAACGACGAGCCCGGACAGATTGCGAGACGGGAAGCGGCGAAGCTGGTTTACGGCGCGAACAATCCTTACGCGCGGGTTGCGGAATATGCAACCGTAGCGGCGATCTCGCGGCAGGATCTGATCGACTGGCACGGCAAGTACGTTCACCCCAACAACATCATCCTCGGCGTGGTCGGCGACTTCGACTCGTCGAAGATGGAAGCACGGCTGCGCGAAGCCTTTGCGTCATGGCCCAAGGGTGAGGCGGCGAAGGATGCGGAAATCAAGCCGGAGCCCGCCAAGCCGGGTTATTATCAGGTCGATAAAACCGACGTGAATCAAAGCAACATTCTGATGGTGGCGGCGGGCATTACGCGCAAGAACCCGGATTACTTCGCGGTCTCGGTATTCAACGAGGCCTTTGGCGGAGGATTTTCGTCGCGCTTGTTTAGCGAAATTCGCAGCAAGCAAGGTCTCGCATACTCGGTAGGCGGCTCCGTGGGAGCGGGATGGGACCATCCCGCGATGCTGCGGCTGTCGATGAGCACCAAGAGCAAGACCACTATCGAATCGGTTGAGGCGCTCGACGTGGAAATTGCCGGCCTCGCCAAGCGTCCCATCGACGATGAAGAAATCAAGCGCGCTAAGGACAATATTCTGAATTCCTTTGTCTTCCGCTTCGATTCGCCGGACAAGGTCTTGCAGGAAAAAATGGCCTACGAGTTCTACGGCTATCCGCTGGATTTTCTGGAGAAGTTTCAGAAAGGGATCGAAGGAGTCACCAAGGAAGACGTAGCGCGAGTGGCGGCGAAATACTTTCACCGCGAGCAGATGTCGGTGCTGGTGGTGGGCAACGTGAATGAATTCGACAAGCCATTGTCATCGCTCGGGACGGTGAACAAACTGGACATTACGATTCCAGCGCCGCCGAAGGGACTGATGCCAGAACAGAGCGAGCATCCGTAACAGTTTGCCCGTGTCATTCATGGCTTCCTTAGTAAGTGGCACGAGTGAACACGTGCCACTTTTTTGGGCGGCGTAGTCTGAGTTTGCCGGCAGCCACTCGTTCGCTCCCCCGCCCTTGAAAGCCCGCGACCGCCTATAATGTTGGCTCCGCTATGGCCTCTTCCAAGCCCACGGTTCCGCGACGATCGCGATTCGAGAACGACGCCCGGCAATTCTGGCATCGGGTGAGCGAGGGGCTGGCTCTGGACCAGCTCTGGCGCAGTTTGAAAAAGACGCGCGCTCCAGCTACCGGCTCTACTCGGCGGGGCTGGACGATCTGCGGGCGGAGCCGTCTCGCTTCCGGCGGGCCTGGCAAATCGCGAAGGCGTTGTTCTGGGCGATCCTCGAAAAGCTGACTCCGGCGCGCCGCGTGCTGCTGCTGTTGGCGCTGATTCTGCTCTTCTTCCCTTCCGGAGGATTTTCCTACACTAACCGCGCTGGGCATGTCGAGGTCGTTGAACTCGATCTGCATGTCTTCGGCGGATTGCTGATGTTCATGGTGCTGCTGCTGGAGTTGGCGGACCGGGTGGTAATGAAGCGCGACCTGGAGATCGCCAAGGACATTCAGGCGTGGTTGTTGCCGGGCGCGCCGCTGCAAATTCCGGGATATCGGATCGCTTATGCGACGCGCCCGGAAAACACGGTGGCAGGCGATTACTACGATGTGATCCTGCGGCCGGGCCGGAGGTCGGGCGAAAAGCAGAGCGAAGACCGCATTCTGTTTGTAGTGGCCGATGTGGCGGGAAAGAGTATTCCGGCGGCGATGCTGATGGCGACCTTCCAGGCGAGCCTGCGCACGTTGTCGACCAGCGGCATCGGGCTAACGGAACTGGTGAAGGGCGTGAATAGCTATGCCTGCTCGAACAACCAGGGCGGCGTCCGCTTCACCACCGCGTTCCTGGCCGAACTCGACCCGACGACCGGGGAGATCGAATATATCAACGCCGGGCACAACGTTCCAATTCTGCGGAAGTCCACGGGCACGGTGGAGCGGCTGGAAGCGGGGGGCATCCCGGTTGGAATTCTTGCGGATGCGCCTTACCAGGTGGGAGCGGCTCGCCTCGAGGCCGGAGACTGGCTGGTAATTTTTACCGATGGGATGGTCGAAGCGGTCAATCGAAAAGACGAGGAATACGGCGAAGGGGAATTGTTGCGGCTGGTGGATCGCGAGTCGGGAGCAAGTCCGGCGGAACTGCTGCAGAGCCTGCTGGCGGATTTGGACCGGCATGTGGGAAACACTCCGCAGCACGATGACATCACATGTTTGCTGCTGAAGCGAAGCTGAGTTTTCACCGCCGAGACGCCGAGCGCGCAGAAAAAAATCAAATTAAACAAGAGCGAAGCCAAAGGACCCAGCCGGTACTGGCGCGCAGTGCTTGACCCCGTGTGCCCCTGTGGTTGATAGTTTTCTCTTACCACAGAGGACACAAGGATACACAAGGAAAGTCATTTTTCTGGGAGGCGATCATGCGAGTCACTCTTTTACTGCTGGGCGCGATTGTGGCCAGCTCGACTCTGTCTTTTTCTCAAGCTCTATCTACTCAGCCAGTCTCCGCATTCGAACAGCAACTGATCGATCGACAGAAGCAGTTACTGCAGGCTGCGCAGAGCAAGGATGCGGCCGTTGTGGACAGCGCCGTCGCGGCCGATTTCCAGGGCATCGCCATCAACGGCGACTTCTACGATAAAAGTGAAGTTGTCGATACGGCGCAGGCGGGAATGCCGAAGGACACGCGCGCCTACGATTTCCACGTCGTCAAGCTGAACGACGATTCGGCGGTCGTCGCCTACAACCTGATCGTTCCCGGAGAACGTCCACGCTATCGCCACATGGCCGACACCTGGGCGAAAATCGACGGCCAATGGAAACTGAAATTCCGCCAGATCACGCCCAACCTTTGGAGCGAAACCGATACGGACTAATGCTCTGTCCTTTCGACCAGAGCGGCGGCCCGAAGCCCCGTTGCATTTATAATCCTGGATTGGGCTCACCGCCGTAATCCAACAAGACGAATTTCAGTTCGACAAGGCAAAAACGTGCTCGATTTTTTAGGCGACCTCAGGCGAACTCACATGTGCGGGGAGCTCCGGCTCTCGGATGCGGGCAAAAAAGTTGCGCTCATGGGATGGGTCAACCGGCGGCGCGACCTTGGGCAGATCATCTTCGTCGATCTGCGCGACCGCACCGGCGTGACCCAGGTTGTGTTCAACCACGAACTGAACGCCACCGTGCACGAGAAAGCGGAAGCGCTGCGCCACGAGTTTGTGATTGCAGCCATCGGAACGGTCAAGCGCCGCGACGCCGACACCGTCAATCCCAGCATTCCCACCGGCGAAGTCGAGCTCGTGGTGGAAGAGCTGCGCATTCTGAACGTGTCGAAGGCGCTGCCGTTTCTGCCTTCGGACACAGTGCTGCCGAACGAAGAAATGCGCTTGAAGTATCGCTATATCGACCTGCGCCGCGACGTCATGCAGTTTAACATCGAGCTGCGGCACAACGTCGCGATTGCCATCCGCGACAACCTGGCGGCGCAGGGGTTTTTCGAAATCGAAACGCCGTTCATGACGCGCTCCTCGCCGGAAGGCGCGCGCGATTATCTCGTGCCCAGCCGCGTGTCGCCGGGATCGTTCTACGCGCTGCCGCAATCGCCGCAACTGTTCAAGCAGATCCTGATGATCTCGGGCTTCGATAAATACTTTCAGATCGTGCGCTGCTTCCGCGACGAAGACCTGCGCGCCGACCGCCAGCCGGAATTCACCCAGATCGATCTGGAGATGACCTACCCGCAACCGGAGCGGGTGTGGGAAGTGGTTGAAGGCTTTCTGACTGCGGCGTTCAAGGCCGCCGGCCACGAGATCAAAACGCCATTCCCGCGCATGGACTACGACGATGCCATCCGCCAGTACGGCAGCGACAAGCCCGACCTGCGCTTGCCGGCGTTCACCGATGTCGTCGATTGTTTCTCTCCAGAAAACTGGCGAGAGCTTGCGATCGATCCGAATTTGCCTGTGATTGCGATCCGCATCCCGAAGGTGGGCGATCTTTCACGCAAGGAGCGCGACGACATCAAGCCGCTGTTTGTTGCCAAGGGCGGAGCTCGCGTGTTCGAAGATTTCAAGCGTATAGGCAATAAGTTCCCCGAAGCTGCGGTCAAGATCGTGCAGAAGACTGGCATGGAGGAGAGCGATCTAATTGTCTTGGTCACTGGTTCCGCGCAGGGCTTGGCTAAGTCGATTGGAGTTATTTACGGGGGGCCTCGGCAGCATAAGAGAATAACGCCCGCGGAATTGGCCATCTACGCTTCGGCGGGCCTTCTGCGCGTCGCACTGGCGCAGAAATATTCCGACCGCCACAAGCTTTTCCAGAAAGGCGACTACCGTTTTTCCTGGGTGACGAATTTCCCCATGTTCGAGTACGACGAGCAGGAACGGCGCTGGGTAGCCGCTCATCATCCTTTCACTTCGCCGCACGATGAAGATATGGACAAGCTCGAAAGCGATCCCGCCATGGTGCGCGCGCTCGCTTACGACGTGGTGCTGAACGGAACCGAGTTGGGATCGGGGTCGATCCGAATTCACCGGCAAGATGTACAGAGCAGAATTTTTCGCGCACTCGGAATGACGGACGAAGAAGCGCGAGCGCGTTTTGGATTCTTCCTGGAAGCGCTCGAATACGGAACTCCTCCGCATGGCGGGATCGCGCTCGGGCTCGACCGCATCGTGATGATTCTGGCGGGAGCGGACAGCCTGCGTGAAGTTATTCCCTTCCCCAAAACCGCCGCCGCGCGAGACCTGATGATGGAAGCGCCCACGCCAGTGGCGGAAGGACAGTTGCGAGAGTTGGGGATTGGGGTGGTGGTAAAGAAGTAGGCGCGGCGAATCCCAGTCATCGCCAGAGACGCGATGAGTGTAGCACGCTCGCAATCCTCCGTTGGGCCAACCCCGCGGATTTAGGCGACCCTGTTGCCCACGAGCTTGCGCTCGGCTTGGTGCATGGCCTCGTAGATTTGGTCGAAGCTCTCGATAGCGAACAGGACCTTCTGCAGTTCGTCCACCTTCACGGGCGTGTTCAGAATTTCGTCAAGATCGAAGTCACGGACGCGGCACTTGCCCTCGATGACGTTGTTGCCCTCGCTGTGCGAACTGATGACTCCGCTGCCATAGAACTTGATCTTGCCATCCTGGCGGATGAGGCCGAACTCCACGGTGAACCAATAGAGGCGCCCCAAGCGCTCGAGGACGTCGTGATCGTCCACACGCGCGCAGACAGCAGCGTAGTACTGCACGAAGTCGCCGAAAACTTTGTGGGTGTGCATCGGGACATGTCCGAAAACGTCGTGGAACATGTCCGGCTCCGGCGTGTAGTCCAGCGAGGTGCGGTCGCGCAGCCAGGTCGTGGTCGGGAAACGGCGGGCGGCCAGCATTTCGAAAAACGCTTCGTGGGGCATAAAACCAGTGACCGCCTGAGTGCGCCATCCGGAGCGCGGCTCCAGGCGGTCGGCAATTTCGCGGAGGTGGGGGCAGCGATCCTCCTTCAGCCCGAGGACGCCATAACCTTCCAGATATTCGCGGCACGCCCACTGCTCGATTTGCGCCCAGCGCCGCCGAACCAGCTCTGCCCACACGGCATGTTGCTCCGTGGTGTAAGCTGCGTAGTCCTGTTCCATGAGAAACGGCTTGGCAGCGACCAACGGCGGTTCCGGCATGGCATCCTCCCTCTGGGGTTTCCCCGGTTCCGAACAAGGCTTGAAGGCCGCGTGCAGGGGTTGTCGCGCGCAAACTCCGCTGGGGTGCGGATTTTCGCGCCGAGTCGTCCCTCCCCACAAGGGACAGCGCCATTCTAGCAGGAAGTACAACGCAGGTGATGGCACCCCAGGTTAGCGCCCATAAAGACAGGCACGAAGCAGGGGCACACAGCATGGAAGATCCAGCGAAGGTACTCTTAGCGTCTGGCGGCCAGCCGCTGCGCTACCAACTCCTCGATGCGATTGAGGACTTCATCCTCGCTCATACTCGTGGAGTCGAGGACGACGGCGTCTTCGGCGGCCACCAGCGGAGAAGCCGCACGGGTGCGGTCGCGGCTGTCGCGCTCACGGAGTTCCGCAGCCATGGCTTGCGCCGGCGCACCCTGCGCACAATGCTGGCCGAGGCGGCGGCGCTCGCGAATCACGGGATCGGCGTCGAGAAAAATCTTAACGTCGGCATCGGGAAAAACCTTGGTGCCGATATCGCGGCCTTCCATGACGACGCCGCCGCCGATGCCCATCTCGCGCTGGCGCGCCACCATCCACTCGCGCACCTTGGGATGCACGGAGACGCGCGACGCGGCCGCCGTGACATCGCGCTCGCGGATGCGCGCGGAAATGTCTTTGCCGTTGAGAAAGACGCGATTGCCGCTTCCGGCGCGTTCGAAAGTAATGCGCAAATCCTGCGTCATCTTCAGCAGGGCGGCTTCGTCGTCGAAAGAGGCGTCCCCCTCGATGGCACGGAGCGCCAGCGCGCGATACATGGCGCCACTCTCCAGGTTCACGTAGCCGAGCTTGCGCGCCAGGCGCGAGGCTATGGTGCTCTTGCCCGCTCCGGCGGGGCCGTCGATGGCGATGATGAGCTTGGGTTGGGCAGAGTCGGTCATCGTGGCGAAATTTGAATTGTACACGGAGCGCGGGAGAGCTTCACCACAGTCGCACATGTCGCTGGCGCGACATGCAGAAAATATGGAAATGGGGGATGCATGGCAAGCATCGCAGCGTTAGAGCAATTCGCGTGATGGTATAGAGTGTGCGCCGTCTGCAGCTAGCCCCGTCACAACACGAGCGGGATGATCTGGGCGGACGGGCGAGGTCGCCCGTCCCCACACGGGTGTTTACTGGTTGGTACCCCCTACCCCCCCCGGTCTTTTGGAATCATGGGCTTAGCGGGAATTTTTCGCTTCGGTCTTTGATTATAAAGGACTTATATCAAAGTATTCTGGAATAAGGACTTAGGGGGCAGCTGCCAGTAGCCAGTACCCAGAAAAAAACTCATACCTCGATCTTTTAGAATCAAAGATTTACGTGCAAAATCTTCCCAAATCTTTGAGTTTTAAGGACTTATTCGTAAAATATTCTGGAATAAGGACTTAGAGGCAGCTGTCAGTTCGCAGTTGTCAGTAAAACCTGGGTGCCGACCGGCTGGGACAAGGACTCTAAGACACCAAAAAGGAAAAAGGGTGTGGGAGTGAATCCGCACCCTTTCTTGTCTATGATCCTAATTCTATTCTATCAATTTGGAGGGGGGTACACCGACAAGATTTGCGGATTTATTTTCGTCGTCGATGCAATGGCTTACGAGGAAAAGCGGGGAAACTGGGGGTTGACAAAGTTGGGTGAAATCGAGATCTCGAAGCTGGGCTTGTGCCATCGCTGACGGCTATTTTCAGGGCAGGAAGCACAGAGGAGCGAAGGAAAAATCGGGTTGTGGGCGAGATTGGCATTTAGAATCCCAGCTTGTGGCCGATGCCGGAGAAGAAACGCGCTACGGGGTTGCGGCGCGGAGCAATCGCAAGCTCCGGGGCCGCAGCAGGGGTTGGAATGGGAGGTAGAGGGAGTTGGTTTCCGAGTGTTGAGGTAATCGTCTCAGTCCGCAGATCTGACGGAATCCGGCAGATTATCTCTGGCGGGCCCGGGGAAAGCGCCACCTTGACCTCACCTTGTGAAGGAACATCAAGAGACTTCTTCGCAGCTTGGAATCCCCTGGCGCTTACCTGCATCGTGTATTTCCCTGCTAACTGACTCTGGAAATGCGCGCGGCCCGCCGAATCGGTAACATCGCTTTTTAACTCTCCTTTGTCGCTTGGTTCGGTCAGGCTTACATTCGCATGGGAAATCACGGCGCCGGATGGGTCAACTACGACGACCTCAACGTCATACTTCGCCGGTTCAATCTGCACGAGCTGTAACGTTGCCGGTGCCTTCTGCGCGGACGCAAGACTCAGGCCCATTGCCGCCGCTAGCACCACTCCCGCCACAAATCGCATCGTGCCCAACATACGCAACGATGTTATCTCCGCTGAAGGTGCGGTTCAAGGGTAATTCGGGGTGATATCGACCGGCGCAACAGCTTCCCTCAGCGGCTGAAGCCGACGTTCTACAACGGCAGTTGCGGCACGACTGAACAGCTTGCGGAAAAAGTCGTTGGAGGGCAAGAGTCGTGACCTCAGCGGTTAAAGAGGCTGCGGAAAAAGTCTAATTTCGCGCCACAGCCCCTAAAGGGGCATCTAATTTCAAAGAGTTTATGTCATCGCTAAAGCGATGACCTGATACAAAACCAGTATTTTCCCGCAGCCTGTAAAGCCGCACTCAAAATAATGTACTTACCGCAGCGCTGAAGCGCTGCGCCACCCAAAATCTGGCATGAAATCGAGTTTTTCCGCAGGCCGTGAAGTCGTGCCCTTCCCAAAACCTATTTATGAAACACGATCTAGCGAATTCAAATACGCAGATCCTTCGCTTCGCTCAGGATGACAATTTCGATTTATGCGGGGGACTCTTGAGGGAAGCTCTGAACAAGTCTCCGAAGAATATACGCGATGTTTTGAAAGCGCGGCCCTCAGCGGCTAAAGCCGCTTGTAGAGCGGGTTCTGACGGCATGGCTAAAGCCATGCCCTTTCAAAACTATTCGT